>TARA_B100001057_G_scaffold474707_1_pt1 | contig 12675 bp, 21 predicted proteins | sample TARA_B100001057 | Tara Oceans TARA_B100001057 (sample SAMEA2621839) | marine metagenome | biome: marine biome (ENVO:00000447); feature: surface water layer (ENVO:00002042); material: "saline water (ENVO:00002010), including plankton (ENVO:xxxxxxxx)" | depth 5 m
ACAACAATGAGAGAAGGCACAGAAGCCCGAAACATTTTACATGGTAGGCATGAGAACGGAACCATACATGATGAAGTTGGCATGCGTCATTATTATACAGAATGGGGTAAGTATCTAGATAGAGATCCCTATAGTGCTTTATCTATTTGATCGTAATAGGCTTGTATATCATGATCGCCGATTGAATCGAATTTTTTGTTTTTGATACCATCCCACATGCCTTTACACCAATCTACAAATCCTGGCTTACCGACTTTACTATCACTTGTTATATAGTGTAGAGTACCATGATGTCTATATCCCATAATCCATAAAGGCACTTTGGTTACTATATCATTGTTATTACGCCAGCGATGATGATCAACTGCTAGTGATTTTACATATCCTGGCCATCCTACTTTAGGAGATCCATATGTATAAAGCTCTTCTACAGGTTTAATGCTTGGGTAAAGATGGCACCTACTTGCCATTATAGTTGCCATTGCGGCACCTAAACTATGTCCGCAAAACCATATTGTTTTACTTTGATTTGTCTTGCGTTGTAGGTCTTCAAGCACCATTGGCCATAATTCATCCACTTCTTCTTTAAATCCTTTATGCACCCTACTTACTGTTTCGGCCATTACAGGTATAGCTTTTATATCTGCGGCTATGTCATTCCATTCAGTAGGTTCAGTGCCACGGCATGCTATTACAATATCTTTAGTATTCATAAATCTATATGCTTGTGCACCATCTCTATTGTAAAATTCTGTTGTTGTGAATCCTAATTTTTTTGCTTGACTTGTTGCTTTTTTTGCTGTATAATAAGAAATCTTAGCAAGTTTGGCAAAAAGTAAGGATCTTTCTTTGAAATTCATATTAGCTATCGACATAGCACCCTCCTCATTGTATACACACTTATTTATTTTACACTAAATAGTAGTACGGAGTTGTCTAATGAAAAAACGTACCAGAAGTATATTACAAGAGCTTTCTAATATAGGTTCTAGATCCCAAAGTGATCTGCTTATTGAAACTACTGCTAACAACATAATTGAAAGTAGTATTAATCTTTTGAACACTATTAATAAGAATTATGACGTTGAAACAGCTTCGGAACTTGAACGTAGATTTCTAAACAGCATTAGAACTGGTGATCCACGTAAGTTTAAACGTGCTATAACTAAGATTATTGAGAGTAAAAATGATAATTAAAGAAGGAGGCAACGTATTTAAAACTGAACCTGAAAAGCAGATGATGACTCAACGTATTGCTACCAAAGACGTCGATCCTACTATTAAGTTCTTAGAAAAGATTATCGGATTTGAAATTGATGAACAAGACCTGTTAGGTACTACTGGCAAGAAAAACGATCCAGGAGGAGCTTTTGAGAAAAATTCATCAGGTGACTTAGATATAAACACAGATCTAAATAAAATATCTAAGGAAGAGCTTGTTAGTAAATTAAAAGCATACTTGCAAAGCCAAGGTGTACCAGAAGAAAATATGTTGAACGTAGGACGTAAAAAACAAGATGGTTTTATTCATGTAGCAGGCGATCAAATACACTTCCGTACTCCTATTGACGGCAATGATGCAAATGGTTATGTGCAAACTGACTTTATGATGACGCTAAAGCCTGACTTTCAAAGAGGAGCGAAGCGTGGAGGCACTGAGGAATACGGCGGAGCATTAAGAGCAATGTTATTAGCTAGTATTGCAAGAGGTAGAGGATACAAGATGAGTCCGAAGTTTGGAATCGTTGATCCTAATAATAACGACGAAGTAATAGCTGATGATTGGTCTAAAGACATTCCAGAAGTATTACTAGGTCCAGGAGCCAAAGAAGAAGATACTTTTACTGTTGAAAGCATGATTGCTTTCCTTAGAAAGAATGATCCTAATTATGAAGAACTTATTTCACAATTTGAATTCCAATTAGAAAAAGAAGGCAAGAAACTTCCTGAAAGTTATGCAACATTAGAAGACAAACATTTAGATAGAATAAAAGAACTTAGTGGAATACTACTAAACAGTACGAGGATGTTATGAGATTTGTAGAATTCAAAAACATTCAACGTAAACCGTTGACAGAAGATGCAAGAATACAACACGCAGAAGATTTTTTATTCTATGACGGTAGTGCAGGTGCTGTCAGGGTTTTGAATAGTCTTGAAAAGTTAGAAAAAGGAGTAGAAGATGTCACACTCAAATGGGATGGATCTCCCGCAATCATTTTTGGACGCAATGAGAATGGAAGAATTGTACTTACAGACAAATCAGGATTTACCGCAAAAGGATATGATGGAAGAGCAACAACAAGAAATGATGTACAAAAAATGTTTATGGCCCGCCCCGGCGCACGTAACGATCCGGAAGGATACAAAGAACTAGGCACTAATATGGCAAGCATCATGCCTATGTTTGATAATGCAATACCAAAAGATTTTAGAGGTTACTATAAAGGAGATCTATTATATTTTAGCACACCACCTTTGCAAGATGGCAAGTATGTTTTTAAACCACAGATTGTAACTTACACCGTAGATGCAAAAAGTGATATGGGTAAACGTATTGGAGAAAGCCGAACTGGTGTTGTAATACACAGGTTAATGGATGAGCAAGGTCAAGAGTCTGCGTTACCGCAAGGTACGTTTGAATCTTTTGAGGGAAATGATGTATTTGCAGTGCCGCCAGTTACAGTAGAAAAAACAGCAAAAATTGATAATAAAGCTATTATTGAACTTAAACAAGCTATCTCTAAATTTAAAGGTCCAATTGATGATTTGTTAAACAAACCACGTCTAGCTGAACTTAAGATGACAGACTTCGGTAAAATTTTGTATGCCTACACAAATAGTAAGGTAGACACTGGTATGACAGGAATGGGGCAAGACTTCCTACAATGGTTAAAAGGCAAGGCAGGTATAAGTGAGGTAAAGAAAAAGAGAATGGCAGAGTATATTGAAACACACAAAGTTGGATACAATGCTTTATGGGATTTGCATACAAAAATTATGCAAGTTAAAGACGATGTAATTCGTCAGTTTGATGCACATGATAGTGATGTCAAACAATCAATAGAAGGTCACGGCGAAGGCGGAGAAGGCTATGTATTAGCACATCCAGAAGGTGACATGAAACTAGTGCCTAGAGAGTATTTCTCTAAGGCTAACAGAGCAGTGGAGAGATGATATGCGTATCAAAGACATAGTAAAAGAAGGCACATTTGATGACTTTGACATGAAGGATTATGGCAAGGATCTAGATAATGATGAAAAGGATATTGGCAAGGGTTTCGAAAGAGAACCTATGTTCGATCAATTAGGAAAAATACTTGACACCAGACAAGGAGACGATCCCTTAAAACATGTAATGACAGATGATGGTGAAAAAGTTGAAGTAAATCCTATGCAAGCCCAAGAGCTTCGTAAACTATTAAGATATGAAGGAATGAAGCCGCAAATTAAATTGAGATTTACTAAAGATTTGCAAATGGCTAAGAACTTACACGATTTTGTAGATAGTAAAGACTATAAACAAATCGGTGCAGTCTTTATGCAAAAATATATGTAATTGGAGCAAATAGATGGCGGCCAACGGTATATCAACACTATCATTAAAAGCTACTAGGCAAGACACTAAACTTGCAAAGGCTACAGCGAAACGTGAAGGAAAGACTGTGGCGGCAAACGGAGATGTGAGTGGAAGTACAGATGACAGTGCAATAGCTTATAGAGCAAGGAACACTTTGACTATTGGACAACTACCAACTAGATATCATGCGAGTAGCAACACAGGTGCATTAGTTGATAATGCAAACAGTGGCGGACTTGTAACTGGAAGGCCTTGGACAGAGTAATGATGGAATTCATCAAAGATATTAATGAAGCAAGAATGACTAGGGACTCTAGTAATGCTAGGGTGTTGACTTATTCAGATTGTTGTGAAAGATTATACCTTTCGATGTTAGTACTAGAAATGTTAAGGAAATATCCTACGTTTAGTAATACTGTTAGGGCTTATGCTAAAAAGACAAGTGGACATGACAGTTATAGATATTTTAGAAGTAATGGCACTGATTTATATAATTTTATTTACTATGTTACAGGAGACGAAGACGCTATAAACAAACTTAAAGATCCGGAATCTGCAAAACGCAAACGTAAAACTGTTACACTTCCTGTGATGCAACTTAACGGATTCATTACTAGATTAAGCTACGGTCAAGAACCACAAAACACTGCTCAAATGTTTGTAAAACTAGAAAATGAATTAGGAATTGTCAATAGTGATTACAAAAGTATTCGTAGATCTTTAGGCACCTGGCAAGGTATAAGCACTTACGATAAAAAGAAGTTTGTAACAAAATTATTATTTGCTTGCAGAGCAAAACTACGTTCAAGTGACATTATTGATGATTTAGAAAAATTAGCCGCCATTAGAGATTTGGAAACTTCACGAGTGCGTGATAATGAACCAACCATATCAACACCAGATATGACAATAGACTCAAAAGATTTGCTATGGTATAAGTCAATTGTTGGATCAGAGAACCTTTTCCTTGCAAGAAAATTTGTAGAAATGACAGGTAGGGGCCAAGCAATACCTAGTAATTTAGTAAAAGCATATGCACCAGCAGTCAAGATGCTTAATGATATAGTTGCCGCAGGACCTGCCTATGTAGGCATGCTGAGAACCATACACAACAAAGCCAAACAGCAAAATAAGTAACTTTTACCTCCTTTTTTTTGCATTATCCACCATTTTTTTTGGTGTATGCTAAATACATATGTATTAACACGTAAGGAGCTTACGTGGGACATTAAGATAAGGAGAAAAAAATGGCCGCAATTACAGACACAGGAATCGTTAAAGCAGGTAATGGTTTAGGGATCCGTACTAGAATTGTCAATCTAGCAAAATCAAACATGACAGAAGCTGAACTATCAGCAGCTTTATTGTATCTAGCCGCTGGCGATGTAGGAGGCACAAACGATGCACACACAATCGCAGGTGTAGCTTGTTTAACTGAATCAGGTGTGTTTACATCAGGTACAACAGATGATGTACAAGTAGCAATTCAAGGTTCAGGCGCATTTACAGCCGCTTCAAACTTTGGTGAAGGTACAACAGGTGTAACATCTTCATTACTAGCAGATTTTACAGACAACGTATAATTTAGCATTATATAAAAAAAGAAGAGTCACTTTTATAGTGGCTCTTTTTTTATGGCCTTAAATAATGTATGAACATCACTGTGAAAACCCTAGTGGATATAACTGAAACACTGACACGTAAGGGTCCGGATACTAAATTAATTAAACAACAGAACAATCATGATACTTTGCTTCAAGCATGTAGTTTGAGGGCAAATATTGAGTTACTAAGTTGTAAAACAGAATTAGATACAGATGATTTTGGTTCAGCGAATTCAAATAAAAATCGTTTTTGGACTATGAAATTAGATAGCGAATACCCTTTCACAGAAGAAATGTTGCTTAACGATTTAGATTTTTTACCAATTATTATTGGGTTAGATGAAACAGGTTTGATACATAATAACGTAATACTTACTAAAGATCCAATTTATAAAAACACCATATTTCTTATCGATGGATAAAGTATAAATAAAATATGTAAAGGCATAACAAGGCATCCATTCATTAGGCTAACTAAGAGGTTTACTAATTGCCCAGAGAACGGGTATAATGGAGAAGAGAGATGGCGGGAGCCACTGACTTAGAAAAAGAAAATTTAGAAGCACATGTTGATCTGTGCCAGCAAAGGTACGAACAATTGGAAGGTCGCCTCGACAAAATTGAAAAGAAGGTTGAATCTATTCATAGCGATATGATTGACGGTCAAAAATCTATGACCAAAGTGCTTATTGGTACAGCTGGCACAATAGTAGCTGGCTTGCTATCCACCATTGTTGTAATTATACTACAAACTTAACTAAATACAATATGAACGTATGTGATGTGATATCTGAAAGACAGGTATGGGCCAAAAGTGGCACCAAAGTCGTGCGAAAATATAGATGTGTTAGTGGTGCTCGTAAGGGCAGAACAGTAGCAACACCATCTCAATGTTTTGCCGCACCTGATGTAAAAAAACGCATGACAATGAAACGTACTAGAGCCAGGCTTGGAGCAAGAATGGCACGTAAGGCTCGTAAAACAAAAAGAGTCAATCCAGCAAGTCGTAGAGTAGCGGCGATGAATAAGAAGGCAAGGTAATGTTAACCAGCGAAATATTAGAAGCTACATCAAGAGTTTGGGGTAGAGTTGGCAACCAACAAGTAAGAAAATATCGCTGTACACATGGCATGCGTAAAGGCCGGGTAATGAGTTCTCCTGCGGCATGTAATGCACCAATTAACATTTCCAAGAGCAACAGATTAAAACAAACTAAAGCAGGCAAGGCAAAAACTATTGGTTTTAAAAGTGCAAGAACAAGACGCATTAATCCTGCAAGTCAAAGATTGAGAAGGTTCAACTAATGAAAATATTTGAAGTGATGCAAGGTACATTGCAAGTTTTAGACGCTAATGATAAAGAAGTTACTTTGCAAGATCCAAAAACAAAAGTTAAAACTGTTGTTCCAAAAGATCCTAACAAACCAGGAATGATCCAGCGTGATCCTTCAGGCAAGTTAAAAATGAGCAACAAACCAGGGCAACCACAAGAGGTTGACAAAGAAATAAAAATAGGCGATACGGTAGAAGTCGGGCAATGAAAATTAACGAACTTCTAGGCAACTTTGAAATCTTTACAACGAACGAAGAATCAATATTGCTCAGTAAGTTAGATATCGAAACGCCATTACAAAGTTTTCCAGAAAGACAAAGATTCGTTATTGAAAATATGATAAAGAAGAGTTTGGTAAGTAAGAGAATGCGTGGAAAAGATGTAATGGTGGTTAAAAATGATATCCCCGAAGGTACTTGAAGATCTTCAACAAATAATAGAAGCGAATTTAGATCATACCCTTTTTCCATACCAAAAGGGTAATAGTCTAAGAATAGGTTCTATTGTAATAAGAGAAAGCAAGAAAGGACATCTAGTGTATTGTGCTAAAGAAAATAAACAAATTGCAAGAACTTTTAGTAAAACAGCCGCAGTTGCCATAGCAAGAGGCGGTGATTTAAACAATATACTTCAACTAGATCACGAAATAATGAAGCATTTTAACGACTGTTTATTTTATAGAAATACAATGACCAAGAGTAAAAATGATACTGCAAGATTTGTAGCAGAAAATCGTTATGAAATAAGCTCATATAAGACACATGAACTAAAGAAGAAATTGGATGGTTATATTTTTAGATAAGATAAATAAATATAACAAACACTAAGGGAAGAGTGACAATGAACATAAGAGAGATTTCAAAGCCTATGACAGCAAAGGCACTTAATGAGAGTTTAGCCAAACGGTTTGGTAAGAAGATTAACCTTGAGGCTTTTACGCTAGAACAATTAGAAGATGCTAGAAATAAACTACGTACAAAACTAAGCCAGTTTGAAACAAACGAAAGTTTCGATTCAGTAAACACCAGCGATACATATCAAAAAAACAAACTCTTCCTTGATGTTTTGAATGCCGCTGTTAAAGAAGCACATGATGAAAATGTAGAAGAAAAGAAGAAGATGCCAATGGGACCTGGACCTGACGGTAAAAAGGGTACAGATGATGACAAGCCTGCATTTTTAGATCAATCAAAAGGCGATAGTAAAGATAGTAAAGATAGTGATAAAGGTGATGCACCTAAAGGATTGTCTGCAAAACAAAAGAAACTTCCAAAGGGTTTACAACAAGCCATAGCCAAAAAGACAGAGTCAGCAGTAAGTGAAGGCAAAGGTAAAATGCCATCAAAAGCACATGTAATGAAAATGTGTAAAGATGGGAAGACAGAAGCAGAAATGTTAAAAATGCATCCTGATTGCGATAAAGAGAAACTTAAAAAATTAATTAAAAGCTGTAAAAAAGAATTGAAAGAAGCACTCGAAGGTTACATAAAGTTAATCGAAGGCAAAGAAGATGAAGCTGAACTTGTAATGGCCGCAAAGGATATGGTTACTAGAGTTACATCCTGGATGGAAGACACTGCAGAAATGCAAACAGAATCAATGCTAGAACTTGCAGATGCCATTCGTGACGAAATGGGCCAGGGAGAGTCAGACAGTTTTGTTGGCGTGGTTAAGCCAGCACTAGAATCAATGTACACAGCAATGGAATCAACACGTGAAGCACTTACAAACGGTGTGGGTATGCTTACAGGTGAAGGTGAAGCACCAGGAGAAGATATGGGTGCTGAACCTATGGCTGATGCTCCAGAAGCAGATGCTGATATGGAACCAACAGTAGACCAAGATGAAGCAGATGCTGCCGCAGATGAATTTGCCGCCGCAGAACCAGCCGCTGGTGGTGAGGAAGAAGCTGGTAGAGAAAAGCGTGAATCAAAAACAAATAAAAAGAAAATGATTGAGACATCACGCAGACTAGGAAGTATCCTTTCAAAAAAAAAGTGAACGAGTCTGACATTGCATTAAAATTAGTGCAAGTCATGCGTACGGTAATTGCAAGTGCAGATAGGCAAGGCAAACCTGCCATAATGCATTTTGGCAAACCAAAAAAAGAAGCAATACAAAACGGTGCACTCAATATCGATGGGCACAAGATGTTAGATAATGTAGGCGGAGAAATATTTGATTATGGATCTTTTAAAGCCGCATACGATACTGATGCCCGTGTAAAGACTATGACATCTAATTTTAACAAAGATAACATTACACTTAAAACAAGTAAAGAGGCCGACAAGCCAGCAGGAGGCGGCGAAGGTGGATCAGACACTGTGTCTAAAATGGCTAGCAGAGCTGTAGATCTAAGTCCAGCCGCACTCTAAAAAAATATTTGACTTTGTATGTATTTGAATATATACTAGTATAATGACACTTATACAAAACAAATTTAATTATACCCCTATAAACAGAAAAGAAGTTAACGGAAAGAGATTGTATGCAACTCCAGACGGAAATGCTGTAGCATCGGTCACAACAATTCTTGATGCTACAAAAGATAAGACACATTTAATCGCCTGGCGTAAAAGAGTCGGTGAACAAAAAGCACAAGAAATTACTACTGAAGCCGCAGGTGTAGGTACACGCATGCACAAATATCTAGAGGACTACGTGGAAACAGGTCACTGGACGAAACCAGGAAGTAACCCATATGCTTTACAGGCTCATAACATGGCGTTACAAATTAAAGATAATGCGTTAGTGCATGTTGACGAAATATGGGGCTCAGAAGTAAATCTTTATATGCCAAAGATGTATGCAGGCACTACAGATTTAGTAGGCCAATACAAAGGCAATCCTGCTATAATGGATTTCAAACAAACTAACAAACCTAAAAAAATAGAATGGGTAGTGGATTATTTTTTACAATTAGTTGCATACGCAGAAGCACATAACGAAATATACAAAACAGAAATACGTGAAGGCCATGTTTTCATGTGCAGTAGAGCAGGCGAGTATCAACAGTTTGATATATGGCCTGACGAATATGATGAATGGCGCAAAGAATGGTATGACAGAGTCTATAGGTATTATGAATTACGAATATAATGATTATAGGAGAAAACCTCCCCCGCCTACTTTTACAGAATGGACACCTGCTAATCCTGTAAGATACTGTATGGGCCAACTGTTCTTTTTGTTTGTTCTACCTTTTATGTTAGGATTTTCTTTTGCTCCTATTGGTTTGCTTTTTAATGTAGTACTCATTGATTACATATTTTACAGAAGGGCTCTCCTTAAGGAAGAATACTAATAGCATAAATACTATAAATTAATAGGAGTGTTACATGGCTGTTGTGCAAATATCTAAAATACAAGTTCGCAGAGGCAAAAAGAATGCAGGTTCTGGACTACCACAACTTTCATCTGGAGAGATAGGTTGGGCAATTGATACAAGAGAGATGTTTATTGGAAATGGTGCTGTAGCAGAAGGATCGCCAGCGGTAGGTAATACCAAAGTGTTAACACAGTATGATGATTTATTTTCATTAGCTGACACTTATACCTATAAGAAAGATGAAAGCTATTTAGTAACAGGAACTAGTGCAAGTAGTCCAGTCAAACGAAAACTCCAAGATCGTCTAGATGATCAAGTGTACGGTGATGCTTTTGGACTTACTGGCATTGAAACACAAAATGCCACAGCTCTGTTACAAAGAGCATTAGACCAACTATATTTAAATGATAGCACTAAAGGTAATGTCAACAGTAGAGTCACACTTAATCTACGTCCGGGTATATATACGATTAATGCAACTATCTATATACCACCTCATGTCACACTTGTGGGTGCAGGTTCAGATAAAACTATTATTAAATGTAACACTGTTAGCACAACATTAATACAAACAGTTGATAGCACATCGACACCAGGTAATCCTGTAACAAGCGATGCAAGTACAACTACATTAAATCAATCTACTAATTTACACATAAAAGGCATTACGTTTGAAACTAGTGTAACTAATACAGGATTGTTAATTAATAATGTGAAAGATAGTGTGTTTGAAGATGTAAAAATAATGGGTCCTTGGCAAACTGGTGATACTTTAGATACTGATGGAAGTGATGACGTAGCAATAAAGATAAACAGCAAGAGTTCGAGTGTAGAATCAAAGAATATTAGATTTATAAATTGTAAAATAGAAGGATTTAGTTACGGTTTAACTAGTAATTGGGATATACATGATAATATATTTGAAGGCTTAAATGTTAAAAGTTGTGGATACGGATTAACTTTCGGACATGATATGGTTATAGATAGTTCTGCTGGTAGCGGAAAATTAACAGGTCCAAAAAATAACATCATTACAAACAGTGTATTTGAAGATATAGATTATCAAGCTATCTGGATTCAGAAAGGTGTGAACAACATCAGTAAAAACAATAACTTTTTTGAAGTTGGTAACGCAGGGGGCAACGAAGGATCTGCTCAAAGCAGTGTAATCAAATTTACTGCAAGAGGTAATGTAAGTAAAGATGATATATTTGCAAGAACTAAAGTACAAAGTATTGATCAAACATATATCAATAGTTCCGCATTTGTTCCTGAGGTAGAAGGCTCAGGATTTATGTCAGTAGGCGAAACACAAAGAGTAACTATAACTAACGGTTCTCTGACTAAACTTTTTAGATTAGGTGGAGTAGCACACCAATCATTTGAAATAGACTATATTATTACAAGTCAAAATTATACAGCTATACGTTCCGGTATATTATCTATTGTATCTGAAGATTACAGTGATACAGTATCAACATCAGACGAATACACTTTTCAAGGCACAGCCACATATGATTCGGCCATAACTTTTGGTGCTAACATAAGTGACTACAATTCGGACTTGACAAATGATACAATTAATGTTATTGTAACAAGTACAATGCCAAGCGACGATCAGTCAATTATGGAATTTAGGATAAGAGCTAAGAAAAACTAGTGTTTAATTTAAATTATGAAGATAGACTACAAGACTGGTCTAGATTCAGAGAATCATTAGAAACAGCAGATGATCCGTTTAAGGATGTGATTGAATATTATCGCAAAACTCCTGTGGTAAGCATACACACAGATCCGTGGTCAAAAAAGACTTGGCCTGACCCTTGGCAGTTAATTTTGGAGAACCAGTACTGTTCCTTTTGCATCGTACTAGGACAGTGCTATTCTTTACAATTAACCGAACGTTTTAGTGGTAGCGATTTTGAGATACATATCGCTATAGATAGAAAAAAGTCCGATACATACTATATGTTGTATGTTGATGATAAAGTGATAGGATATATAGCTAATGATTACATGCAACAAAAAGATCTGCCACATTCACTCGAATTACAAAAATCCTATACAATGCAACAATAAATATCCAGTAAATTAGAAAAGAAAGAGGTTATAATGGTAAATGGTACTATGATTGTCAAACGTGACGGAAGAAAAGAGCACCTTAACATAGACAAAATACATTTTGTAGTTGAAGAAGCATGTAAAGGACTCGCAGGTGTTAGTAGTAGTCAAATACAAATGAATGCAAGTTTGCAGTTTTATGATGGAATGACTACAGAGGAAATACAAGAAATACTTATCCGAAGTGCCAATGATCTAATATCATTAGAAATACCTAACTATCAGTATGCCGCCGCTCGTTTGTTAGCCTACTCTACAAATAAGGATGTGTTTGGAGAATATGCTCCTATCACACTAAGAGAAATGATAGATACAAATATTGAGCGTGGTGTATATGACTCTGCAATATTACAATATTATAACGATGAAGAATTAGCAAGAATGGATTCATATATTCATCACACACGTGATGAAAACTTTACCTACGCAGGTCTGCGTCAGGTAGTTGACAAATATCTTTGTCAGGATAGATCATCAGGACAGATTTTCGAAACTCCCCAGTTCATGTACATGATGATCGCGGCAACACTTTTTGCACAATATCCTAAAGATGAGAGAATGCATTACGTAAGGAGATACTATGACGCGACCTCGCTTTTTAAACTCAACATTCCAACGCCGGTCATGGCAGGAGTGCGTACACCAGTCAGGCAATTCGCCTCGTGTGTCCTTGTTGATTCGGATGACACCCTTGATTCCATTTTTGCCAG
>TARA_B100001057_G_scaffold485066_1_pt1 | contig 12664 bp, 9 predicted proteins | sample TARA_B100001057 | Tara Oceans TARA_B100001057 (sample SAMEA2621839) | marine metagenome | biome: marine biome (ENVO:00000447); feature: surface water layer (ENVO:00002042); material: "saline water (ENVO:00002010), including plankton (ENVO:xxxxxxxx)" | depth 5 m
CTCATGCTCAAGCATTATCTCAATGTTCAAAATTTATAAAAAAAAATGATTTAGTTGAACATGTAAGGGCAGATACTGCTGGGTCCGCTCAGATGATATCAGAGGATAAAGATAAAAAAAAATCTGCTATTGCATCGTCTTTAAGTGCAAAAACTTACAATTTAGAAATCATAAAAAAAAATATAGAGAATGAGAAAGGTAATTTAACAAGATTTTTGGTTATGGGAAAAAATATTTCGCAACCAGAATTCGGAGAAAAAAATTATATTACCTCATTTTTATTTAAATTAAAAAGTAAACCAGCTGCCTTATACCAATCATTAGGTGGATTTGCTATAAATGGGGTAAACTTAACAAAACTACAAAGTTATCCAGAAAAAAATTCTTTTGATTCTTTTTTTTTCTTGTGTGATCTTGATGGACACATTGATGATCCAAAAGTTAAAAAATCTTTAGAGGAATTAGGATTGCATTGTGAAGATTTTCACGTCCTGGGTGTTTTTGAAGCAGACAAACATAGAGAAAAATAAATTTTAATCTTTTCTTGTGGATTAGAAATCTTTACTGCTATAATAGTCTTTGGAGGCTAGAGGTGGGTGCTGCTTGAACCCGACCAGATCTTAACGGAAGCAGTCGTAGAGACAGTTATTCAGGTTCTAGTCTCCTAGATTAATAAATTAAAATGAACAAAAACTCAAAAGTGCTAGCACTAAAATACAGACCTCAGATCTTTAAGGATCTTATTGGTCAAGAAGTTGTGGTTGAGACAATTATAAATTCTATTAAATCAAATAAGGTTCCTAATGCTTATCTTTTTACAGGGATAAGAGGCATTGGAAAAACCACAATAGCAAGAATTGTTGCTAAATCATTAAATTGTTTAAATGACATTAATAATATTTGTGATGAGAATTTGTGTGAAAATTGTGATGCGATTGCTAACTCAAGACACATTGATGTCTTGGAGATGGATGCAGCTAGCAAAACTGGTGTAGATGATGTTAGAGACTTAATTGAATTTTCAAGATATGGACCAACTTCCTCTAAGTATAAAATATTTATTATAGATGAGGTACATATGTTAAGTAAACAAGCATTTAACGCATTGTTAAAAACTTTAGAAGAGCCACCCGAATACTTAAAGTTTATATTTGCCACAACAGAAATAAAAAAAATTCCAATTACTGTAGTTTCTAGGTGTCAAAGATTTGATTTATCTAGAATTAAATCAACAGAATTATTTGAATTTATTAAAAAAGTAAAAGATAAAGAAAATGGTAAAGTAGATGATCAGGCGTTAAAATTGATAGTTAAAATTTCAGAGGGGTCGGTCAGAGATGCCCTATCATTACTTGATAGAGCACTTCTTACACTTAATGATAATAAAAATTTAGATTTAGACACTGCACAAAAAATTTTTGGTTATTTTGATAAATCTCAACTTATTGAACTTTTTAAATTAGTTTTAATTGGTGATGAGACAAAAGTTATAGAAACTTATAGAAAAATATATGACCAAGGCATTGAACCAAAAGTTTTTATGAATGATTTTTTGGAAATATTGTATTATTTCAAAAATATAAATTCTCTAACCTTAGAGAGCACAAACTTTTCATTGAATGAAGATGAGTTTTTAATGATTAAAGAAACATCAAGTAAAGTAGATCAAAGTATTTTGATGATATTTTGGCAATTTACCATCAAAACTATTGATGAGATTGATATTGTTTCTAATCAGAATTTATCAATAGAAATGTATTTGATGAGGTTAATGTATTTAACCAATCTTAGAACAGAAGGAGAAATTAAAAATAATTTGTCATATGAATTAAAAAAAAATGAATATAATGATAAAAAAGAAAATATAGGTCAGATAAATACAGATGCAGTGAATCAAATCAAAAATGTTGCTCAAGAAAAAGATGCAACCCCACAAATACGAACAAAAATTGAGTCTAACCAAAAAATATTAATTACATCATTTGAAGAATTAATAAAGATTTGTAGTGATAAAAAAGAAATTAAATTAAAATTTGAGCTCGAAAAAAATGTAAATTTGGTTGGATTTGAAAAGAATAGAATTGAAATATCTTTTAATGATAATTTGGATAAAAATTTTGTAAAGGATCTTTCTTTAAAACTTTTTGAGTGGACTGGACAAAGATGGATTATAAGCTTTAGTAAATCGAAAGGTGAAATGTCAATTAAAGAAAGAGAGAAGGATAAAAAAAATGAATTGTTAAAAAAAGCAAAAAAATTAGATATATACAAATTCGTTGTTGATAAATTTTCGGATGCAAAATTAGTAGATGTTGAAACTAAAATAAATGAAGAGGAATGAATGACAGACTTCAAAAAAATATTAGATCAGGCCAAAGAATTAGAAATTAAGATGCGAGAAAGTCAAGAAAATATAAAAAAAATAAAAGTTGAGGGTATATCGGGATCAAATTCAATAAAGATAACTCTAGATGGTCAAGGAGAAATGCAAAAAATAGAAATTTCAGATGATATTATGAAAGAGGAAAAATCAATTATTGAGGACTTGATTGTTGCAGCACATAATAATGCAAAATCACAATTGAAAAATAAAACTTCTGAGGAAATTTCAAAAGCTACAGGAGGATTTGGAATTCCTGGTTTTAAGTGGCCAATTTAATTAAATGCAAAATATTAATGAGATAGAAGATTTAATTAAACTTATTTCTAAGTTGCCAGGTTTAGGTCCAAAATCAGCAAAAAGAATAGTTCTCAAATTAATTAACAATAGAGATGAGTTAGTTAAACCAATAGCCAATACACTTATTAAAGTTTATAAAAATGTATCAAGGTGCACATTCTGTGGTTCATTAAAATCAAATTCTGTTGGATGTTTAAATTGTGAAAACGTTAAGGAAAATTTTACTAAAATCTGTGTTGTAGAGGATATTGCCGACCAGTGGTCAATTGAAAATTCAAATATATTCAGAGGATATTTTCACATACTAGGAGGAACTTTGTCATCTGTTGGTCAAAGAAAAGAGGACTTATTAGTAAATTCTCTTGTTGAAAGAGTAAAGAGAGATAAAATTGAGGAAGTAATTTTAGCAACAAGTGCAACTGTTGAAGGCCAAACTACCGCACATTATATAAAAGATAGTCTTAAAACTGCAGATGTAAAAATAACAAAATTAGCTCAAGGATTACCTGTTGGTGGTGAAATAGAAGCGTTAGATGATGGAACTTTATTTTCAGCGTTTAAAAATAGGTCAAATATAAAATTTAATTCTGAATAGATTTTTTTTTAATTCTATTTAAATGTAAAAGAGGTTCTGTGTAGCCAGAAGGCTGCTCCTTTCCTTTGAAGATCAAATCGCAAGCAGTTTTAAAAGCCATGGAGTTTTCATAATTGTCACTCATTTTTACGTATTTTAGATCTTTTTTATTTTGTTCATCTACAATTTTTGCCATTTCTTTCATAATTTCCATTACTTGAATTTTTGTCGTGACTCCATGATGTATCCAATTAGCAATATGTTGAGAGGAAATTCTCAGAGTTGCTCTATCTTCCATCAATCCAATATTGTTGATATCAGGTACTTTAGAGCAACCAACTCCTTGATCGATCCATCGCACCACATAACCCAAAAGAGTTTGGGCAGAATTTGAAATTTCAGAATTTATTTCGTCCACTGACCAGTTAGGCCTATTTGCAACAGGTATAGTCAAAAGATCGTCAAGTTTAGCTTTTTCACGTGTTAATATCTTTTTTTGTTCATTAAAAATATTTATCTGATGATAATGTAGTGCATGAAGAGACGCAGCTGTAGGTGAGGGCACCCATGCGCAATTAGCACCTGCTTTTAAATGATTAATTTTATCATCCATCATTTCTTTCATTTTATCTGGCATTGCCCACATACCTTTTCCAATTTGAGCTTTACCTGAAAAACCACATTCAAGTCCAATATCCACATTATTATTTTCATAAGCAGAAATCCATGTAGAGGATTTCATATCCCCCTTTTTAATCATTGGTCCTGCTTCCATGGAGGTATGCATCTCATCTCCAGTCCTATCTAAAAATCCTGTATTAATAAAAAAAACTCTTTTCTTTAGAGTTCTAATACATTCTTTTAGATTTGCCGAGGTTCTTCTCTCTTCGTCCATTATCCCAATTTTACAAGTGTATTTTTCTAACTCAAATAATTTTTCAACTTCTGAAAAAATTAAGTCTGTAAAAGAAGTTTCCTCTGGCCCATGCATTTTGGGTTTCACAATATAAATTGAATCTTTTTTAGAGTTTCTCTTTTTCTTAAAGTCATGAAGTGCAGCTGCAGTTGTAAAAAAAGCGTCCATTATACCCTCAGGAATTTCATCACCGCCTTTTAAAATTATTGATGAATTAGTCATTAGATGTCCCACATTTCTAATTAATAGCAAACTTCTCCCGTGTAACTTTAATCCTATACCATCTTTTGATATATAGCTTCTGTCAGGATTTAATTTTCTTTCCAAATTTTTTCCGTTTTTTTCAAACTGGACCTTTAAATCTCCTTTCATTAGTCCCAACCAATTTCTGTAACAAACAATCTTATCTTCAGCATCTACTGCAGCAACACTATCTTCGTTATCACATATTGTTGAAATAGCCGATTCTGCAATTACATCACTTATCCCTGCAATATCGTGAGCTGCACTAAATGCTCTTGGATTAATTATTATTTCAAAGTGTAAATTATTATTTTTAATAATTACAGCGGTTGGTTTATTTGCATCGCCTCTGTGTCCAACAAATTTATCTTTATCTTGAAGATAATATTCATAATCATCTTTCAAAATTATTAAGTCTTTATTGACAATTTTTAATCCAGCAATATTTTTCCAGCTAGTCCCATTGATTGGAATATATTTATCAAAGAATTCTCTAACAAACTTTATTACTTCCTGACCTCTAAGAGGATCGTACCTTTCGCTTCCTCCCTCATCAGACTCAATAATATTAGTTCCATACAAACTATCATATAAACTCACCCACCTTGCATTAGCTGCATTTAATGCGTATCTAGCATTCATTATTGGTACTACTAATTGTGGCCCTGCAATTAAAGCAATTTCATCATCTATATTTTTTGTTTCTATTTTAAAATCTGGCCCTTCATTTACAAGATAACCAATGTCTTTTAGAAATTTTTTATATAATTTAATATCAATTTCGCTACCACTATTTTTTGTATGCCAAGCATCTATTTCTTTTTGGAATTTTTCTCTTTTTTTTATTAACTCTTTGTTTTTTGGTGATAGCTCATGAACTATTCTATCGAAACTCTCCCAAAATTTTTTAGATGAAATATCTAAACCATCAAGTAATTCCTTATTCACAAAATTTAAAAGATCTTCAGAAACCTTTAGGTTATTTACGCTTACATATTTAATTGCCATAATAGATTTGTAAAACTCGAGTAAAATGAAGTCAAATAATTAATAGTAGCATTGACATTTTTTTTTCTATCTACATAAATATATTATATTTGATTTAATGAAAAACTATCTAAACTTTGAGAATGAAATTAAAGATCTGGAAACAGAAATGGATAAACTAAAGGATCCATTCAATCAAAGCGGATTATCAGAAGTAGATACAAATAAAATTTCTAAAACTCAGAATGAGATTGATCAAAAGCTAAGATCTATTTATTCAAATTTGGATCCGTGGCAAACAACTCAAGTTGCAAGACATGAAGACAGACCAAAATCAAAATTTTTTATAGATAATATTTTTGAGGATTTTATTCCATTGTCTGGTGACAGATTTTATGGCGAAGATCATTCAGTGCTAACTGGTTTTGCAAAACTTAGTGGCTTGTCAGTTTTAGTTATAGGTCAAGAAAAAGGTGACAGTCTAGATTCGCGTATAAAAAGAAATTTTGGCATGATGAGGCCTGAAGGATACAGAAAGACTATCAGGCTGATGCAGCTGGCAAATAAATTTAATATTCCAATTATTACTTTCATTGATACTCCAGGGGCTTACCCAGGAGTTGGTGCAGAGGAGAGAGGTCAGGCTGAAGCAATAGCCAAGTCCATAGAATGTTGCATGAATTTAAAAGTTCCAAATATAGCAATCGTTATTGGCGAAGGTGGCTCTGGAGGTGCAATAGCCTTAGCATCTGCGAATAAGGTTATAATGTTGGAAAATGCAATTTACTCAGTAATTTCACCAGAGGGCTGTGCTACAATTTTATGGAGAGATCCGAAAAAAATGCTAGATGCAGCAAAAGCCATGAAACTTTCAGCTAGAGATTTATTAGATTTAAAAGTAATTGATGAAATAATAGAGGAACCCCTTGGTGGGGCTCACAGAGATACAAATTTAATTTTAGAAAGTGTTAAAAATTCAATTTTAAAAAATTTAAACTTTTTTAAGGAAATGTCTCCTGAGGAGATTATGAATCAAAGAAAAAATAAGTTTCTTAAAATTGGAAGAGGTAAAGGTTTTGTAGACAATCCAGAAAGCTTAAGTGTAGTTGAAAATAAGGGATATGATATTGAACAATTTTTTAAAAATAAAAATAATATTTACATACTAGTCGGATCAATATTTTTTTTAGCTGTATTGGTACTTTTTTTATTATAAAGCCCCACAACATCTTTTGTACTTTTTACCAGAGCCACAAAAACAAGGTTCATTTCTACTCATTTTTTTACCTACATATTTTTGGTCAATTTTTGAAGGTTGTTTTTCATTATCGTGATTATTTTGTTGTACGATTATCCTCAAGTTCATCAAAATAGTTACAAAATCTAATTTTAATTTTTCCAGTAAGTTTGAGAATAAATCAAAAGCTTCCTTTTTGTATTCAACCAAAGGATCTCTTTGACCATAAGATCTTAGTCCAATTACTTGTCTTAATTGTTCCAAATATTGAATATGAGATTTCCAATTCATATCTACAGCTTGTAAAAAAATTTTTTTTTCTATTTTTTCTGCCTCTTCGTTTCCAAGGAGTTTAATTCTTTCATCTCGTGTCGATTGAAACGTAGAAATAATTCTTTCTTTTAATTCATTGTCTTTAAGTAATGTAAGTTTATCATATTCAGATTTATCAAAGTTTTTTCCAATTATTGTCTTCATTTTATTGTTAAAGTCAGAATTTTCAGGATTTGCAATTTTTTTAGATCTTAATTGGATTAGACTATTCATTATTTCACCTAAAAAATTATTAGAATATTCAAAAATTTCATTGCTATTAATTGCATTTTTTCTTTGTGAAAATATGACATGACGCTGGTCATTTAAAACGTTATCAAATTTTATTAGAGTTTTTCTTATATCAAAGTTTCTAGCTTCAACTTTTTGTTGTGCTCTTTCTAGAGCTTTATTAATCCAAGGATGGTCGATACTTTCTCCATCTTTAAGACCTAATTTTTCAAGAATATTATTCATAGACTCTGAACCAAAAATTCTCATTAAATCATCTTCGAGACTAACATAAAAAATTGAACTCCCTTCATCTCCTTGTCGCCCAGAACGACCTCTGGCTTGATTATCTACTCTTCTTGACTCCATTCTTTCAGTTCCAATAACAAACAATCCACCTAATTTTTTAATTTCATTTTTTTTATTTTTTAAATCTTCCTCAGGTATAGATCCTTTTTTTCCACCAAGTTGAATATCAACTCCTCTTCCTGAAATACTCGTTGTAATAATAACCGATCCTTTTTTTCCAGCATTAGCTATTATCTCAGCTTCATTTTCGTGGTTTTTTGCATTTAAAACTACGTGATTAATATTTTTTTTATCGAGTAGTTTTGAATAAACTTCTGATTTGTTTACACTTGAAGTAAAAACTAAGATAGGTTGCCCAAGCTTATTACACTCAATTATTTTATTAATAATTGCGTTGTTTTTTTCATATTCTGTTCTAAAGATTTGATCATTAAAATCTTTTCTTATCATTGTTCTGTTTGGTGGAATTATTACAACTGGTAAATTATAAATTTCATAAAATTCTTCAGATTCAGTCGCAGCTGTTCCGGTACATCCAGAAATTTTTTTGTAAAGTCTAAAATAATTTTGATATGTAATTGATGCTAAAGTTTGATTTTCGGCTTGAATATCAATTTTTTCTTTTGCTTCCAGAGCCTGATGTAAGCCGTCACCAAATCTTCTACCTTCTAATATTCTACCGGTAAGTTCATCTACAATTTTTAATGTTCCATCCTTAACAATGTAATCTTTTCCTTTCTTGAATAAATGATTTGCTTTTAAGGCTTGGTTTACATGATGTACAAGATTTAAATTTTCAGGATCATAAAAATTATTATTTTTTAAAATTCCTGATTGTGAAAGAATTTTTTCAACATTATTTATCCCATCGTTAGTTAAAAGAATATTTTTATCTTTTTCATCAATCTCATAATCTTTCTCATTTAATTGGCGGACAAGTTTATCAATTGACATATATTGATTGGTTTTATCTTCTGCTGCTCCAGAGATTACCAGCGGTGTTCTTGCTTCATCTATTAAACAAGAATCTATTTCATCAACTATAGAAAAAAAATGATCTCTTTGAACCATCTCATTTGTTGAGTAACGCATGTTATCTCTCAAATAATCAAAACCAAGCTCACTATTGGTAGCGTAGGTTATATCACAATTATAATTTTTTTTTCTTTCATGGTCATTCTGATCATTATTAATAAAACCAGATGTCAAACCTAAAAAATTATATATTGTTCCCATTTCTTGAGAATCTCTTTTAGCAAGATAGTCATTAACAGTAACAATATGAACACCTTTACCAGATAATGCATTTAAATAAGCAGCAAGAGTTATTGTTAAAGTCTTACCTTCACCGGTTTTCATTTCTGCTATTTTTGATTCATGTAATACTATTCCGCCAATTATCTGAACATCAAAATGACGTTCATGTCTTACTCTTTTCGAGGCTTCTCTTACAAGAGCAAATGCCTCCGGTAGTAATTCATCAATATTTGTACCGTTAGAAATTTTTTCCTTAAATTCTAGTGTTTTTTTTGGAAATTCGTCATTATTCAATTTACTAGTGTTTTCCTCAAGGGCATTTATTTTTTTTACTATTTTTCCTATTCTTTCTAGCTCTCTTTGATTACTAGATTTGGTAAATTTGGAAATGAAACTTATTGGGTTGAACATTAGTTTTTGATTTATTATTTACTTATATCCTTTAATATAAGGATTAAATAATTATTTTAAATACTATGGGAATTAATTTTACCAATTTTTTATCCTCTCAGACAAAAAACAAGAGAATGAAAGAATTTCAAGATCTTGATCATATAGATGGGGTATCTATTTCAACTATTAGCGCTAGTTTATATGATAATAAAAGAGATGATTTGGTTATGTTTTATTTCAGAGAGGGAGCAAATCATGCTTCAGTATACACACAATCTAAAATAGTTTCAGAAAATATTAAATGGAATTTAAATAAAAAGTCACAAAGAATATATTCATTAGTAGTAAACACAAGAAATGCAAACTGTTTTACAGGGAAACAGGGTTATAAGGGTTTGGAAAAAATAGCAGAAATTATTTCACAAAAATTAACCGAAAAACAAAAAATAGATGAAGACGAACCAAAAAAAATTAAAATGAAAGAAATAATTTTTGGGTGCACAGGAACTATTGGTGAAACTTTTCCTGAAGAAAAAATAAAGAAAAATATCCCAGAATTGGTTGAAAACATTAAATATACTCAAAATAAATACATATGGATGAAAGCTGCACTTGGTATTATGACAACTGATACACAGCCCAAAATGGCAATGGAGGAGTGTAAAATAGGAAATACGATTATCAAAATTTTTGGAGTTGCAAAAGGGTCAGGAATGATACAGCCGAACATGGCTACTACCTTATGTTATCTTTTTACTGATGCTGAGGTTTCAAATAATATTTTAAAAAAACTACTTAAAAAAAATATTTCTACAACATTTAATGCAATTACATGTGATGGAGACACAAGCACTAACGATATGGCGACTATCTTTTCAACTGGAAAAGCTCAACATCCAATTATTAAAAATATAAATGATGATAGGTTAAAAGAATTTGACCAATCATTAAATAAAGTTTTATTAAATTTGGCAAAAAGGGTAGTTGCTGATGGTGAAGGAGCATCAAAGTTTATTACTGTAGATGTAAAGAATTGTAAAACTGAAAACGATGCAAAAAAAATTGCTTTTTCAATAGCAAATTCACCTCTGGTGAAGACTGCAATTGCGGGAGAAGATCCAAATTGGGGAAGGATCATAATGGCAATAGGAAAAGCTTTAGTCACAGTAGATTTGAATAACTTATCAATTAAATTTGGAGACATAAACATTATTCAGAATGGAAAACTTAACGCAAATTACAATGAAGGTGAAACTTCAGATTATATGAAAAATGATAATATTGAAATTGAAGTTGATATTTCTTCAGGTTCAAAAAATTTTACAGTATACACCATGGACTTCACAAAAAAATATATAGAAATTAATTCAGATTACAGAAGTTGATTGGTATTGAATATATTTCAAAAATTACTACATATTAACCATGATCAAATATAAACTTATTTGTAAGAACTGTGAATTGTCATTTGATAGTTGGTTTGCCTCTTCAAATGAATTTGAAAAATTAAAGAAAAAAAAATATTTGAATTGTCATAATTGCAATTCAATAAAAATTGAAAAGACACTGATGGCTCCAAAATTATTGAATAAGACTAAAAAAGAAAAATCAGGAGAAAGTCAAATTAAGCTTGATAAGATTAATAAAAAGATAAAAGAATATCAAAAATTTGTTAAAAATAATTTTAAATACGTTGGTGAAAAGTTTGCTTACGAAGCAAGGTCAATTCATTATAATGATAAAAAAAATGAAAAAGGAATTTATGGTATTGCTTCAAACGATGAAATGAAAGAGCTCAGAGAAGAAGGAATTGAAGCAGAAATATTGCCTTGGATTGAAGACAAGAATAATTAATTTTTTATAAATTTACTTATATAGTTTATAGATTTATCTGAGCTTAAAGACCATTCATCGTTGATCAAATTAAATTTCATACCATCTAGTGTTTCAAGCTTAAGGCCATGTTTATCTAAAATACTTATAAGTTCATCGGGCTTTATAAATTTTTCCCATTCATGTGTGCCAATTGGCAGCCATTTTAAAATATATTCCGCTCCTACAATTGCGAATAAATAGGATTTAAGAGTCTTGTTAAGGGTAGCAACAAACATAATACCATTTTTTTTTAATAAATTTGAACATGACTTTAAAAAGAAGTTTACGTCTTCAACATGCTCAACTATTTCCATATTTAATATAACGTCAAATTTTTTATTTGCATCCAGCTTTTCAGGAGATGAACATAAATATTCAATTTTGAGATTATTTTTTTTGGCATGTAATTTTGCAACTTTAATATTTTTTTCTGAGGCATCTATACCTACTACGTCTGCACCTAATCTAGTCATTGGCTCAGATAACAGGCCTCCTCCACAGCCAATATCTAATATTTTAACTTTTTCTAAAGGTTTGTTTCCATTTCTAAGTTTTAGGGAACTAATTATATTATCCTTAATATATGAAATTCTGATTGGGTTAAATTTGTGAAGGGGTTTAAATTTACCTTCAGGATTCCACCATTCTTCAGCAATTTTAGAAAATTTTTCTATTTCTTTTTTATTTATTGTGTTATTTTTCATTACTAAGTTGACTTTATATTCAACATGTATTTATTCAATATTTTTTAATTTTAAGAGATAGTCTATCATGAAAATTGTAGTATTAAAATTTGGGGGCACTTCGGTTGGTACAATTAAAAAGATCAAAAAAGTTGCCGAAATAATTGTTGATTATAAAAAGAAAAACTATCATGTTATTGTTGTATCATCAGCGATGAGTGGTGTGACAAATGAGTTAATAAAAAAATCTTCTGAAGTAAGTGCCAATTTTTCCGAACCAGAGTATGATGTTTTGGTTTCTTCAGGTGAACAAGTGGCATGCTCTTTAATAGCGGGGAGATTGATTCACAAAGGATATAAATCTAGATCCTGGTTATCCTGGCAAATACCAATAATTACCAAGGGGTCATATAAAAACTCAAGAATTAATCAAATTGGTAAAAACAAAATAAGCAAATACCTTAAGGAAGGGGGAATTCCAATTATTACCGGATTTCAGGGGGTTAATAATGAAAATAGAATTACTACTATTGGAAGAGGAGGATCTGATGCAAGTGCAATTATGATTGCGAAATTTTTTAAAGCTCAAAGATGTATAATTTATACAGATGTTGAAGGGGTTTATACAACAGATCCAAATAAATTAAGTAAAGCCAAAAAAATAAAAGTAATTTCATATGAGGAAATGTTAGAAATGGCTTCACTGGGAGCTAAGGTAATGCAACCAGTATCTATTCAAGATGCAAGATTAAATAGAATTGATATTGAAGTTAAATCGTCATTTGTAAAAAAACCAGGAACACTAATTACTAAGAGAGCTAATATAATTAACAACAAGATTGTAACAGGAATTTCGTCTACTCAAAATGACTCTAAAGTTTCACTTATTGGTGTGAAAGACAAACCTGGAGTTGCTGCGGCTATTTTTAAACCATTATCAAAAAATTTAATTAATGTTGATATGGTT
>TARA_B100001057_G_scaffold46611_1_pt1 | contig 12662 bp, 9 predicted proteins | sample TARA_B100001057 | Tara Oceans TARA_B100001057 (sample SAMEA2621839) | marine metagenome | biome: marine biome (ENVO:00000447); feature: surface water layer (ENVO:00002042); material: "saline water (ENVO:00002010), including plankton (ENVO:xxxxxxxx)" | depth 5 m
CTCGACACCATTTATGGAGGTGCGGAAACCATCTGTGAACAGGTGAAGGCGATGAGTGGCGGAGGGTTCACGATCGAACCGTTTGCCGCCGGTGAAATCGTTCCCGGACTTGAAGTGCTGGATGCCGTGCAGGCCGGCTCGGTGGAATGCGGCCATACGGCCAGCTACTACTACGTGGGCAAGAATCCCGCGTTCGCCTTCGGCACTGCCGTGCCATTCGGGCTCACGGCCCAGCAACAGAATGCCTGGCTTTATCAGGGAGGCGGCAATGAAGCGATGGACGCCTTGTTCGCCGATTTCGGCGCCAAGAGCTTCCCTGCAGGCAATACGGGCGGTCAACTGGGCGGCTGGTTCAAGCGACCTGTCGACAATCTGGCGTCCCTCAAGGGTCTGAAGATGCGCATCCCAGGACTGGGAGGCAAGGTGATGGCCAGCCTGGGAGTGAATGTTCAGGTCTTGCCAGGAGGCGAGATCTATCTGGCACTGGAGCGGGGAGCGATCGACGCTGCGGAGTTCACCGGCCCCTATGACGATGAGAAGCTCGGCTTAGCGAAAGCCGCGAAGCACTACTACTACCCAGGCTGGTGGGAACCCGGGCCGAGCCTGACTGCGCTGGTCAACCGCACGGCCTGGGACAAATTGCCGGAGGAGTATCAGGCCATGTTCAGCACAGCCTGTTATCAGGCGAATCTGGGAATGCTCAGCAAATACGAGCAACGCAACAGCGAGGCGCTGCTGAGACTGCGACGGCAGGGCATCAAACTTGAGGCCTACAGCAACGACATCCTTGAAGCGGCCAAGGAAGCCACCAGCGTGTTGTTTGCAGATCTGGCGGCTGATGATGCCGGCTTCCGAGACTTACTGGAACGCTGGCGTTTGTTCCAGAAAGAAACGCTGAACTGGAATCGCATCAATGAGCTGCCGCTGGTGAAGTTCAACACCAGCGCCGAGGGAGGTGAAGGGTGAGCGAGCCTCTCTCCGGTGTGGTGCGCCTGTTCGATCGCCTCAACGCCGCGGCCGCCTGGCTGGCGCGCTGGTCCGTACTGCTGATGCTGGCCATCGGTATCTGGAATGTTGTTGGCCGCTATTTGGGCTCTGCCATCGGGATCAATCTCAGCTCCAACGGGCTGATTGAGGCCCAGTGGTATCTCTTCGATCTGACCTTTCTGCTCGGCCTCGGCTGGACCCTGCAGAAAAAGGGCCACGTGCGTGTGGATGTGCTGCAGAGCCGCTGGTCACAACGCCGCCGCAACCGTCAGGAGCTCAACAACATCCTGCTGCTGTTGTTGCCCTTCGCCTTCGGCGTGATGGCGATCTCCATTGCGCCAGCGCTGCGCTCCTGGAGCATTGCCGAGATGTCGCCCGATCCAGGCGGGCTGCCACGCACCTGGGTGAAATCGCTGATTCCAATTGGCTTTCTGTTGTTAGGGCTGCAAGGGATCGCGGAAGCACTGCGGCTGCGGCTTGCCCTCAGCAACCCCGAAGCAACTCAAGCTGCCGAGGAGCAGAACCAGGAGGGAGGCACTGCGCTGTGATCGAAATTGAAGCCCTTGGCTGGGTGATCAGCTTTGACCCCTCGACGGTGCTGGCTCCCGGGATGTTTTTAGCGCTGATCGTGGCGCTACTCAGCGGATTTCCCGTCGCCTTCTGTCTTGGTGGGATTGGGGTGATCTTTGCTCTGCTGGGCATGCTCAGCGGAGAAATCGAACCGCAGTTCGTTACCGCGCTGCCTCAACGAATCCTGGGGATCATGGCCAACTTCACCCTGTTGGCCATCCCCGCTTTTGTGTTCATGGGCTCGATGCTGGAGAGCTCCGGCATCGCCGAACGGCTGCTGGAAACCATGGGCCGGCTGCTGGGACGCCTGCGTGGCGGCCTGGCATTGGCCGTCGTTCTCGTGGGTTCGCTCCTGGCGGCCACAACCGGTGTGGTGGCAGCGACCGTCACCACCATGGGGCTGATCTCATTGCCAGCCATGCTGCGAGCGGGATACGACAAAAGCCTCGCCACAGGGGTGATTGTGGCGTCGGGCACGCTCGGGCAGATCATCCCCCCCAGCATTGTTCTGGTGGTGCTGGGCGATCAGCTCGGCATTTCAGTCGGTGATCTCTTCATCGGGGCGCTGATTCCAGGCCTGCTGATGTCGGCCGTGTTCGCCATCTACGTGCTGGTGATCAGTGCGCTCAAGCCGGAACTGGCCCCCGAACTCAAGCCCGAGCTCACCGGCCCCAGTCATCCTCTGCAGTTGGTGCAGTCGGTGTTGCCGCCGATCACTCTGATCGTGGCGGTGCTCGGGAGCATCTTCTTCGGCATTGCAACGCCCACTGAAGCGGGCGTGATCGGAGCCGTCGGAGCCATGGTGCTGGCAAGCCTCAATGGCGGTTTCAGCCGTCAACAACTCTCGAATGTCTGCGAGGGCACCATGCGCACCACCGCCATGGTGATGGCCATCCTGATGGGATCCACCGCCTTCAGCCTCGTGTTCCGCGGTGTCGGCGGCGATCAGTTGATTTCCGATCTGCTGCTCAACCTGCCAGGAGGGCGAGTGGGTTTCCTGGTGTTCAGCATGCTGATCATCTTCCTGCTGGGCTTCTTCATCGATTTTTTCGAAATCGCGTTCATCGCAGTACCACTGCTGTTGCCCGCGGCTCGTCAGCTGCTGGGGCCTGAAGCTCTGGTGTGGTTCGGCGTCATCATCGGCGCCAACCTGCAGACCTCCTTTCTCACACCGCCCTTCGGCTTTGCGCTCTTCTTTCTACGCGGCGTGGCTCCCGATGAAGTGAGCACACGCGATATCTATCGAGGCGCCCTGCCGTTTGTCGGTCTGCAGGTTGCGGTTCTGGCCCTGATCATCGCGGTGCCAGGGCTGGTGGACTGGTTGCCCCGCCTGGCTGGAGGCCTCAGCCCGGGTCCGATGACCTGAAGATCTCCGTAAAGTTGTTTACAACGCGCGATTCGGTCATGGTCACGGCAAGCCTGAACAGCACGAACTCCTCTGCTGTGATCCCCCGACTTTCACTGCAGTGCGAGCCGATCGCTGCAGACAGCACCACGATCCGTTCCCTGGACTGGGAACGCAGCCGTTTCGACATTGAATTCGGCTTACGCAACGGCACCACCTACAACGCATTCCTGGTACGGGGCGAACGCACCGCCCTGATCGACACCAGCCATGCCAAGTTCCGCGACACCTGGGTGCCACTTCTGAAGGAGCAGATCGATCCGATGGCGCTGGACCATCTGATTGTGAGCCACACCGAACCAGATCACTCAGGACTGATCGGCGATCTGATCGATCTCAATCCCGACATCGAGATCGTGGGTTCGAAGGTGGCGATCCAGTTCCTCAAAGACCAGGTGCATCGCCCCTTCAAATCCCGTGCGGTGAAAACCGGCGACGAACTGGATCTGGGCACCAGTCCAGACAGCGGCGTGCAGCATCGCTTCGAATTCCTGAGTGCTCCGAACCTGCACTGGCCCGACACGATCTTCTCCTTCGATCACGGCAGCGGCATCCTTTACACCTGCGATGCCTTCGGACTGCATTACTGCTCCGAGGAGTTGTTCGACTCGGACCCCGGGGCCATCGCTCCGGACTTCCGCTTCTATTACGACTGTCTGATGGGCCCCAATGCCCGCAGCGTGCTGCAAGCGCTGAAGCGCATGGATGGACTGCCGGAAATCAACACCGTCGCCGTGGGGCACGGCCCGCTGCTGCGCCAACACCTCAGCCACTGGTTGAACGACTACAGGGAATGGAGCAGCCAGCGCAGCAAAGGCGACAGCTACGCCGCGGTCTGCTACCTCAGCCAGTACGGCTTCTCAGACCGCCTCAGCCAGGCCATCGCCCACGGCATCGGCAAAGCCGATGCACAGGTTCAGCTGGTGGATCTGCGGGCCACCGATCCACAGGAACTAACCGCACTGGTCGGGGACGCCAAAGCGGTGGTGGTTCCCACTTGGCCGGCGGAACCGGACGGAGAACTGCAGGCGTCGATCGGCACCCTGCTGGCCGCTCTCCAGCCCAAACAGCTGGTTGGTGTCTACGACGCGTTCGGTGGCAATGACGAACCGATCGATGCGGTAGCCGAGCAGCTGCGCAACCAGGGGCTGAAACCAGCCTTTGAACCACTGCGCATCCGCCAGCTTCCCCAGGGCGGTGACTACCAGCGCTGTGAGGAATCAGGGACCGACCTCGGACAGATCCTGACCCGCAAGAAGTCGATCGAGGCGCTGCGCAGCATTGATGCCAACCTCGACAAGGCACTCGGCCGCCTCACCGGCGGGTTGTACATCGTGACCGCAAGCCAGGGCGAGGGCGATGCCCGCCGCAGTGGAGCGATGGTGGCCAGCTGGGTGGCTCAGGCCAGTTTCCGCCCCCCCGGCCTCAGTGTTGCCGTGGCCAAGGATCGAGCGATTGAAGCGCTGATGCAGGTCGGCGACAGCTTTGTGATCAACGTGCTGCGGCAGGACCGCTACAAGCCCTTGATGCAGCACTTCCTCAAACGCTTTCCCCCAGGCGCCGATCGATTCGAGGGAGTGAACGTGCTGCACGGTGCCGCTGAAGGCGGCCCTGTGCTCACTGATGCACTGGCCTACCTGAGCTGTCGGGTGGAGCAGCGGATGGAAGGTCCGGATCATTGGATCATCTACGCGCTGGTGGAGCAGGGCAACGTGGCCGACATCGACGGGCGAACCGCCGTTCATCACCGCAAAACGGGCAACCACTACTGATGGTCACCACCGTCGCTGCCAGCTCGGCATCCGCTGACCGGCAGGTGATCAACCTGCCAATCGACCAGGGCCTGATCTGCCTGCGGGGACTGAGCCCTCAGCGTCTGCGGTTCGAGCTGGAATACGCACTGGAGCGTGGCAGCACGGCCAACAGTTTTCTGTTTGAAGCAGGCCCTGATGCAACTGGCGTGGAGCAGCCCGCCGTTCTGGTGCATCCACCGGGAATGGCCTACAGCAGCGTTTTTGTTCCTGCTCTGCTGGAAGCTCTGCCCGCCACGGATCAGCCCCTGCTGATTGTCGTGGGGCACGTGAATCCCAACCGTGTGGCCTTATTGCAGGAACTGGCGGGGATTTATCCAGGCCTTGAACTGATCGCATCCAATCCCGGTGCCAAGCTGCTGGAAGAGCTCTGGAACCAACGCAAACCCACGCCCCCTGGAGTGGAAGAGGAGCAGGCAGCACTACCCCCATTCCCGCCGCTGAGAGTGATCCGACGGGAAGAATTTCAACCGTTGAGCAACGGGCGCAACCTGCTGCTGCTGCCGGCACCAACGCCGCGTTGGCCGGGTGGACTGATGGCCTTCGAACAGCGCTTCGGGCTGCTGATGAGCGACAAGTTCTTCAGCGCCCATCTCTGCACCAAGGCCTGGGCGGAAGCCAACCGAAGCAGCACCGAAGAAGAGCGTCGCCATTTCTACGACTGCCTGATGGCACCGATGGCTCGCAAGGTTGACCTGCTGGTGGAGCGGCTGGAGGAACTGAGCATCCGCACGATTGCGCCAGCCCATGGGCCCGCCATCGATGCCAGCTGGCGCAGCCTGCTGAATGACTACCACCGCTGGGGTGAAAGTCACCAGCAATCCAGCCTGAATGTGGTTCTGCTGTTCGCCAGCGCTTACGGCAACACCTCAGCGATTGCCGATGCCCTGGCCCGAGGCGTGAGTCGCACCGACATCAGAGTCACCAGCCTCAACTGCGAGTTCACACCATCGGAAGAACTCGTTGCAGCGATCCAGTCCGCGGATGGGATCCTGATCGGCTCACCAACCCTCGGTGGTCACGCTCCAACCCCGGTGGTCTCCGCTTTAGGAACTCTGCTGGCAGAGGGTGACCGCAGCAAACCGGTGGGCGTGTTCGGCAGCTTTGGCTGGAGCGGTGAAGCCGTGGACCTGCTGGAAACGAAGCTGCGAGATGGCGGCTTCAGTTTCGGCTTCGAGCCGATCCGGGTCAAATTCAGCCCTGATCGAGCCAAAGTGAAAGAGCTGGAGGAAATCGGCACCCGTTTCGCGCGCAAACTGCTGCAGGCGGAGAAGCGTGCCCAACGCCGTAACGCCGGAAGCATGAGCGAAAGCCGCAGCGATCCGGCTGTGCTGGCCCTCGGACGGGTGGTCGGATCCTTGTGCATCCTCACCACGCGCAAGGGAGAACTCAGCGGCGCGATGGTGGCAAGTTGGGTCAGCCAGGCCAGCTTTACGCCTCCTGGACTGACGGTGGCCGTGGCCAAGGACCGCGCCGTGGAAGCCCTTCTGCACAAAGGCGATCGCTTTGCGCTGAACATGCTGGCCGAGGGGCGCGAAAGCGGACCGATGAAACAATTCCTGCAACCGTTTCAACCTGGCGCCGACCGGTTCAGCGGGCTGGAACTGGAGACCAGTCCGAATGAACAACCGCTGCTCCCCGAGGCGATGGCCTGGCTGGAAGGTCGCGTGAGCCAGCGGATGGAATGCGGAGATCACTGGTTGATCTATGCCGAGGTGGATCATGGCGGCGTGTTGGATCAGGAAGCCTCCACAGCCGTCCACCACAGGCGCAGCGGCGCTAACTACTAAGCAGCGGCCCCAACAGGAGGACGACCACTCAGCAGACACTCTCAGGAAAAAGTCGTCACAATTCAAACCTGCGACGTGAATACTGATCATGAGCAAGGAGAACAGTGCTGATGTGCTGGTGATTGCCGCCAGTAACGGCGAGAACCTCAAACTGGCCCAACGCTTCGTGGACCAAGTACAGGCTCAGGGCAGCAGCGCTGATCTGCTCGACCTCACCACACTCGAGCTGCCCCTGTTCACACCGCGCGCGAAGGAACAAGGCATTCCGAACGGCGTGCAGCCATTGCAGCAACAACTGAGGGCAGCTCCGCGATGGGTGATCTGCGCACCGGAATACAACGGTTCAATTCCCCCGGTGCTGACCAACGCCATCGCCTGGCTGTCGGTTCAGGGAGATGACTTCCGGTCTCTCTTCAACGGTCGGCCGATCGCCATGGCCAGCTTCTCCGGCGGCGGCGGAATGGAGCTGCTGGTGTCGTTAAGGATCCAGCTCACCCATCTCGGCGCACAAGTGGTGGGGCGCCAACTGCTCAGCAACTACTCGAAAGCAGCGAAAGACGACAGCATTGCCGACCTCGTGCAGCGCCTGATGCAAATGAAACCACTGCAGTTGTGACTGAATTCATCGGCCAATGAATCAAAAACAAGCGGTGAATCAAGATTGGCCACTGAAATCAAACGGAAATCAATTCAAAAGAGAATCGGGATTTCATGCACACACCACATCTAGCGCACTGAAATAGCGAGGTCACTAACAATTTCCATTCCACGAATGGGCCTGACCCGGGATCCTCAGTACGCAGTTCGCTATCGCGGCTTTGTCCTGTTGCAACAACGCAACAACAGCTGGCTGGTTAGACCGGAACGAAGCCCGATGAGACTGTTGCCATTTCGCACCCCGACCTGCTCGCTGGCGGATGTGAAAGCACTGTTGGACTGGCGACTGGAGCAGGACAAAAGCCTGATCTCAGTCGCCTGAAGACTTAGGCCGCCTGAGGTGGTGGCGTGGGCGATCCCTGAGACTGAATGGGGATCACCAGCGTTGCCCAGCGGTCAGGACGCTCGGGACGCTGACGTCGTGCCTGACGAATTCCAAAGGGAACTCTCAGCACATTGGTGCCTTCGATCGACAATGTATGCCCTCGGCCAAGGGCAGCCTGAAGGCAATCAGGAATGTCGGGAAGCTGCAACGAGTCTGAGGTCTGCTCCGTCGATTCAATTTGTTTTTTGGTGTCGCGACTCATTGATTCCCCATTTGCGACGGTGAATGCTGTGCAGTGTGATCAAAGTTCTCATTGCACGATTAAAAATCGAAGATTAATTTCCGATTTCGGTAAAATTTAACCCATCGCCTCAGAAGTGGCGGCAGCCATGTCTTCAACACTGGGGCAGGTGCAGATCAGATTGCGATCGCCATAGGCGTTATCAATCCGGGCCACCGCCGGCCAGAACTTGCTTTGCCGCTGATCAGGCAACGGGAAGGCAGCCTGTTCCCGGGAATAGGGACGATCCCAGTGGTCGGCCGTGACAGCACTCAGTGTGTGGGGAGCGCGGCGTAGGGGATTGTTCTCACGATCGCTGTCACCGTTTTCGATCGCCGCGACTTCGGCGCGGATCGCGATCATGGCGTCGCAGAAGCGATCCAGCTCTTCGAGGCTCTCGCTTTCAGTGGGTTCAACCATCACGGTGCCCGCCACTGGCCAGCTCACCGTCGGAGCATGGAAGCCGTAATCCATCAGACGCTTCGCCAGATCATCCACCTCGAGGCCGGCACTGCGCCTCAGATCGCGCAGATCAAGAATGCATTCGTGAGCTACAAGTCCGCCTTCTCCCCGGAACAGCACCGGGTAGTGGGAATCCAGCCGATGCGCCAGATAATTGGCTGACAACAAGGCCACAGCCGTGGCCTGCCGCAGGCCAGCAGGGCCCATCAAGCGCAGGTACATCCAGCTGATCGGCAGGATGCCTGCACTGCCCAGGGGGGCAGCCGATACCGCTGAAATGGACTGGTCACCGCCGCAGGGCATCAAGGGATGACCAGGGAGAAATGGCAACAGATGCTCGCCCACGCCGATGGGGCCAACCCCTGGTCCACCTCCGCCATGGGGAATACAGAACGTCTTGTGCAGGTTGAGATGGCAGACATCCGCCCCAAACGCTCCTGGCCTGCACACACCGACTTGAGCGTTGAGGTTGGCGCCATCCAGATACACCTGACCGCCATGGTCATGCACAAGGCTGCAGATCTCACGGATACGCGTCTCGAAGACCCCATGGGTTGAGGGATAGGTAACCATCAGAGCCGCCAGAGCATCGGCATGCTCAGAAAGCTTGCTGCGCAGATCGTCGACATCGACATTCCCCTGCTCATCACAGGCCACAGGCACCACACGCATACCAGCCATCACGGCACTTGCTGGATTGGTGCCATGGGCACTCGTGGGAATCAGGCACACATCGCGATGGCCCTCGCCTCTTGCCTGATGCCAGGCGCGAATCACCAGCAGACCCGCGAACTCCCCCTGGGATCCTGCATTCGGCTGCAAAGAAACACCGGCGAAACCGGTGAGCTCAGCCAACCAGCTCTCAAGGTCCTGCGCCATGCGCTGATTGCCCTTCAGCTGGTCAGCGGGGGCAAAGGGGTGCATGCTCCCGAACTCCCTCCAGCTCACAGGCGCCAGCTCCGCTGCCGCATTGAGCTTCATGGTGCAGCTACCTAGAGGAATCATCCCGTGCACCAACGACAGGTCTTTGCTGACCAGACGCTGGATGTAGCGAAGCAGCTCGGTCTCACTGCGATAGCGGTGAAACACCGGCTGCTGCAACCAGGGGTTGGAACGCAGCGGCAAGCCAGCCAGAGCTTCCTCGTGCTTTGCAGTATCCGACAGGTCTGAAAGATGGCCTCCAGTGGCCTCAGCCACCAGCAACAGCAATCGAGACACCTCCTTGTCGTCGCTGAGCTCATCCAGGCTGATGCCGAACCCTTCCGCCTGTTCGATCGCAGCACCATCGGGCAGGACACGCAGATTGAAACCAGCTCGCGCTGCCAGCTGATGCACGCGCGGCGCCTGAGCACAGACCACATCAACACTGTCGAAGCGAGATCCCTGCGGTAGAGCGAGTCCAAGCGAGCGCAGTCCTTCTTCGAGTTGACAGCGCAGCTGCAGCACGCGACGAGCGATCAGCTCGAGACCTTCCGGCCCGTGATGAACGGCATAGAACGATGCCATCACCGCCAGCAGCACCTGGGCGGTGCAGATATTGCTGGTGGCTTTATCTCTGCGGATGTGCTGCTCACGAGTCTGCAAGGCCAAACGCAGGGCGACATTGCCCTCGCCATCTTTTGACTGGCCAACGATGCGCCCGGGCACTTGCCGGCGATAGGCATCGCGGGTGGCGAAGAACGCCGCGTGGGGGCCGCCTCCACCCATCGGCACGCCAAAACGCTGCGCACTGCCCACAGCGATATCGGCTCCGAGAGCACCCACCGGCTCAAGCAGGACCTGCGCCAGTGGATCAATGGCCACCGTGACCAAAGCGCCATGCTCATGGGCCCTGGACATGCAGGAACTGGGGTCCCAGAGCCGGCCGCAGCGTCCAGGCAGCTGCAACAGCACTCCGAACACATCGTCACCCCAGGCGAACTGATCCGGCTCAGCGACATCGAGCTGAATCCCGATGGGCTGGGCCCTGGTGCGCAGAACCGCCAGGGTCTGTGGCAATACAGCGGCATCAACGAGAAAACGGCTGGCTTCAGCTCGCTTGCAAACGCCAAAGCTCATCGACATGGCCTCTGCTGCTGCAGTGGCCTCATCCAGAAGCGAGGCATTGGCAATCGGCAGGCCCGTCAGCTCACTGACCAAGGTCTGGAAATTGAGCAGTGCCTCCAGGCGTCCTTGAGCAATTTCGGCCTGATAAGGGGTGTAGGCCGTGTACCAGGAGGGGTTTTCCAACACCTGACGCTGGATCAATGCGGGCGTGACCGTGCCGTAGTAGCCAAGGCCAATCAACGACCGCGTCACGCGGTTTAAACCGGCAAGCTGACGCAGTTCAGAGAGAGCCTGTGCTTCTCCAACTCCGTCCGGAAGCTGCCCCTGCGGCGGACTGGAATCGAGAATGTCCTGCGGTACGACGGCCTGCAGAAAGCGCTCAAGATCGCTGAAGCCGAGCCGATCGAGCATCAGCTGATTGGCTGCGGATCCAGGGCCGATATGGCGCTGGGCGAAAGGCGGAAGAGTCGTGGCTGATGCGGTCTCCACCATGCGCTGGTCCAGCAGAGTCATGGTGCAGCCACAGAAGGCGCAGACTGTAGGCAACTTGCGCCAAGCGACGATGTGATATCAGGTCGCGGCAACCTTGGCGGCGTAGGTAGCAGCATCCATCAGCTGCTCGAACTGCGTCAGATCGCTGGGACGAATCACCAGCAACCAGCCCTCGCCATGGGGATCCTTCTGCAGTTCTTCGGGATTGGCCAGCAGAGCTTCATTGCGCTGCACAACCGCGCCACTGAGGGGGGCATACATCTCTTCCACAGCCTTCACCGACTCAACCGTGCCGAAACTGTTTCCACGACTGAGATCAGCACCCACCTCGGGGAGGTCCACAAACACAATGTCGCCGAGTTGATCCACGGCATAGGCGCTTAAGCCGATGCGGATCGAATCAGCGTCCTGCCAGGCGTATTCATGGCTGTCCGCATAGCGGTAGGAGGCAGGGAAGTCGAAGGCCATCGGGCCGCACCAGCGTCTCTCAATCAGTGTGCGCCAGATTCAGATGTCCTGCCGCAGCCAGGGCTTCCAGCGCCTTGATCAGCGCCAGCTCGACATGGGCGTGATGGGTCCCGCCCTGAACGTAGAGATTGAACGGCTCGCGCAACGGCGCGTCAGCCGAGAACTCACTGGTGCTGCCATCAATGAAGGTGCCACCGGCCATCACCAGATCACTGGCATAACCAGGCATCGCCGCCGGCACAGGATCCAGGTATGAGCCCACAGGGGAACAGGCCTGAAAGGCACGGCAGATCAGCTTGAGCGCCTCAGGCTCCCCCAGCTGAACGGCCTGGATCAAGTCACTACGGGACGCACCGGCAACGGGCTGCACCGGGAATCCGAGATCAGCAAACACACCAGCCACGAGATCAGCGCCGATCAAGGCTTCAGCGACCATCTGCGGCGCCAGAAACAGTCCCTGCAGCAACAGTCGGTGCAGATCAAAACCAGTCCCCCCTTCACTGCCGATCCCTGGTGCCGTGAGACGACAACAGGCTTGTTCCACCAGATCGGCGCGTCCGGCGATGTAGCCACCGGCGGGCGCGATGGTTCCTCCCAAGTTTTTGATCAATGAACCGGCCACCAGATCCGCACCCACCTCAGGTGGCTCTTGGGCCTCAACCAGTTCGCCATAGCAGTTGTCCACGAAGCAGACGCAGTCAGGCTGCCGTTCGTGAATGCGGGCGCAGAGGCGACCGATCGTCTCCACGCTGAGCGAAGGGCGCCAGCTGTAACCACAGCTGCGCTGGATCAGGATCAGTCGACACGGTTGAGCCAGGGCCTGCTCGAGGGCCTGCTCGTCCACAGCCCCGGCATCGCTGAGCAGCAACTCGTCGTAGTCGATGCCGAAGTCCTTCAAGGACCCTTGACCCTCTCCACGCAGACCAATGACCTCTTCAAGCGTGTCGTAGGGACGCCCGGTGATCGACAGCATGCGATCACCGGGTCGAAGCACGCCGAAGAGGGCAGCAGCGATGGCATGGGTGCCACTCACGAACTGAAGTCGCACAGCCGCTGCTTGCGCACCCAGCACCCGTGCGAACACCCGGTCGATCACCTCTCGACCCTGATCACCGTGCCCGTACCCGCTGACGGAGGCAAAATGCTGAGTCCCGACCCGTTCTGCCTCAAACGCCGCCAGTACCTTCTGCAGCCGATCGGACACAGCCGCGGTGCGCTGCCGAGCCAGAGGCTGCTGACGCTCGCGCACAGCCGCGACCTTGCTGCGGGCAAATGCCCTGACCTCACTGAGATTCATCCCCTGCGCACCGGTGCTCTCTCCATAGCGATTTGAAGCCTGTGCCATGGGAGAACCGCGAAAAGCCTGCTG
>TARA_B100001057_G_scaffold500877_1_pt1 | contig 12650 bp, 14 predicted proteins | sample TARA_B100001057 | Tara Oceans TARA_B100001057 (sample SAMEA2621839) | marine metagenome | biome: marine biome (ENVO:00000447); feature: surface water layer (ENVO:00002042); material: "saline water (ENVO:00002010), including plankton (ENVO:xxxxxxxx)" | depth 5 m
AATCTAATGTATCACCTGAGTAATCGAAAGGTATGTTAATATCATCAAAGAATGTATTTTTTTTAATCTCAATTTTTACATTTTTTGATTTAAACGAGTATTCATATTTAGATTTTACATTATGATTATTCTGATATTTTTTTAATGAATCAATTTTTTTTCCTTCAAAAATTAATTTTACTCGAATTTTATTACCATTAAAATCCTCAATTTCTAGTAATCCATTATATACATTGTTTTTTTCAACATTGATGATTCCATTAAATTTTTTTTTGATGAATGTATATTTTGATTTTGGATGGGTAAAAAGTTTTTGTATTTTATTTTTATTAATATACCAATTTTTATAATCAACAAATAGCTGTAGATATCTCTTATCAAATAAACTTATGGTGTCCATTTTATAATTATAAATAAGCTTATTATTAATTTTTAATGAAATAGAGTAGGCTCCATTTTTACTATTTGATCTATCTTGCTTATCAAAGTAATTAATTCCTATTCCTAACCTACCAATATTTTGAATTGTGTCTGTGATTATTAAGTCAGACTCCACTTTTTTTATTTTTAACTTTTTAAGCAGATCATAAGATCCATCATTATTCACATTGTATAAATAAATATCATTAATTTTTGGTCTTAAAGTATCAATTACATTATTTAAAATTTTTAAAGGATTGATAGGGTAATTTGTTTTGGAGTCTCTTATTTCAAAATGAAGATGGGGGCCGGTGCTACTACCAGTGTTACCACTGAATCCAATTAATGTGCCTGCATTCAAAACAAAAATATCAGTACTTGGATAAACTTCAATTTCATATGATTTATTTTTGTACTGAATTTCCTTAACGAATTTTTCAATTTTATCAGAAAATTTTTTTAAATGTGCATATACAGAAGTTGTTCCATCATTGTGCTCTATATATATAGCTTTTCCAAAACTCCCTTTGGAGACTTTTATTCTCTTAACTATTCCATCTTTTACTGTAAAAATATTTATCCCTTGCTTGCCCTGTGTTTTTATGTCAACACCTGAATGAAAGTGAGTATTTCTTATTTCGCCAAATGTCCCAGAGATTTTTATTGGGATTTTAATCGGGTTAGTTGTTTGACCCTTTAAGTTTAAGGTTAAGAGAAAGTAAATTGAAAAAAAATATTTTCTTTTCATCACTATAATTTTAATTTAGAAAAATAAAATAAATTATTTATAAATATTTAGTTTTGTGAATAACTATGAATAATTACGAAAAAAACATGAGTATTTTAGAGAGTAAAATTATTTTACTTTTAAATAAATTAAAAGAAAATCACTTGGAGCTAAATAAAATAAGTCAAAAATTAACGACTTATGAGAAAACAGAGCGTGAATTTAAGAACAAGTTAATTAGAATTAAAAAAGAAAACGATTCGCTTAAAATTTCAAACAGTTTGTCAATGAATTCTGATTCAAAAGTGTTTGCTAAAAGAAAGATTAATAAAATTATTGACGAAATTGATAAATGTATTTTTAATCTTTCTGATATTAATATGAAATAATTTTTTTAAATGGGTGAAACAATTAAAATTAAATTAGAAATTGCAAATAGGTTATATCCACTTACTATTAACCAGGAACAAGAAGAATCATTAAGAGATTCGGCATTAAAAATTAATCAAATGATAAAAAAGTTTGAAAATAATTATGAGGTAAGAGACAAACAAGATGTCTTAGCTATGTGTTCTTTACATTTTGCTTCTATTGCAAATAAAAATATTAAGGAAGTTAATAATTCATCGAGTGAAGATGATGAAAAGATATTAGAGCTAATTGATTTAATTGATGTACATTTAAAAACGTACTAGTTATAAATTAAACCCGTACTAGTGAGTGTTTGACAAACTTAACGTTTAATATTTTTAAAAGGAGTGAGTCATAATTGTAAAAGCAAGCTGTTTATTAACAGATCCTTGATCAGTTAGTTAGCTCCAAACTTGTTTTTTTGAAGTTTGTTCAAAAAAAAACTAGGACGGGTTTTTCTAAGAGATAATAGAATAAAAAGCTCCAGCAACAATTCCACCAAATAAGGGCCCAAAAACAGGAATCCAAGAATATTTCCAGTCTGGATTTTTATTTTTTCTGGGTAAAAGTGAGTATATTAATCGAGGTCCTAAATCCCTAGCTGGGTTAATTGCAAATCCAGTATTTCCTCCCAGACTCATACCAATTACAATAACTACAATACCTATGGGCAGAGCATCAAGGGAGCCTAATCCAAAATTTACAATATTAACCCCTTCAACAATTATATTTGGTCCAACAATAGATAACGCGCAAAAGACCAAAACAAAAGTGCCAATTGTTTCAGCAAAGAAATTATTTTTAAAATTTCTAATTGCTGGACCTGTACAAAAAGTACCTCTCACGACTTCTTCATCCTTTGATATCTTATAATGATCTATATAAGCTATATAACTTAAACATGAGCCAATCATTGCCCCAATCAACTGAGCCATAAAATATAGCGGAACCAAATCCCAGGAAAACTTTCCAGCTATTGCAAGTCCCAAAGTCACAGCTGGGTTCAAATGCGCACCACTTATATTACTAGCAATGAAAACACCTATAAAAACAGAAAAACCCCAGGCCAACGTGATTAATAACCATGGATTTTGACCTTCCCCGTTTGTTTTTTTCAAATTTACATTTGATACTACTCCTTGCCCTAGTAAAATGAGAAAGGATGTTCCAATTAATTCAGCTAAAAATGGTGTTAAAATCATAATTTATATTTTTTTGATAAAGATAAAAAAGATAATTTTTGTTGTTCCATCCATGAACCATCTTTTTTGAGCTCCTTAGCCATAATAGATAAGACTTCGTCAACTAACTTTTCAGTTTCAACTACATTCAAAAATAAGCAACGAGTTCTTCTTGCCAAAATATCCTCTAATGTAATTGCCATTTCATATCGAATTGCCCACAAAATTTGATTTTTAGTAATAAAGAGTTCTTTTGATAAAGATCTGTTACTGTCTCTATTTGAAGAGATATTTAAGATCTTATTCTTATCAGATCCGTAAATATATAGAGGGTCATCAAAATTTGGATTTAATTTGTATCCATGAATTTTAATTTTTTTGGTTTTACTTGGAATACGTTTTAAACCTCCAACAATTTCTGCCGAATTTGTCGCATCTTCCCCAATTTTTCTATATGTAGTCCATTTCCCACCTAATATGCTTATTAGTCCGCTTGTACTTATATTAATTTTGTGATGACGTGAAATTTCTTTTGTGGTTTGACTATTATCAATTCGAGCTAAGGGTCTTAATCCCACAAATATGCTTTTTATATCTTTTTTTTTTGGTTTTGTAGTCATATACTTACCAGCATTAGAAATAATAAAGTCAATTTCTTCATTCAAGGCTTGTGGTTCAATTTTTGCTGTGTTTACCGTTGTATCAGTGGTTCCTAAAATCACATACTTATGCCAAGGTACGGCAAATAGAACTCTTCCATCAGTAGTGTGAGGAACCATTATGGCATGATCGCTATTAAGAAATTTTTTTTCTAAAACTATATGAACCCCTTGGCTTGGTTGAATCATCTTTAGAGATTTTTGGTTATCCATTTTCATAACTGAATCTGAAAAGACGCCTGTAGCATTAATTATAACTTTAGATTTGATCTCATGAGTTCTATTTTTTAACAAATCCCTTGTTCTAAGCCCTGAGATTGAATTATCGCTACTCTTAATTAGATCAATTGCTTCGAAATAATTAATTATTGTTGCGCCATAATTCTCAGCTGTTTGAGCAAGACTTATTGCCATTCTTGAGTCATCAAATTGACCGTCAAAATAAATTACACCACCTTTCAGTCCTTTTTTATTAACATTAGGAATTAACTTTTCTGTTTCCTCTTTGTCAATGATTGTTGAGGTCCCAATACCAAAATCCCCTGACATCATATCATATATTTTTAGACCGATTCCATAAAATGGGCTACTCCACCAATCATAGGATGGAATAACAAAACTCAAATCTTTAACTAAATGAGGTGCATTACTTCTTAATATCCCTCTTTCTTTAAGTGCTTCAATCACTAACGACACGTCTCCATTTTGAAGGTATCTCACCCCTCCATGTATAAGTTTAGTACTTCTTGATGATGTTCCTTTTGAAAAATCATATTTTTCAATTAAAAGTGTTTTATGCCCTCTGGATGCAGAATCAATGGCAGTACCAATTCCAGATGCTCCTCCTCCAATGATAACAATATCCCATTCTTTATTACTAGTTATTTTAGAAAGACTTTTGGTTCTATTCAATTTATAAAATTTGATTTATTCTTTTTTTCCATAATGATTTTGTCTCAGCTGCAGATGAATTTATCATTGGCTTAAATATTTTATCTTTTTTCCATATTTTTTTTAAAGAAGAAATATCTTTAAAAAAACCCGTGGATAGTCCAGCTAAGAATGCCGCACCCATTGCAGTGGTTTCAGTTATTTTAGGTCTAATTACATTGCATTCTAAGATATTTGATTGAATTTGTAACAATAGGTTATTTTTACTAGCACCACCATCGACTTTCAAATCATTAAATTTTGAATTTAAATCTTTTTCCATTTCCACAATAACTTCATAGCACCGCAATGCAATGGCTTCAAGGGCGGCTCTAGCAATATGACCATTTGTTGTATCTCTCGTTATACCCATCAAATTTCCAGTAGCGCCGGAATTCCAGTATGGAGCTGCAAGTCCTGATAATGAGGGTATAAATGTTATTCCGCCGTTATCTTTAACTTTATTAGCTAAAGATTCTATATCAGATGCTGTTTTGATTATTCCAAGATTATCCCTCAACCACTGAACAAGAGCTCCGGATACAAATACACTTCCTTCAATCGCATAAATCGTTTTATTATTGATACGATATGCAATTGTAGTTAACATATTATTTTTTGAATTTACAGGATTTTCTCCAGTATTCATTATGCAAAAACATCCTGTACCATACGTATTTTTTACATCTCCAGGATTTAGGCAAAGTTGTCCAAAAAGTGCTGCCTGTTGATCCCCTGCAATCCCTGCTATCTTAATTTTATTTCCAAGTATGTCAGCATTCCCTATTATCTCTGATGATTGATAAACATTTGGGAGAATATTCGATGGAATGTCTAAAATATCCATTAACTCTTCATCCCATTCGAGTTTATGAATATTATAAATTAACGTTCGACTAGCATTTGTTGAATCCGTAGCGTGATATCTTCCATTAGTTAGATTCCAAATTAACCATGTATCAACTGTTCCAAACAACAATTCACCTTTAGATGCTAAGATTCTAGCATTTTTTACGTTATCTAAGATCCATTTGATTTTTGTTCCTGAAAAGTAAGCATCAATTATTAAACCCGTTTTATCTTGAAATAACTTTTTTAATGATACTGATTTATTCTTTCTTTTTATTAATTTATCACAGATTGAGGATGTTCTTCTGTCTTGCCACACAATCGCATTATATATTGGTTTTCCATTTTTCTTGTTCCAAATAATTGAAGTCTCTCTTTGATTTGCGATTCCAATTGAATCAATTTCTTGAGGTTTAATTTTAGATTTTTTTATTACCTCATTTATTGACTTGATTTGAGTATTCAATATCTCCATGGGATCATGTTCAATCCAACCTTTTTTTGGAAATATTTGTTTAAACTCATATTGAGAAATCGCTATTTGATTTCCTTTTTTATCAAAAATAATTGATCTAGAACTCGTAGTTCCAGCATCAATTGAAAGTATATAGTTTTTTTTCATTTTATGAATTTTTACTTTTATTTGGTAGGTTTATTTAACCCATTAAAAGCTTTGGATAATCAAAATAATAGTTTAAAGTATGATTAAGAACATTAAATCAATTTTCTTAAACGAATTTTCGTAGCGAGAGGGGGGCATGATCCCCCGACCTCCGGGTTATGAATCCGACGCTCTAACCAACTGAGCTACCTCGCCAACTGTAAGTAAATATAAACAAAGGTTTTTTAAACACAATCATATATAAATTTTAAGTTTTATGAACCGTAAACAATTTCTTTTTTTATATATTAACAAAAATATTTATTATGAGTAAAAGAGTTTCCTATTCTTTAGAATTTGATTTTCAATCGTCTCCCCAGCTTCTTTTCCAATATTTGTCTACTCCATCTGGACTGTCTGAATGGTTCGCTGATGATGTCAACTCTAGAGGGGAAATCTTTACTTTTTTTTGGGATGATGGAGAGGAAACTGCTAAGTTACTTCAAAAGAAAAATAATGAAAAGGTTAGGTTTCAGTGGATAAATGATGATTCTGCATCTGATGCTGAATTTTTTGAGTTTAAAATCGAAGTTGATGAAATAACCAAAGATGTCTCATTAATTATTACTGATTTTTCTGATGAGGATGAACTTGAAGAATCAAAAATGCTTTGGGAAAATTCCGTTGCCTCTTTAAAACAGGTCTTGGGTTCAAGCTAATCTTAAATGATAATAGTTAATGGTGATTTCTACTCAGATATAAAACAGGTCTCAAGTGAGATTGTCTCAAACTTTATTCATAATTCAGTTTACAAATTTAATTTCAGATTTGAGCATAACAAAATTTTATTTTTCGAAGAATCTTTTTTTGAGATGATGTCTAATTTACGCAGGTTGAGGTTAAAAATACCAATGTATTTTAGTATTGAATATTTCAACCAGAATTTTTTATCGTTAATCAAAAAATCTTCAAATAAATCTTTTTTAATCAACCTAAACTTCGCAGTTAAAACTTCCCCCACAAAAGACAATTATCGCTCTGAACTACAAACTCTATTTTCAATTAAATTTCTTGAATCTATTTCAAATATTAAAGAAAATTTAAGTATGTCATTCTACAGAGATTTAAAAATTAAATCAAACGAGTTGACGTCTTTTTTGGATGATAGTAAATTGATTAGGTTGGTAAAATTGGATGCATATGAAAACGGTTATGACGATAATATTATTATAAATGATAAAAATGAAGTTGCCCGTTCGGTTTTCGGAAATGTTTTACTACTAAAGGAAAATGAATTAATTACTCCTAGAATTGAGGATGGCGCACCTAATAACTGTTTAATTAAACCTTTTTTTGATTTTCTTCAAAACAATAACTTTAAATGTGAAGAAAGATCATTTGGAATGTTTGAACTTCAAACTGCAGATGGAGTAGGAATTTTATCAATGAATGAAGGATTCGGTAACATTACTAAATTCAAAAAAAAAGTTTTCAATAGTAATAGATTAATTGAATTATTTTCATCCTTTGTTCAGAATGAAATTTTTAAAACAAATTAATTATGATTCGGATTGTTGGGTGTGTTAAACCACAATATATAATCATTTCCAAAAGATTTGATACAATCTTTCCATATGTTCACAATATTTTTTTGAAATAAATAATTCGAAATATCATTTCTGAATAATCTCCAGCTTTTATCAATAAACTCAGATTCTAATTGAGATCTGTCCCACCCAGAATATCCTAAAAAAAACATAATATCGTTTGAAGATATTGTTTTATCATTAATTAGTTTAATTGTCATATCTAAATCACCACACCAATTTATGTGATTAGATATTTTTTTTGATTCTGGGATTTTGATTGATGACTTGTGTATAAAAAATAATCTATCAGTTTCTACGGGGCCACCGTAAAATAGAGGAATAGGGGGTTTTATATCTTCAATTAAATTATTTAAATTATAGTTTAATTTTTTGTTAATGATGTGACCGGAAATATTCTCATCATCTAAACTTGTTATTATTATAACACTTCGATGAAAATCATGATCTCCAATTATCTTAGGTGTTGCTATTAATAGATTCCCACAATTCATTATAAAAAAAAGCTCCTTAAAAGGAGCTTTTTAATATTTAGTTAATATTTTAATTTACAGAGCTAGATAAATCAGCACCTGCTTTAAACTTAACTACATTTTTTGCAGCAATTTTAATCGTAGCTCCAGTTTGTGGGTTACGTCCATCTCGGGCAGCTCTCCTAGTAACTGACCATGATCCGAATCCTACTAAAGAAACACGGTTACCACCCTTAAGTGCTCCACCAACATTTCCTAGAAAAGATTCTAATGCCTTTTTAGCAGCGGCTTTTGAAACTCCTGCATCAGCAGCCATTGCATCTATTAATTCTGTTTTGTTCATAATAATATAAGATTAAATGTTTATATGCCATACAAATTATAACCTTTAACTATAATGCAAAAGAAAAGTATAAGAAAACTATGTTTTTTGTTAATAAGTGTCCGTTATTGTTGATAATCCAGAGAATTATGACACAAAAACATCAGATTTGAAGACATAACCATTCAGTAATTCTTTACTTGTCATTCTCCTTTTGTTAGGTAGTTTTAAGTTTTTTATAACTAAAAATCCCTCTCTATGAGCAATTTTTATGGATCTTCTATCAAATAATAATTTATTGTGATTAAATTTATGTGATTTGTATTCACATTCAGCCTCATAAATTTTAAAAGTATCGGTTTTACTTTCTCCTGAAATATAAGACCAAGCTCCCGGATAACTATTTAAGCCATCAATTAATGCATTTATTTGCCTGAGTGATTTCCTCCAATCAATTTTTGTATTATTTTTAGTCAATTTTGGTGCAGAATTCAGTTTTGGAAAAAATTTTTGTTCATATGCTTCATAATTTTTTTTCAATAAAAGCTCAATAGTATTTATAACTAATTTTTTTCCTTTTTTAATTAATTCTTTTTGAAGCGAATCAAAAATTTCTCTTTTTTTTATTTTGTATTGTGATTGCAATAAAATTTTGCCTGTATCAATTTTATTATCAATTATAAAAGTAGTTAAACCAGTATATTTTTCTTGATTGATTAATACCCAATTAATTGGCGCAGCTCCTCTGTATTCAGGGAGTAAAGAGGCGTGTAAGTTAAAAGTTGCAATTTTGGGTATAGACCACACTAGCTTTGGAATCATCCTAAATGCAACTACAACATATATATCTGAATTATATGATTTAAGAGTTGATAAAAAAGTATATTCTTTAAGATTGTCTGGTTGATGATATTTAATTTTATTAACTAAGCAGAATTTTTTTACAGCAGAGGAAGTTATTTTTCTTCCTCTTCCAGATTTTTTATCAGGAGAGGTAACTACTGCATCAATTATCATGTTTGCGTTATAAATTACTTCGAGAATTTGAACAGCAAAATCAGGAGTTCCAAAAAATATGATTTTAGGTTTCATCAAATTAGTATCCTATTAAATTTGTAAACAACATTTAGAGTTACAATTATTACAATTGCTTTTGATTTTTTCACCAAAATAACTTAATAATTTTTTTGATTTGCAACTATTGGTATCAAAAATATAATCTAAAATTTTATTCGCCTTAAAAATTTCTATGTCATTTAAGTTATTTAATTTATTAAATAAATGATTAATTGAATATTTGTCCTCCCTTGGTTTTAACCAATTTAACTTATAATCATAATTATTACTAGCATAATCTAAAATTTGATTTTTTTTAAAAAACTTTAAGTAATCGTATATTTTCGTAATTTCAATCTTGGTAATTTGATTTAGTTTTTTTGTTGAAACATTAATTTTTTTTGAATATATTTTCGGAAACTTTCTACATATTGACTCAAGCAGTAATGTTCTGGGACTTGTTTTTTTTAATAATGTTTTAATAGTTTTTGGATCACACAGAATTTTGATCTCTAAATCTTCATCTATTTTTCTTTTTAATAATAGTAAACCATTCATTTCTAAGAATGTTAGAATATTTTTTGTTTTTGATTTGTCTAGTTTGTACTCAAGCGTAAATTTAGAAAGATCGAAATCATAATTATTTCCCTCACCATATCCATATGGTATTTGAAAAAAGTTTGTGAGATTTTTATAAACCTTGATCAAATCCTTTTTTTTTAATTGATTTTTTAAAAGACTATTTGTGAATATACTTTTATCATTTAAATTTGTTAGAAGTGTAGATTTTGACTTTTCACCATCTCTACCACATCTCCCAGCTTCCTGATAAAACTCCTCTATACTATTAGGTATGTTGAAGTGCACGACATGTCTTACTTGAGATTTGTGTATTCCCATACCAAAAGCTGATGTACCAACGATTACTTTAATTTCCTCCGACTGCCATTTTCTTAGTTTTTCTTTCTTTTCATTTCTCGAAAGACCTCCATGAAAATAGTCTGAGTTGAATCCATTGTGACATAGATTTTTGGAAATATTTTCAGATAATCCTCTACTATTACAATATATTATTGAACTTTCATTTCTTATAATTTCCAACAAACTTTTCATTTTATCATTCGTAAAGAGTGTCTCATAAAAGATATTTTTTCGTTTATATGAGCAGTCAATTGTTACGCAATCCTCAATACCCAAATTTGATATAATATCTTTTTTTACTTTCAAAGTGGCAGATCCACTATAAGCAGAGATAGTAGCCATTGGAAATAAATTTATAATATTTTTTATACTCCTGTATGCTGGTCTAAATCCATGCCCCCATTCAGATATACAGTGAGCTTCGTCTACTGCAATATGTTTTATATCAACTATTTTAATTTTTTCTAGAAAATATCTACTAGTTAATCTTTCTGGTGAACAATATACAATTCTATAGTTTCCATTAATTAAATTACTAATTTGTTGATCAATAGTTAAACTATTACTATCAGATTTAAAGTAAAAAGATGGTATTCCAATTTTATTCATTTTATAAACTTGATCTTCCATGATTGAGATAAGTGGTGAGATAACTAATGTCAATCCTTTAATTATTGTCGAGGGTAATTGATAGCACAATGATTTTCCTGCTCCAGTAGGGAGGGCTACAAAAATATTATTACCGTTAATTATTGAATCTATAATATCTTCCTGGTATTTCAAAAAACTTTTAAAATTCCAGTATTTTTTTAACATGTTATTTTTAATATTCATATAGATTTTTCAAGAATAAATTTTATTCTTTCCTTTACTGTTGTTTTAGGAACATTAATTAATTTGAAACCGTACTTTTTGTAAGTATGCCTTATTGACTTGTCAATTTTTAATGAAAAATTAAATTTTTCAATCCGTTCACTATCATTTTTATATATAGATTTCCACGGTTTTAAAATGAATATTTTATGGTAATCGAATTGAGACTTTTTTTCAGGAAACACATATGATTCATTTAGGCTGTGCAGGTAAGCATAAACATCATATATTCCTCTATCAAAAAAAATTAAATTACCAATTGATTTTTTAACGCTTAAAGATTCTTTGTACTGTTTTTCCCTTCCTTTTATGATTTTATAACTAAATAATTTTGGCTTTTCGAAAAAAAATTTTTTTATACCAATTTTTTTTCCTTCTTGGATTATTTTTCTTGAATATTCATCATAACACTTATAACCTTTTATTTTTAATACATTAATTAAACTTGTTTTCCCAGTTCCTGGTGCTCCAGTAATAACAATTCTATTTAACATCAATGATTATTTAAATTATATTTACACAAATTTAAACCACATAATCATTCTAATTATGAGTGATGATCAATTTTATTCACGATTTTTAGAAAATCTTAAATCATCCCAACAATGGCCGGGTCCTTATATGTTTAAATTCATAATTAAAGAAAAGGAAACAGATATAAATAAAATTAAACATATATTTCATGGAATGGATGTAAAATTTTCAGAGAAAAATTCTTCCAAAAATAATTACACAAGCCTTAGTGTTAGTCTCATTTTAAAGTCACCTGAATCAGTAATTAAAATATATAAAGAGGTTTCTAGATTTAAAGGTGTGATTTCTCTCTAAGATTCCAATCAAATTTTATTAATTTGCACAAATATTAATTAATCAATCAAAATATGGAGTTTCTAGAATATAATACTGATCGAAATCAACTCATTATTCCCGAGTATGGTCGACACATACATAAAATGATTGCTCAGATCAATGAGATTGAAAATCGTGATGAGAGAAATAAAATGGCTAAGGCTATAATTGGTGTTATGGGAAATTTAAATCCACATTTAAGAGACGTTCCTGATTTCCAACATAAACTGTGGGATCAATTATTTATCATGTCCAACTTTAAATTGGATGTTGACTCACCGTTTGATAAACCTGAAGAAGAAGTCTTAAAAGCAAGGCCAGAAAGAATTCCTTATCCAAGAAGTAATCAAAAGTATAGATTTTATGGAAATAACATAAATGAAATGATTAGTGTTGCAAAAGAATGGGAAAATGGAGAAATGAAGGATGGTTTGGTCTATACAATAGCCAATCATATGAAAAAGTGCTTTTTAAATTGGAATAAAGATACAGTTGAGGATTCTTTGATATTTGAACACCTTAATGAGTTATCAAATGGTACATTAAAGGTAAATGAGGCGCTTTTACCTCTAACTGAGTCTTCTGAGTTTTTGAAGGCAAGATCTAAACATGGAAATGGCCCTAGATCAAATACTCATTCAGCTAAAAATAGAAATCGTAATAATAAAAGGGGACGATATTAATTTAAAATAAATGGCAAGTTTTAAGATAGAGGGTGGAAATATGCTATCGGGCTCAATAGTACCTCAAGGAGCAAAAAATGAAGCTCTG
>TARA_B100001057_G_scaffold294913_1_pt1 | contig 12648 bp, 12 predicted proteins | sample TARA_B100001057 | Tara Oceans TARA_B100001057 (sample SAMEA2621839) | marine metagenome | biome: marine biome (ENVO:00000447); feature: surface water layer (ENVO:00002042); material: "saline water (ENVO:00002010), including plankton (ENVO:xxxxxxxx)" | depth 5 m
GCAAGAGAAACAATTAAAGGATTTAAAAAAGATGTTTTAACTAAAATCCATGGAGGAGGTGCAACTGATAGAAAAAGGAAGCTTTTAGAAAAACAGAAAAAGGGAAAAGCTAGATCTAAACAATTTGGAAAAGTAGAAATTCCGCAGGAAGCATTTATAGGAGTTTTAAAAATAAGTAAGGAAAAATAAAAATGAGATTTTTTAGAGATCTTGTAAGAAAACTTAAATATAGAGCAAAATTTTTTGGTATCTATAAAGATCTAAATCTCTCGTATTTAAAAACATCTAAAACCAATCAAGAGTTAAAAAATTTAATGGATCTCCATGGAAGTGACAAAGGGGGACTTAATAATCAGCATAATTTCGCACAATATTACTCTGAAATTTTCCACAACAAGAAGTCAAAAATTAAAAATTTACTAGAAATCGGTCTTGGTTCTAATAATCCAGAGGTACCAAGTAATATGGGCAAAGATGGTAAACCGTTAGCCTCTCTACGTGCCTGGAAAGACTTTTTTAAAAATGCAAATATTTATGGTGCAGATATAGATGAGTCGATATTATCAAATGAAGATAGGATTCAAACTTTCTATGTTGATCAAACAAACCCTGAGTCGATTAAAAAAATGTTCAAAGAAATTGGGAATATTAAATTTGATATAATATTAGAGGATGGATTACATGAATATAATGCAAATATTTGTTTTTTTGAAAACGCGATAGATTATCTTGACGAAGAAGGTACATACATAATTGAGGATATTTATTACAAAGATCAAAAAAAATTCATAAATTATTTTAAAAATTCAAAGTATAATTTTTCAATAGTAGATATTTTTCATTCTAATAATATTTCTAATAATTGTCTTATAGTAATAACAAAAAATGGCTTATAAAAAAATATTTGATTGCATAACATTTTTTGATGAAAATTTTTTAACAAATCTACGTTTTGAAATTTTAGATAAAGTTGTAGATTATTTTATTATATGTGAGTCAAAATTTGATCACAAAGGGATTCCAAAAAAAATTAATTTTAGATTAATAAATCCGAAATTTAAAAAAAAAGTAAGGCACATTGTCATTGATAAGCAGTTTCCACATAAAAATGATGGCTGGAAAAACGAGAGTTTTCAAAGGGAAAAAATTTTTGATGGTATTAAGGATGCTAAAGAAGATGACTATATTATTTTTTCAGACTCAGATGAAATACCAAATCCAAAAAAATTAAAAAATTTTAAAATGAAAAAAAAATTTGGAATTTTTCTACAAAATTTTTACGTATATAAAATGAATATTTTTAATAAATATGAGTCTCCATGGGAGGGTTCAAGAATATGTAAAAAAAAGGATTTAAAAAGTTTTACATATTTGAGAAAAAAAATCTTAAAAAAAAATATCGCTAAGTCTTCATTAAAATTTTATATTGAAAAAAGTATACAAATTATTAATCATGGAGGATGGCATTTTAATAATTTATACAAACCTGAACAAATTTCAAAAAAAATTAAAACTTTTCAGCATATTGAATTTAATAATGATAATTTTACCAATATAAGATCTATTAAAAAGAAAATCAAAAATTTAGAAGATTTATTTGACAGAGGTCATAAATTTAAAAAAGTTAAAATAGATAAATCTTACCCAGTTTTTTTATTAAAAAATAAAAAAAAGATGAAAAAATATATATTATGAAAAAAAGTTTATTTTTGAATTATTATAAATAGGTTATAAATTTGCTAAGGATATATTCAAAAATTAACGAATTTTAAAGCAAATAGATGCATATAAAAAAAACGCCCATAAAAGATTTGATTTTACTTAAGACAAAATTATTTAGCGATAACAGAGGTTTTTTAAAGGAGACTTTTCAAAAAAAGATTTTAGATAAAAACTTTATATTTGATGTGATGTCATACTCCAAAAAAAATGTTTTACGTGGTTTGCATATTCAAACAAAAAATTCACAAGCTAAACTTATAACGGTTACTCAAGGTAGAATATTTGATGTAGCAGTTGATTTAAGAAAAAAATCAAAGACATTTGGCAAACATTATTCAACAATTATCTCTGAAAATTCAAATTTTTCATTTTATATTCCAGAGGGCTTTGCTCACGGTTTTTTATGCTTATCTAAAAAATGTACTATTAATTATAAATGTTCTAAATATAGAGATGAAAAAAGTGAAACTACATTGTTTTGGAATGATAGAAATTTAAAAATTAAATGGCCAATCAAAAAACCTATTTTATCTAAAAAGGATAAAAAAGGCAAAAATTTAGATTATTTTAAATAAAGTGTCAGAATTATTTTTGTGTTCATTTGCTAGTCCAGATTTAAAAAAAAGTTCTGAAAGATTTATTACTCAATCAAAAAAAATTAATTTATATAAAAAAGTAAAAGTCTTTGGGTTTAGTGATTTAAGTGAAAAAAAGAAAAAACAGATTAATTCTTTTAAAAAAAAAAGATTATTTGGTTACGCCTGCTGGAAACCTGAAATTATTTTAAATTTTTTAAATGAAATTCCACAAGACTCAATTTTGCAATATTCTGATGTGGGATGTCATTTAAATTATAATGGAGCTCAACGTTTAAATTTTTATAAGGAAGAAACATTAAAAAATGATTATTTAGTTTTCAAATACACAGAACCTGATTTTAAGATTGATAAGGAATTAAAATATCAAATTTATTATGAGTACGAATATACTAAAGAAGATTTATTTAAACATTTTAAAATATCATCTAATTCGAAAATAAGAAATTCAGAACAAATATGGTCTGGTAGTATGTTTTTTAAAAATAATTCTAAAACAATAAATTTTTTGAATTCGTGGTTGAAAGTTTGTGAAATTAATAATTTAATTGATGATAGTCCATCGTTAGAAAAAAACAATTCTGCTTTTATTGAACATAGACATGATCAAAGTGTCTTTTCCATATTGTGTAAAATAAATAATTATAAAACTTTATCCGTATCAGAGTGTGAGTGGGCGGAAGATAATAATGGTAGATATTGGAAGCATTTAGATAATTTTCCAATTTTAGCAAAAAGAGATAAAGAGTATAATCTGATAAAAAGGTTTTTAAATAGACAAATTAAAAATATAAAAAGAATTTTGAAATAATGGCAAATTTAGACATTTACTGCGTTACTGACAAAAAATTGGATTTTTTAGAAAATACATTTTTAAAACTAGTTGGGGTAGGAAGTGAAAACTTTTCAGAAAAGTATTTAAGATGTGACACAAAAAAAAATATTTATTTTAAGGAAAAACACTATTCAGAATTAACTTTTCATTATTGGTATTGGAAAAACATATTACCAAACGAAAATAAAAAATGGGTTGGATTTTGTCAAAAAAGAAGATTTTGGTTGAAATCTATAAATGATCAAGATGTTATTTCGAAAGAGAATCTTAATAAATATTTATTAAAAGATATTGACGAAAGTTTCGATAATTATGAAAGTTTTATATGTAACCCAATAAGTTTAGTTGGTGCAAAAAAAATTAAGATAATTAAAAAAGGGTGGAAAAATTTGTTTAATGATCCCTCAATTTTATTTCAAAAAAAAAAACAAACTATTTCACTACACTTTGATATGCATCATGGTTATAAGAATTTAGAAAAAGCCATTGACCTCTTAGATCAAGAAAATAAGGATAACTTTTACAATTATGTAAATAAAAAAACATTTTATAATCCACATATAATGTGTATTTCCAAACCTGAAATTTTAAAAAGATGGTTCGAAAACTTATTTCCTTGGCTTGAAAGGTGCGAAAGTGAATTTGGCTATAAAAATTTGATCGGGTATGAAAAACAAAGACTTTATGCATATCTAGCTGAAAGATATTTATCTTATTGGTTTAAAAAATATACTAAGTATAAAGAATTACCCTGGGGAATTATAAAGATTTAGATATGGAGAGATGGCTGAGCGGTCGAAAGCGCACGCTTGGAAAGTGTGTGTACCCTTATAGGTACCGTGGGTTCGAATCCCACTCTCTCCGCCATCAAATTAAGCTTGATTCATAAGGCTTATTTAAATTTTTTAAGGAATATTTTTAATTATATTTAAACAATTCTGTTTAAAAAATGGTATAATTTTTCTTTTCCAAATTATTAAAAAATGACAAATAAAAATTCATATCAAGCAGACTCCATCAAAGTTTTAAAAGGACTTGAAGCCGTAAGAAAAAGACCAGGTATGTATATAGGTGATACCGATGACGGCACTGGATTACATCACATGGTTTATGAGGTTGTTGATAATTCCATAGATGAAGCTCTTGCTGGTCATTGTAAAAATATTTTTGTAAAGTTGAATCAAAATGGCACAGTTTCAGTCAGAGATGATGGAAGAGGGATACCAGTTGATTTACATAAAGGTGAAAAAAAATCTGCAGCAGAAGTTATTATGACTCAACTTCATGCTGGAGGAAAATTTGATCATGACTCATATAAAGTTTCTGGTGGGTTGCACGGTGTGGGTGTTTCAGTTGTAAATGCTTTGTCTGAAAATTTAAAATTAGAAATTAATAGAGATGGAAAGAAACATTATATTGAATTTTTAAATGGGGAAGCAAAAGCTCCATTAAAGGTAGTAGGAAAATCAAAAGAAACTGGAACTGTAATAACCTTTTTACCCTCAAAAAAAATTTTTTCATCAATCAAATTTAATCCTAATATTCTTATCAAAAGAATGAGAGAGTTAGCTTTTTTAAATAAAGGAATTAAAATTTTACTAATTGATGCAATAAATAAAAAAGAAAAAAATTATGAATTCAAGTTTGATGGAGGAGTTTTAGAATTTGTTGAATTCTTAGATGCAAAAAGAGAGAAATTAAAAAATAAGAACGGGAATGATTTATTCAAAAAACCAATTTATATAGAAGGTAAAAAAGATAATATTGAAATTGAATGTTCTTTAAAATGGAATGCAAATTACTCAGAAGACGTACTACCATATACAAATAATATTTTTCAAAAAGATGGTGGTACTCATATATTAGGATTTAGAAGTGCATTGACAAGAGTGATTAATAAATATGCAAATGAGCATAACTTATTAAAAAAAAATAAGTTAACAATTTCAGGTGACGATATAAAAGAAGGTCTATCATGCGTTTTGTCTACAAAAATACCTGACCCAAAATTCTCCTCTCAAACTAAAGATAAATTAGTTTCTTCAGAAGTGAGAATGATTGTTGAAACAATTGTAAATGAAAAATTATCAATATGGTTTGATCAGAATCCGTCAATTGCAAAAATAATATTAGCAAAAGTTATTCAAGCAGCTTTAGCTAGAGATGTTGCAAGAAAAGCAAGGGAAAATGTAAGAAGAAAAGGAGCATTAGAGCTAAGTGGCCTTCCTGGTAAATTAGCCGATTGTCAAATTGGTAAACAAGAAGGAACAGAACTATTTATTGTTGAGGGAGATTCTGCTGGAGGATCAGCCAAACAGGGAAGAAATAGATCTAATCAAGCTGTATTACCACTTAGAGGAAAAATCTTGAATACTTATGTGGAGGACATACAAACTAAAAAAAATGGTAACGGAAATAAAAATAACATTGATCAGAGAACGAAAGCGTTATCTAAAATGATTTCATCAAATGAAATTATCACATTAATAAATGCTTTAGGGCTAGATCCTAAAGCTCAGGAGATAGATTTAAAAGACTTGAGATATGGAAAAATAATAATTATGACAGATGCTGATGTTGATGGATCACATATACGTGCTTTATTGTTGACATTCTTTAACAATAAACCCTTTAACAAATTAATCGAACATGGTCATATTTATTTAGCACAACCACCTTTATTCAAAATCAATAAAGGGTCAAAAGGTATTTATATCAAAGACGAAAAGGAACTTGAGAATTACTTAATAGACAATAATAAAAGTTTAAAGAGTATGAAAAAAGGTTCAAAAGAGTTTCAAAAAGAAATTGATTTGTTGAAATCAAAAATAAGTTTGCAGAGATTTAAAGGACTAGGAGAAATGAACCCAGAGGAATTATGGAGTACCACTTTAGATCCTGAAACAAGAAATTTATTGCAGGTTCAGTATTCTAAAGATCAAAAAAAAGATCAATCTTTAATACATACGTTAATGGGGAACGATGTTTCCTTGCGAAAAGACTTTATTATATCAAACGCAATTAACGTTCAAAATTTAGATGTTTAAAAATGAAGTTTTTTGAAACTTCAAAATATTACTCTCTTAAAAAATCCACCTACATATCTCTCAGATGGATAGGAATATTAGGTCAGTTAATATCCATTAATCTAGTTTATTTTTATTTAAATTTTGATTTTAATTTTATTATAACAAACTTTGCTGTTTTAATTGGTATAATTAGTAATATTTATCTTATATTCTTTTATAAAAAGACACAGTTATCAGATAGATCAGCTTTAATTTTTTTAACTATTGATATTTTACAGCTAAGTGTTTTAATATATTTTACAGGTGGAATAGCTAATCCTTTTACTATTTTTTTGCTAATACCAAGTGTTTTTGCATCAACTAATTTAGGTTTAAGAACAAATTTACTTTTACTGACTTTAACGTCAATTTTAATTATTTTTCTTACTTTTTTTTCTGAAAGCTTGCCCTCACCATTGAGTAATCATTTTCATGTCAGTCCATATTATTATTATGCCATTCCGATAGCATTAATAATTGCTTTAATTTTTTTGAACTACTTTGCAATTATTTTTGGATCAGAATCAAGATTAAGAAAAGAAGCATTAAATAAAATGGAGGAAATAATGGCAAAAGAACATGAATTATTGTCATTAGGAGGTCAAGCTGCAGCAGCAGCTCATTCATTAGGTACACCACTTTCAACAATAAAAATAATTTCACAGGAATTAGCTAAACAGCTTAAAGATCAGAATGAAGTGGCACAGGATATTGAATTATTATCTAGTCAAGTTGAAAGATGTAATCAAATTTTAAAAAAACTCTCCCTTAATCCCGTTGAAGAAGATGAGTTTATTGACGAAGATATATCAATGAAAGAGTATCTTAAAGAAATAGTAAACTCATTTAGAGAAACAAGTAATAAAGAATTTGTTATTAACATAGATCAAGATTCCAATTCAAAGAAAATAACTAAATCTATCGAGATAGTTTATGGTTTAAGAAATTTTATTGGAAATGCAAATAAGTTCAGCAAAACAAAAATATTTATTACGGTAAAAAGTGATAGCAAGTTTACAGAGGTCTCTATAGAAGATGATGGAGAAGGATATCCAAATGATATAATTTCAAAAATTGGTGAACCATATTTAAAATCTATTAAAAATTCACAAAAGTCAAAATCAGGTCTAGGATTAGGATTGTTTATCGGAAAAACACTTTTAGAGAAAAACTTTGCTGTTTTAAATTGCAGAAATTCAAAAACAAGGGGTGGAGCTGAAGTTCATATTAAATGGAAAAATAGTGACTTATTTAATATTTAATGAAATTTTATTTTTGAATCAAACAATGAACTCAGCTGGGAAATCATTACATCTCCCAACTCATTTACATCAGTAATTTTAATAGCTCGATTATAATACCTAGAGACATCATGCCCAATTCCTATTGCCAGAATTTCTATCTCAGTTTTTTCTTCGATGAATTTTACCATTTTTTTTAGATGCTTTTCTAAAAAATCTCCAGAATTTACTGAAAGTGTTGAGTCATCAACTGGAGCACCGTCTGAAATAACCATTAGAATTTTTCTTTCCTCTTTTCTTTTTTTAAGTCTATTAAATGCCCAATTAATTGCTTCCCCATCAATATTCTCTTTTAACAATCCCTCTTTCAACATTAAACCAAGATTATTTTTTGATTGTCGCCAATGTGTATCAGCACTTTTATAAACAATATGCCTTAGGTCATTTAACCTTCCTGGAGTTTTAGGTTTATTGTTTTTATTCCAACTCTCTCTACTTTGTCCTCCCTTCCAATTTTTAGTCGTAAAACCTAAAATTTCTACTTTAACTGAGCATCTTTCAAGAGTTCTGGACAAAATATCTGCACATATCGCAGCGATTGTAATTGGTCGACCTCTCATTGATCCTGAATTATCAATTAAAAGAGTAACTATCGTGTCTTTAAATTCTAGATCTTTCTCTTTTTTAAATGATAAAGAATTATACGGATCCATTATTATTCTTGGTAATTTTGAGCTATCTAACAACCCTTCCTCAAGATCAAATTCCCAGGCACGATTTTGTTTGGCTAGCAATTGTCTTTGAAGTTTATTGGCAAGTTTGGTTATAATATCTTGAAATCCAACTAATTGTTGATCCAGTGTCTTTCTTAATCTAATGGCTTCTTCTACTTTTTCTAAATTTTCTGCTTTAATAACCTCATCATATTGATTAGTAAATATTTTGTAGTCCAAATTAATATCTTTAATGTTTTTCTTTTGAATGACTTGTTCAGAATTTTGTTTTTCTGAGTCAGTATCAACCAACTCTTCATCTAGTTTGTATTCATCAATTTCATAGTCAGAATCTATACTTGCTTCGGTTTCCTCAGAATTGTCTTGATCCCTCTGGTCGTCAGAGCTACTCTCTTGATCATCTTGAGACGGTGAATCATTACCATCATTTTGATTGTCTTCCTTTGTTTCTTCATTATCTTCGGTTTGAAAAATATCCATTTTTTGTAAAATTTCTGAAAATTTAGCAGAGTAGTCATTTTGATTTTCCAAATTATCTTTTAAAAATTGAATATGCTCTGAAATAGTTTTATCAAAATCTTTTTCCCAAAAATCCAACATTTTATTTGTTAAATTATTTAATTTAATATTATGAAAATTTTTAAGCATATATAATTCAAATGCTTCTACAGTGGAAACATCCTCTTTAGTTTTAAGTTGATCTTTTCTCTTAAAATTTATAATTTGATTATAATTTTCTTTATAATTTTTTTCTATTCCTTTGAGCATCTGTCCACCCAATGTTTCACATCTTATTTTTTCAGCTATCGAATATAAAGCTTTACACGATGTATTTCCTGGCAAATTTTTTTTGAATATTTCATTATTTGAAAATTTTTTTTTTAAAGCTATTGCATCAGATTCTGCTCTTGCTTTAATGTAATCATCTTTTGAATTTAAATTATCAAATTCGAAAAAATCATTCTTTTTAGAATTTTGATTATCTTTTAAGTCTATTGGTTTATTAAAATCATCAGATATTGCTCTTGCTGTAGATGATAATGCTTGTTTTAACTTCTCTTTTAAGTTAGCAGCTTTGTTGCCATCAGTCATTTAAATTTGAATATTTATAAGTGACTCAGGAAGTTCTTCTCCAAAACATCTTTGATAATATTCAGCTATAGTGTTTTTTTCTATTTCGTCACATTTGTTTAAAAAAGTAACTCTAAATGCATAGCCAATGTCTTTAAAAATCTCAGCATTCTCAGCCCAGTGTATGACTGTTCTTGGACTCATTACAGTTGAAATGTCTCCAGCTACAAAACCTTTTCTAGTTAGCGAAGCCACTTTGATCATATTAGCAACTTTTTCTTTACCTTTACTATTATTCAAATTTTTATTTTTTGCTAAAACTATTTCCATCTCTTTTTCAAGGCTAAGATAGTTTAAAGTCGTAACTATGTTCCACCTATCCATTTGACCTTGGTTTATTTGTTGTGTTCCATGGTAAAGGCCAGTTGTATCACCTAAGCCAACTGTATTTGATGTTGCAAATAATCTAAAATATTTATTCTGTTTTATTACTTTATTTTTATCTAGTAGTGTAAAATTTCCCTCAGCTTCCAAGACTCTTTGAATTACAAACATTACATCCGGTCTTCCCGCATCATATTCATCAAAAACAAGAGCAACAGGATTTTGAATAGACCAAGGAAGTATACCTTCATTGAACTGTGTCACTTGTTTTCCATCTTGTAAAACTATTGCATCCTTACCAATTAAATCAATTCTACTAACATGACTATCAAGATTTACTCTAATACATGGCCAATTTAACCTGGCTGCAACTTGCTCTATATGAGTCGACTTTCCTGTTCCATGGTAACCTTGCACCAAAACCCGTTTATTATAGGAAAATCCTGATATAATTGCTAAGGTTGTGTCTCTATCAAATTTATAATTCTTGTCTATTGCTGGTACATATTCACCTTTTTTTGAAAAAGCATCTACTTCCATTTCCGACTCAATACCAAAAGTCTGTTTAATTGAAACTTTAATATCTGGTTGTGTTTCTAAATTAGGTGTCAATTTTTTCTCTATAAGTATTTTTAAGTTGTGTATAAGCCAAAGTAATTAATTTAAGTTTTTCTTCGTATTTTTTATCACCTGAATTCATATCAGGGTGAAATTTTTTGACAAGTATTTTGAACTTTTTGTGAATTTTTTGCCATCCTAAACCGACTGAAATTCCCAAAATACTGAAAGCTTTTATATCTTTATGGTCAAATTTAAATTGACGCATGTGATTATAATCACTTTTGATTTTATCTTTATCAAGATCATCTTTAAGTGTGTTATTCCACAAAACTTTAAAAAAGTTATCTGAGGAACTAAAACTCTGTGTTGGTTTATGCCATATCATATCAGATTTTAAAAAATGAATAACTTGCTCATCGTTCATACCCGAAAAGTAATTCCAATTTTTATTAAATTCTTTTACATGTTCTAGACAAAGCATTCTAAATTTCTTACTATTATCCTTTTCAACAGGTGCTTTATATTCACCAATTTTTTTACAATTATTCCAATTACAAATATTTTTCATATTATGATACTATTGATATATGAATATAAATGATTTAATTGCAAATATAAAAGACAAATTGAATAGGAATATTCAAATTGATGACATTAAAATAGAAGATAAATCTTTTTTACATAAAAAACATAAAGGATTTATTGAGGGAAAATTTCATTTAAAAATTTTTATAAAATCCTCTGAATTAAATAATTTAAGTAAAATTGAAAGTAATAAAAAAATTTATAAAATTTTAGATCAAGAAATGAAAATGTATATTCATTCTTTACAAATATTAATTAGTTAATTCTCTTTTTAAAAAAGATTTTAAATTAAGTTTAGTAAACTCTTTGTCTATTATTATCTGTCCAATTTTTCTAAGTAGTATAAGATTGATTTTATTAGATTTATTTTTTTTGTCTTTACTCATAAAAGATAAAATTTTATTTAAATTATTTAATTTAAAATATCTATTAATATTTTGTGGTAAATTTGCTATTGAAATATGCTTAATTATACTTTGATACTCATTATGACTTAAAAAGTTATTCTCCACACTAAATCTTAATGCTGTGCAAATTCCCAATATTACAGCTTCTCCATGATTTAATTTTCTAGAATATCCAAGTGTAGCTTCATATGCATGGGCAAAGGTGTGTCCAAAGTTCAATGTTTTTCTAAGATTTTTTTCTTTTTCATCCTTCTCAACTATTTCTTTTTTTATTTTACAACTTTCATAAATAGCTTTTTCAATTAAGGGTTTTTGTAAATTTATGATCTTCAAAAAATTGGTATTTAAAAATTTAAAAAATCTTTTATTTGCAATTAATGAGTGTTTAAGTATTTCCCCATAGCCACATATGAGCTCTCTTCTGGGTAAAGTTTCTAAAAAATCAATATCACTTAAAACTAGTTGTGGTTGATAAAAACTTCCAACTAGGTTTTTACCAAACTTAGTGTTAACACCTGTTTTACCCCCAATAGAAGAATCAACCTGAGATAATAATGTTGTTGGTACATTTATAAATTTGAGACCTCTTTTAAAAATACTTGCTGCGTAAGCAGAAACGTCACCTGTGATTCCTCCACCAATTGCAATAACACAGTCTTGTCGTGAATAATTTTCTTTAAGCAGAATGTTAAGAATTATATTAACTATTTTAAAGTTTTTATTTTTTTCATTAGCCTCAAAATAATAAAAATTTGTTTGAAAATTTTTAAAAGATTTTTTTATTTTATTGATATTTTTTTTTGGAACATTTTTATCGATAATTAATAAATACTTTTTATGTTTACCAATTGTATTTGATGTAAACCTTGATAATTTTGCGATCAAATTTCGACCTATAATTATTGGGTATTTTTGAGTTTTTGTGTTAATGATTAGTTTTTCAATTTTCATAAATTTTAATAATCTTATTAGCTATCTCATTTTTAGTGAGACCATCACAATTAAGTTTATACAATGCTTTTGAATAAATGTTAGATCGTTTTTTAATTAAATTATTTAACTCATTTGCACTAGCTTTGGACGCAACAGGTCGTTTTGAACTAGACTTTATCCTATTAATTATTGTTTTACTTTCCCAAGAAAGCCAAAAAGATATATGAAAATTTAATATTTCATCTCTAATGTTGGTATTCAAAAAACCACCACCACCTAGAGCAATAATGATATTCTGTTTTTTTAATATTTTTAAGGTTACTTTTTCCTCTATTTCACGAAAATATTTTTCACCATAGTTTTTAAAAATTTTGGAAATCGTCATACCTAATTGATTTTCAATAATTTTATCAGTATCAAAAAAATCTAATTTCAGTTTTTTTGAAACTAGTAAACCTATTGAAGTCTTACCTGACCCCATCATACCTAAAAAAACAATATTTTCTTTTGA
>TARA_B100001057_G_scaffold496374_1_pt1 | contig 12644 bp, 11 predicted proteins | sample TARA_B100001057 | Tara Oceans TARA_B100001057 (sample SAMEA2621839) | marine metagenome | biome: marine biome (ENVO:00000447); feature: surface water layer (ENVO:00002042); material: "saline water (ENVO:00002010), including plankton (ENVO:xxxxxxxx)" | depth 5 m
TCCTCATGGTGAAGGTTTCTTTGCTCACTATGATGGAGTATTTATTTTTAACACAAAGAAGAAAAAAAATATAAGAGGATGGTACGAATATGATAATTTTTTTGTAAATACGCTTATAGCTTTAGATAATTGTAATTCCAAAAATGGTACAATTGAGCTTGGAAAATCTGATAATTTACCCTTTCATGAATTGATAAAAAATACAAAAAAAAATGGTACGCCAGATTTAAAAAAAATTTATGAAAAAAAAATTAAATTTAGAAAATTGAATTTGAGAACTGGAGACATGGTTGTATTTAAAAATACTTGTCCCCATAGATCAGGAAAAAATTATACTAGATCTCCCAGAAGAATTTTGTATTTTACCTACAATCTAAAAAAAAATGGGAATTTTTATAAAAAATACTTTTTAGACAAGAAAATAAGTATGAATAAAACCCAAAAAGCACTTAGTGGAAATATAAGGTAATGGAGTATTTTAAAAACTATTTTCAAAAATATAATGAAATTTTATCCGATATAGAGATTTCAAATTTTATAAAGTTAGAAAAACTTTTAAAGAGCTATAAAAATAAAAAAAACAGAGTTTTCATTTTTGGTAATGGTGGAAGTTCATCAATCTCATCTCATGTTGCAACTGATTTAACTAAAATTTGTAAAATAAAAGCATTAAGCTTATCGGATCACAATCTTATAACGTGCTTTGCAAATGATTATGGCTTCGAAAATTGGATTATGGAAAGTGTTAAAAGTTTTGTCAATAAAGAAGATTTAGTTATATTAATAAGTAGCAGTGGACAGTCTAAGAATGTTATTAATGCAGCTAAATTTTGTAAGAGAAATAAAATAAAACTAGTAACATTTACTGGTTTTAATAAAAATAATAAATTGAGGAAATTGGGAGTTTTAAATTTTTGGGTAAATTCAAAAAGATATAATTTCGTAGAAAATATCCATCAGACTTGGTTGTTAAGCATTGTAGATAAAATAAAATGAGTAAAATTAAAGAAAAGACACAATTAGTTGCTGAAATTGGTTGGAATTTTGTAGGAAATTTAAGTCTTGCAAAAAAAATGATTAAAAGTGCTCAATCTAATGGAGCAGATTTTGTTAAATTTCAAATTTGGGATCCAAAATTTCTCAAAAAAGGAGCCTGGGACATTGATGGAAGAAAAAAAATTTATGAAAAAGCTTTCTTAGATCGTGAGAGATATCTTGATTTAAAAAAATATTCAAAAAAAATTGGTATTAAGTGTTTTGCTTCAGCCTTTACTATAAGAGGAGCAAAAATATTGAAAAATTCAGGTGATAAAATTATTAAAATTCCATCTCATGAATCATATAATTTAGAACTAATTCAATTTGCTTTAAAAAATTTTAGCACAGTTTTAGTTTCACTCGGAGCCTTGAAAGAAAAAGAGTTTAAAAAACTTATCAAATTTAAAAATAATAAAAAATTCATACCTATGCACTGTGTTAGCAGTTATCCATTGTTAGCAAAAAATTGTAATTTTAAAAAATTTGAATATCTTAAATCTAAATTTAAATACGTGGGATACTCAGGTCATTACTCAGGAGTAGAAGATGCAATTTTTGCTATTTCTAAAAACGCAAAAATAATTGAAAAACATTTTACTATTAACAGAAAATTACCAGGAAGAGATAACAAGTTTGCTATATTACCAAATCAATTGAGCGAGTTAAAAAAATGGATTGAATTATCAAATGATTTTAACAAATCACATGGCTTAGGATTACAAAAGTCGGAAAAAGATATATTTGACAATTATAGAGGCCGATGGGATGCAAAAAAATAAACCTATTAAAGTTTCTGTTGTAATCAGAGGCAAAAATGAGGCTAGTTGGCTCAAAGTTTTATTACGTGAATTAAAAAAGCAGACATTTCAAAATTTTGAAATAATTTTCTGTGATAATCAAAGCTCTGATAATACAATTGAAATTTTAAAAAAATTTGATGTAAAAAAGATTTTTCGTTTGAAAAATTATAAACCAGGACTTGCACTAAATAAATCCGTTTTACTAGCAAAAGGAGTTTACACAGTATTTGTGTCTTCTCATTGTGTACCTGAAAATAAAAGATGGTTAGAAAATTTTGTAAATTTTATGGATAACAACCCGAATGTATCTGCTGCTTATGGTAAACAAATACCTCTTCCAGGTTCTAATAGTCAAAATTCTTTGGATTTGAATATTCTATTTAGAGATGAAGATATAATTCATCATAAAGATCCATATATCAGTAATGCAAACTCAATTTATAAAACTAATAGAATTAAAAAATACAAATTTGACCCGTATCTAAGCAATATTGAGGATAGGGTTTGGGCTAAAGAAGAAATAAAAAGAAAAGGTAAAATTGCTTACCTCTCAAAAGCTGCCGTCTTTCATTTACATGGAATTCATCAACATTTACAAAGCACAAATAGATCAATTTCTACTTTTGAAATCTTAAATAAAAATATCACTAAATTATGGAAGAAATGTTTTTTTTTAAAACCAGAGTATTTTGAATATTCAATTTTGATAAATGCTAGAAGAGAAACTAAGTTAAGTAATATCAAAAATAAGATTAAAAACTTAATTCGATCGAATTTTTATAATGATTATAAAATAAAGAAAATTATTATTATCACAGATATAAATTTCAAGCATAATAATTGTACAATTGTAAAGCCTAAAAAAACTTTAGATGAAGATTTAAAAAATATTTATTTAAAATTTAAAAAAGAGTGGATTACTAGTAATTATGTCTTAATTCTCAATACAACAGTAAATTGGAATTTGAACAAAATTCAAAAGTTAATAAAAAAAACAATTTATCTAAGTAAACCATCAGGAACATTTTATGAAGAATATGATGGAAATTTTATTGTGAATTTTCCTGATTATTCTAGCTTTAAAAGTATAGACTTAATTCAAAAACAACAAAAACCTAAGCTTAGACTCATGAAATGGACAAATGGATGTTTAATCGAACCAGACTATTTGCGAAGAGGCACATACGTAGATAATAGTACCTATATGTATTTGATGTAATAACAGTTACTTATTTACTATATGTCCTCTTATATGATCACAGCCATTACAAGCTTCAATTTCATTGGCCCTTTTATTTTCATGAAGATATCTTGAATTTTCTAATTTTTCACCTTCCCAAATGTTTGATAATGTTTCATTTGTTAATTTTCCTAGAGTCAATCTCTTACCGGCATCTCGGCAACATGCTGTTACTTCACCCGTAGCATTAATAGTTAATCTTTGCCAAAGTGCAGGGCAAGCATAAGATTTATTTTCTTTTTTATAACTTACATATCTATCTTCTTTATCTAGCCCATCTTGATTTCTATAGTCTGTATATGAAATTTCATCAGCATGTTCTCCCCAAAAACTTGAAAAATGTTCCGCTTCATGATTGTTTTCTTTCATTCTAACCATGCTTATTCTTATAGTAGGCAAATCTTTTTTTAATCTTTTTCTTGTATCATAAAATTTTTTGATATTTTCAACTGTATTTTCAAATTTAGCATTTACTCGAATTTTTTCGTAAATTTCTTTTGAAATTGAATCAACCGAAAAAATTATCTTTGTTAAACCAGAATTAATTAAACCTTCCATCATATCTTCGTTCATATAAGTTCCGTTTGTGTGCAACATAATATCCAACACACCTTTTGATCTAGCGTGAGAAATCATTTTAATAATATCTTTATTATAAAGCGACTCTCCAAAATTATTTAAGTTAATCGCCTTCAAACCTTTTGGTGCTCCTTCATCTATAATTTTTTTGAACGTATCGAGTTTCATCATTCTATTTTCCCATTTACCCATTTGAACTCTGTGGGTTCTTGGGCACATGGGACACAGTAAATTACAATATGAAGTTACCTCGATGTCTAAATGTAAAGGAAACTCTGTTTTAACATGTGAGACAGCTGTCTCTCTCCACAATTGTCTATAATCTTTATAATTCTGCTCATTTTTGTATGAAGCACTTTTATCCTCTTTAATTAAATTAACATGGCTATAAAGTTGATTTAGTTCGTCATCTACGAAATCAAAATTATCATCACTAAAACTTTTTGGGGAAGTGTTTTTTAATTGAGACATACCGATTTTGCTGAGCTATACACAATAAAAACGAATTTTACAATACTTTTATTGTAAATATCTATATATACCTAAATTTTGACAAATTAAAATTTTAATTATTGGTTAAATTTTGCATTTAAAACTTAAATAAAATTTATGAAAAAAAAAGTTTTTTTATTTGATTTAGACAACACGATATGTCTCACAAAAAAAAATCATTATTCTAAAAGCAAACCTTTAAGAAAGATGATCTCTAGAATAAATCTTTTAAAAGAAAATGGTCACATAATTAAAATTTTTACAAGTAGATATATGGGTCGTAATAATGAAAATTACAAATTAGTAAAAAAGAAATATCACAACAAAACAAATAAACAACTCGAAAAGTGGGGACTGAAATTTGATGAATTGATTTTAGGTAAGCCAAGTTATGACATTTTTATTGATGATAAATGTTTTAATGTAAAAGAAAAAAAAACTTTAAAAAAATTAGATCAATTTATCAATGAAAAATAACATTTTTGATAAACTTTATTTGTTATCATCAAAAGAAAAAAACTTTTTTTATTTATTCATCTTTCTTAATTTTTTAATTAATTTAATTGATTTGTTAGGAATAGGTTTATTAATCCCACTAATTGAAAATTTGATAACAGGTGATAAATATTTTTATTTTTCTTTTAAAAATTTAGAACTAACTATTGAATTTAAAATTTTATTATACAGTTTGATTTTTATATTTTTTGTAAAATCAATTTTTTCTACACTTCATAGATACTATCTATTAAAATATTTAAAAAATGCCGAGAAAAGATTAATTAGAAATTTGTTTAAAAAATATCTTACAATAAGTTGGTCTAGTTATCTTAAACAAAAAAACTCAGTTTATGTCAGAAATATATTCAGTGGTATTCCAGAATATATATCAAAAGTTATAACTCCACTAAACATGATTATTTCAGAGTATATTTGGTTAACTCTTTTGTACTTATTTGTAATTTTCGTTAATTATAAAGTTGCATTCTTGATACTTATAGCTGGTTCAATAATCTTTATTTTTTATAATCTAACATTTAAAAAGAAAAGTAAGTCATTAGGGAAAATTAGACAACAGCTTATTCTGAAAATTTTTAATTCAATAAGCCAAATTTTTAATAATTTCAAATCAATTAAAATTGAACAAAAAGAGTCTTTCTTTTTAGATAATTTTAAAAAAGTTCACGATACATTTTTATTAACAAATTATAGACAAAAATTTTTTGAATCACTTCCAAGGATATGGATTGAATTTTATTTTATTTTTTTAATCCTTATCTCATTATTTTTTGTAATTTTTTCATCTGAAAACAGTGAAAATAGTATAGCTTTTTTTGGTTTTTTAATTGTCGTTTTTATAAAAACTACACCGTCATTAAATAAGATATTACTTTTTAAACAAAATATAAATTTCTCTAATGAAATTTGTAATAACTTGTTTGAAGAATTTAAAGATCAAGAGAGGGTGGAAGATATATTTTTAAACAAAGAAAAGAAAAATATTAAATTTTTAGATAAAATTGAATTTAAGAATGTTTCATTTAGTTTTAGTGACAAAAAACTAATTGATAATCTAAATTTTACGATAAAAAAAAATACCATTAATTTAATTTTAGGACCTAGTGGCTCAGGAAAAACAACACTTACAAATTTGTTATTAGGTCTTTTAGATCCGTTAAATGGTGGGATTGAAGTAGATTCTTTAGATTTAAAAAAAAATAAATCATACTGGTACGATAAATCTAGCTATGTTTCACAAGATGTAATTTTGTTAAATTCCAATATTCAAGAAAATATAGCCTTTGGCGAAGAGAAGATTGATTATGATAAACTTAATTATGCTATTAAATTAAGTGGATTAAATAAATTTATCGAAAATCTTGAAAATAAAGAAAAGACAGAAATAAGCGATAACTCTATTAATATATCTGGTGGAGAAAAAAAACGAATAGCGATTGCCAGGGCTTTGTATAAAAAATCAGATCTAATTATTTTAGATGAACCAACTAACGGTTTAGATCAAAAAAATGTGAATATTGTTGCTGAGACAGTAAAAAATTTAAAAAAAATTACTACAGTAATCATTGTTACTCATAACAAAGATCATTTTACTGGATATGATCAAATTATAAATCTAGAAAAGAAAAGTTTTTAGAGAGACGATATTTATGTGTGCGATTAATGGATTTAATTTTAAAGATGATCATTTATTAAAAAGAATGTCATCAATGACTTATTCGAGAGGCCCGGATAACGAAGGATTGTTCTCATCAGATAAATTTTCTTTAGCACATAATAGACTAGCCATTATCGACCCTACCCCAAAATCAAATCAACCATATTACTACGAAGAATTAGTCTTATCATTTAATGGAGAAATTTATAATTACAAAGAATTAAAAAGTAAATTAGAAAGCAAAGGACATAAATTTTTGACAAATTCAGATACAGAAGTGGTTATAAGATTGTTTAAAGAGTACGGAACAAATTCCTTTAAATTGCTCTCGGGGATTTTTTCAATTGCAATATATGACAAACAAAAAGACACACTTTACTTAATTAGGGATATTGTTGGGGTAAAACCTTTATATTATCATTTTGATATACATAAGAAAAATTTTTTTTTTTCATCTTTAATTAAGCCACTTTTATTGAGTATGACTTCAAGGTCAATAAACGAAAAGTCAATTTTATCTTATTCAAATTTTAACAGAAATGATTTACGAGAAACTTATTTTAAGAATATTTTTAAATTACTACCTGGTGAAATACTTATTTTTAATAATAAAAAAAAAGAAATTTCTAGATTTCAACTACTAGAATTTGAATTTGAATATGATTTTTCCAAAAAAGATTTAAGAAACAACATAAGGGATATATTTTCTGGGCAATTTATTTCGGATGTTCCAATAGCATTATCCTTATCTGGCGGTATTGACTCAAACCTTATATTTTCTGAGTTGATAAAATCAAAAAATAACAGATTTAACTGTTATTCAGTATTTTTTTCAAACTCAGAAAAATTTTCAAAAGATTTTAAAATAGCTGATGAGGTGTGTAAAAAAAATAAAATGAATTTAATTCCTGTTGAGGTCACCTCAAAAGATTTTATCGATTATTCTGAAAAAGTTGTTAACATTGTTGAAGAACCGGTTGGTAACACAAACTCTATCTCAAATTATATTCTAAGTAAAAAAGTAGAAGAAAAAGTTTTATTTTCAGGTGATGGAGGTGATGAGATCTTCACAGGATATAATAGATATAAATCTATTTATCTTATTAACTTACTAAATAAATTTAATCCATTTAGTTGTTTGAATATTAATAGTAATATTAAAAATCTAAACAGATTTTTTATTAAAAATTCCCGTGAGATGTACCTTACATTTAGTGAGCAAAATTTATTTAAAAGCCAAGCAAATGTTTACAAAAATTTCAGATTTTTAAATGATAAAGATTTAAATGAGATGTTTAATCACTCCAAAAGTTATAACAAAAACAAACTATCAAATGTTATGTTTCATGACCTAGATACTTGGATTCCTAATGATATATTATTGAGAAATGACAAGATATATGCACATTCAGGTATTGAAGTTAGGGTTCCTTTTTTAGATAAAAAAATAATTGAGAATTATTTGATGATTAATGAATTTAATAAATATGGTCTTTTTTTTAAATATAAACACATGATTACAAATGAATTTAAGGAACTCCAATCTATAAGCAAGATTAAGCTTGGTTTTGGAAGTCCGTTTACATCTTGGTTAAGAAATGAAATTTATGATTATGCGAAATCAATTTTAAGTAAAGATTATTATAATTCTTCAGAATTATTGAATCTACATAATTGTCAAAATTTATTAGATACACATAAAAAAAAATATTTTGATCCATATTTATTGTGGAACCTAATTAATATTCAAATTTTTTTAAAAGAGTATAGACTTTAATGAAAATAACTTATCTATCAAATACATCTGTTCCTTCCAATGTAGCCAGTTCGATTCAAATCATGAAAATGTGCGAAGCATTTTCATCGCTAGGGAATAATGTAAGTTTAATAACTACAAATACATCTAAGATAAAATCTAATCTATTTGAATTCTATAATATTAAAAATAAGTTTAATATTTTTAAAATAAAATATTTTAAGAAATTTCCACTTGGTCTTAAATACTATTTATTTTCATTTGTTTCAATTTTAGAGGGAATTAAACTAAATACAGATATCTATATCACAAGAAATTATTTTACTTGTTTCATTCTTACATTGTTAAAAAAAAAAGTTATTATGGAACTTCATCATGATTTAAATGAGGAGTCACGAATTGTCCGATTTATTTTTAAAGTCACGAGGTATTTGAATTCGAAAAATGTCATATTAATAGTAGCTATTACAAATGCTCTTAAAGTTCATTATTCAAATAAATACAAAATCAAAAAAGAAAAAATCTTAGTACTCGCGAGTGGTTCATCTTTAGAAAAGAATTTTAATTTTAGTTTTAATAAAAAATATTTTAAAATAGGTTATTTTGGCTCAATTTATAAATCCAGAGGATACGAAATGATTATAAATTTAGCGAAGATTGACAGAAAAAATAGATATTATTTATATGGTAATTTGAAAAATATTAATAATGCAAATTATAAAAATAAAACAAGAAATTTATATCTTCAAAATCATATTGCTTATAAAGATATCCCAAAAAACTTATCAAAAATGGATTTGCTAATACTTCCCTATGTGTCAGCCATTACGGTTGCTGGTGATGTCGGAGATATAACAAAATATACCTCTCCCTTAAAATTGTTTGATTATTTGACTGCAGGAAAAGTTATTCTTTGTTCGGATTATAAAGTTTTAAAAGAGGCAATTAATCAAAATAATGCGATTTTTGTCAAAAATTTTAAGAATATATACTCTTGGAGAAATGAAATTATTAAGTTAAGCAATCAACCACAAAGACGATTTATTATATCAAGAAATAATTATAATTTAAGTAGAAGCTTTACTTTAAAAGAAAGAGCTAAAAAAATATTGAAAGAAATTAATATAAATAGATGTATTTAATTACTGGTTGTGCAGGATTTATTGGATTTCATATGTGTAAATTACTGCTTAAAAAAAATTATAAAGTTGTAGGAGTTGACAATTTAAATCCATATTATTCAATAAAATATAAGAACCATAGAGTTTCAATATTAAAAAAAAATAAAAACTTTATATTTTACAGATATGATCTAAATCAAAAAAAAAAAATAAAGAAAATATTTTTAGATCATAGCTTTAAAAATATCATACATTTCGCTGCTCAGCCTGGAGTTATATACTCTTATAAAAATCCCTCTAGTTACTATAAAAATAACGTCAATGCTACCAAAGTATTAATTGATGAAATAAAAAAAAATAATATTAAACATTTTATTTTTTCTTCATCAAGCTCTGTTTATGGAGATCACAGGAAATATCCAATTAGTGAAAATTTTAAATTAAAACCTAAAAACTATTATGCGAAAACAAAAATTTCTTGTGAAAAAATAATTAAAAAAAGATTAAAAAAGACAAAAACCTTAGTTAAAATAATAAGACCTTTTACAGTTTATGGACCTTACGGACGTCCTGATATGTTAATTTTAAAATTACTTTCGTTGATAAAAAGAAAAAAAACTATCAAAATTTATGATCATGGTAAACAATTGAGAGATTTTACTTATATTGACGATGTAGTAAACATCATTTTTTTATTAAGTAAAAAAATTGATAAAAATTTTCAAATCTTAAATATTTGTGGTTCAAACCCAATTAAAATAAATGATATAATTCTATTAGTACAAAATATCTTAAAAAAAAAAATAAAATTACAATATAAAAATAAAAGAAAAGGTGAAATGAAAGTTACTTTTGGCTCTAATAAAAGATTAATCAAATACATAAAATATAAAAGATTTACTGATATTAAAAATGGATTAAATGAAACCATTAAGTGGTTTAAGGAATTTAAGAATAAAAAACTGTTAATTAAGATAAAATGAAACTTCAAAAAATGATTATTTTTTATCCTTCATTTGAAAGAGGTGGAGTTGAAATAATTTTGATAAATTTAATCAATTTTTTTTTAAGTAAAAATATTAAAATTATATTAATTTCAAATGTACCAAATAAAAAATTACCAAAAAATAAAAATTTTTCACAAATCAAACCAAATTATAAACCACAAAATATATTTTCTGATAGATTATCAAAAGCAATCCAAGCATCAAAAAAATTAAACAGTATTTTAAAAAATTCAGACTCAAAAGAAACATTAGTATTTTCACTACAAAGCAGCGCACTTGCAATTTTAATTTCGAAGATTAACAAACATCAAATTGTAGTAAGAAATGCTGAGGATCCTATTTATTCAACAATTTATGGTGATAATAAATTCTTATCTATTTTAGCAATTATTTCAAAAATTCTAACTTATAATTTTTCAGATAAAATAATTTGTAATTCTGTTGGATCGAAAATTTCACTTCAAAAATTATTAATTAATAAGTCAAAAGTGATTTCAATTTATAATCCATATTTAAAAAAAATTTATAAGAAAAAAAATTTTTATAAAAAAAATTTTGCTATTACTGTTGGTAGATTGACTAAACAAAAAGACCACCTAACATTAGTTAAAGCAATGAATATATTATATAAAAAGAATGTAGATTTAAAATTACTTATAATTGGTGATGGTGACCAGAGGAAAAAGATTCAATATTTGATTGATAACCTGAATTTAAAAAATAGAATTAGCATTTTAGGTTGGAAAAAAAATCTTCATAAATATTATAAATCTGCAAAAATTTTTATATTACCATCACTTTATGAGGGATTAGGAAATGTGATAATAGATGCTGTTAATTTTAATTTACCTGTAATAACAACTAATTGTAGAAGTGGACCATCAGAAATTGTTAAGAAAACTAAGGGTGGTTTTATAGTTCCGATTTCGAATCCTGAGGCAATAGCAAAAAAAATTCTTTTCTCCATAAAAAATTATCAACTTGCAAAAAGCAAGGCTAATTATGCAAAAAAGTATGTTTTTAGATTTAGTGAAAAAAAAAATTCAGAAAAATATTTTAATGAAATAGCAAAAGTTCTAAATGAAAAAAATTAAAGTATATTATTGGTCACCATTTATAGATAAAGTTGCAACAACCACAGCAGTTTTAAATTCTGTATTATCGTTAAATAAATATTCAAAAGAAAGATTTGAGGGAATAATTATTAATGTTTTTGGAGAATGGTTAAATTACAACTCTAAAAATAATGAATATATAAAATTTTTTAATCTTAAAAGACTCAAATTTTTAAATAATTTTTCTTCATATGGATTTTTAAGAAGTAGATTGAAATATATAATTATATTTTTATTGACATATTTTCCTCTTAAAAAGTTTCTAAAAAAAGAAAAACCCGAATATTTGATCATTCATCTGATAACTTCGTTACCTTTATTTTTAAATTTGGTAAATAATTTTGACACAAAAATTATATTAAGAATATCAGGTAAACCAAAAATTAATTTTTTAAGATATTTATTTTGGATATTTGCTTTAAAAAAAATACATAAGATTACTTTTCCAACCATAGAAACATTAGATTATTTTAAAGAGTTAAATATTGTTGAAGAAAATAAATTAAAACTTTTGTATGACCCTGTAATTCATACGAGACATCTAAGTAAGATTAAAAAAGAAAAGTTATCTAAATCTAATGAATTTTATTTAGCAATTGGAAGATTTACTAGGCAAAAAAATTTTTTCTTTTTAATCAAATGTTTTGAGTCAATTTGTAAAAAAAATCCAAAAGTAAAATTAATCATCCTAGGAGATGGAGAACAAAGAAAAAATCTTCAAGAATATTTAAAAAAAAACAATTTACAAAATAATATTTATTTACCTGGTTATGAAAAAAATGTGCATAAATATTTATCAAATTGTAAATTATTTATTTTATCTTCACTATGGGAGGACCCAGGTTTTGTTTTAATTGAAGCCATGTTTTCAGATGCACTAGTTCTTTCAAGTGATTGCCCTAGTGGACCAAAAGAGATTCTATCAATTAGTAAAAAAAGAGGGATATTATTTAAAAGTAATGATAGTCATGATTTTATTAAAAAATTTTATGAAATAGAAAAACTAAACTTTGATGAAAAAAAAAGAATAAAATTAAATGCTAAAATATTCTCAAAAAATTACACTCTTATTTATCATTATAATTCACTGATGAAAATATTGGATATTTAAATATGATAATAAAAAAAAAAATAGGTATTGTAGTTTTATTTTGGAATGATTATGAAAAAACAATTGAATGTATTAAATCAATTTATAATCAGAGAAATTTACATTACACATTAATTTTAGTAGATAATAATTCACAAAAAAAATATTCAAATGAAATTTTAAAATGGCTAAAAAACAATAAAAAAGAAGTTATTAATGTAAAAAAAAAAAAA
>TARA_B100001057_G_scaffold209123_1_pt1 | contig 12628 bp, 14 predicted proteins | sample TARA_B100001057 | Tara Oceans TARA_B100001057 (sample SAMEA2621839) | marine metagenome | biome: marine biome (ENVO:00000447); feature: surface water layer (ENVO:00002042); material: "saline water (ENVO:00002010), including plankton (ENVO:xxxxxxxx)" | depth 5 m
AATATTGGTCTTGTCCATGGTGCCATTTTTTGTTCTAATGTGCCTGGAAGAAACCCTAAATCTTCGTCTACAGACACAGCTGGTCTGGTGACTATGATTTTATCAATAACACCTTCTTTAAACAGCTTCACAGCTACCTGCACAGCCAATAATGTTTTGCCTGTTCCTGCTGGACCTATGCCGAAGACTATATCTTTTCTAAGGTCTAGTAGTTTTAACACGTATGTTTCTTGATTTCTGTTTCTTGGAAGAATGTTTACTTGTCTCTGTTGTTTTTGAAATTGGTTGATTTGAACTACATTATTATAGTTTATTGAGTTGTTACGCCTGCGTTTTGCACCCATTAAGTGTCCTCCTGTGGATATTGACGTAAGGCCGCTTTTCCTATGGTATAGGAAGCTAGTCCCTACAAAGTATTTACCTTTAAACCTACTTTAAAAAATAGTCTGTTATCTATTTGATACGATAAATAAGTATAGTAGAATTTAGAACAGGATTTAATCATGCAAGATATATACGATGTCATAGAAAACGTTAACAATATCTATGATAGTAACTCTGCCTTTGAAGTATTAAAAGACTTTGAAAGAGTTATTGACGAATTAGATATTTACGTTTACGATAATTGGAAAGACGGAGAATTAGTGTCTGGTCCAAAAATCACAAGACATTGGGTATCTTGTTCGTTTATGTGGCCTTTAAGTAAAATGCCTGATCCAATGGGTGGAAAGCGGTTGCTTGACTACGATTGTAAAGTGCGTATGGGTAAAGATTATATAATTAAACCTAGAAAAATTCGTAAACCTGACGATATCAGACCTGGAACAAAAAAAGGGAAATTAGACAAGATAGCAATTTGGTTAGTACAAATTGATATGCCAAAAAAACTAATCCAGACAATCTATAGTGGATATGACGAATTAATGGACTATGAGCAAGAACCAGCTACAGGAGGGCAATCACAAGAACTTCAACAAGGTGAAGCAGATCAAGCAGCAGCGGCACCTGCACCAGCGGCACCTGCACCAGCCGGAGGAGAAGCACCAGCTGAAACTCCACCAGCAGAAGGAGCAGTATAATGGGACTACAAAAAGCTGATTTAAAAGATATGGTAGACAATATATTTGAAATTGATTCATTCAAAAGCAAGATGGGTGAAGACAATAATATTGTAACTATAAGTTTTAGCACTAAAACAAATGAAACTGCTAAAGATCTTGTAGAATTTTTAGAAAAAGGTTATTCATTTATATTAGATGCAGACGCAACACCAGGCGAGCAAAAAGACGGTACATATAAAGTTTTTATTGAAATGGAAAGAAATGATTCTATTCCGGAACAAATGGCAGAAATAATTGATGGAGTCAGTAAATTATCAGGGCATGATAAATTTAAATTCCGCTATTATAAAAACTTTAGATCAATGGAAGCTACATTAGAAAACTTCCAAGAAAATATTCCTTCCGACCCAGACGATTATGGGATTAAAATCCAAAATATTGCAATGGAAAGTTATGATAAATTTTTTAACAAAAGTTTTTTAGAATCTATATACATGCAAGACAATATCGTTACAATCAAAAAAATACATGGTGATCCATTAAAATTTAATTTTATAGATATAGGTGAAAAAGATGCAATTTTAAATAGTATTAATGAACGTATATCTGTAGATGATAATAATTTTGCTGAGATAATTTATTTAAGTAAATATCTAGGAGATTATAACATTACAAAGTTTGGCAACAAACTTACATTTGAAAATAAAAATAAGGTTCTCGTGTTAACTCGAATTAACACCTAAATATAGGAGTATAAAATTGGGTAAAGAACATTTTAAATTTGATTTCCAAGAGTGGATGGCTGAAGAGCTTATTCATCGCGATGACTGGAAAGATTGGTACGAAGCAATGTGCGAAATCTTACCGTTATGGGAAGTTGATACAATAGAAAGAGTAGCAGGGTTTATTGCACAATGTGGACATGAGTCTGGCGGCTTTAGAGTCTTAAGTGAAAACTTAAACTATAGCGCCAAAGCATTGAATACAATATTTCCTAAATACTTTAAACGTGCAGGAAGGGATGCCAATGACTATCATAGACAACCTGAAAAAATTGCAAACATTATTTACGCAAATAGAATGGACAACGGTGATACAGATTCCGGTGACGGTTGGTTATTCCGTGGAGGCGGCATTCTTCAGCTTACCGGTAGATATAACTACACAGAATTTGGTAAAGCAGTCGAAAAAACACCTCAAGAAGCAGTAGAATATGTTAGAACTAAAGCAGGTGCATTAGATAGTGCATGTTGGTTTTGGGATACAAATAACATAAACAAATACTGTGACAATCAAGATATTGTTGGAATGACAAAACGTATTAATGGCGGCACTATTGGTTTGGACGATCGCAAAAAACATTACATACATGCACTTGATGTTTTCGGTGGAGATTTTGAAGAACCAGAAGTAGAGTACAATCAAACTATTCGTCAAGGATCACGTGGTCCTTTAGTTGCCGAAGTACAAGAAAAATTAGATATATCACCAGCTGACGGAATATTTGGTCCAGGTACAGCAAAAATTGTTAAACATTGGCAAAGTTCAAATGGACTTGTTGCTGATGGAATAGTAGGACCTAAGACGCTGGGAAAGTTACTGGGATAGGTAAGGTGGGATTAAAACTAGCAGGTATAATGTTAATTGTGATGTGTGCCATGGGCGGCATCGGATATTGGTATTATAGCGATACACAAGAAAAACTTGCAACACTTCATGAAAACAATGCAAAGTTAGAAACGGCAGTAGCTATAAGTGAAGATACGATTTCGACTTTGAGAGCAGATTATGCCAAAGCAAATGAAGAGTTACAAAAAGTAAACCAAGAATTTGCTAACATTAGATCACAAAATAATGTCCTAAGTAAAAAACTTGCAAAACACGATCTTGCTGTACTAGGTGCTGGCAAACCTGGATTAGTAGAAAAAATAATTAACAACGCAAGTGATAAAGCGGGTCGTTGTTTTGAAATACTAAGCGGTGCAAAACTAACACAAAAAGAGAAGGAGGCAAAAAATGGTAAAGCATTCAATAGCGAGTGTCCTTGGCTGTGGCCTGGCAATACTGTTACTAAGTAGTTGTTCTACACCTGTTCAAAAAATTGAAGTTACTGCTAAGCCAATTGAAAAGCCTGAGCTTACATTACCAGCTGTCGACAAACTTGAGATGAAGGATGTTGACTGGGTAATTATAACAGAAAAAAATTATGAAGAAGTTTTTAAAAAACTAAAGAAAACAGGAAGACCAATAGCAATATTTGGTTTGACTGATAAAGGCTATGCACATCTAGGTGAAAATTTAAGTGCAATTAGAGCATTAATACAACAACAAAAAACAATTATTGCGGCATACGAAGCATATTATAAAAATGCAGAAAAAGCATTAGAAGATGCAAATAAACAAGTAGATGCTGTAAATGATGAAGTAAAAGAGTTAAATAGTAAGGAACCAGAAGGATTTACATTACAAAAACTTAACCCTTTTAAATAGGAAGACATATGTGGGAAATAATAGAACAAATGGCTACTGATAGGCTATGGATATATACAGGTATAGCAGGTAGTTTGTTTGGCGCAGCTTTTCTTATGTATTTTAAAGACACTAGAGCAGGTCTTTGGTCCTATGCAAAATTTGATATGATTCTTGATTACCTTGTTGAAAGATGGGGGTTAACCTGGTTCGAACAACCTATAGATGCATGGAGGAAAAAGTATCCCTATGTTACTAAAAAAATAGACGAATTAGAAAAACGGATAAAAGAATTGGAGGGCAAAAATGCCAAGAAAAAATCCTGAAGATTTAAAAGCAAAAACCCCTGTTGAAACACAACCAAAAAAACCAGATGCAGTAGTAGTTGCTACGCAAGATAGTACAACACGTAAAGTTAAACTAGACTTAGAAGTAGACACAAGTGTAAAAGATTTAGGTCCTAATCCTTTTGCCAAAATAATACATATGGCTAAAGCAGTAGATGCTTGGAGAATATTTCCAAGAATATTCATAACAACCTACATTATTTTATTATATAAATGTGTAATTTGGTTTATGGCACTTGAAAATCCTACACTTGAACAATCCGGTTTAATTTCTATTGTTGTTGGTGCAGGTGCTGCATGGTTTGGCTTATATACCAACTCTCGTAAATAGCACTAGTAGTTTAAATAAGTATTAGTATGGACTACTATGACATACTAGGCGTATCAAAGTCTGCCTCAGATAAAGAATTAAAATCAGCATATAAAACAAAAAGTATGGAGCATCATCCTGATCGCACAGGTGGTAGTGATGAAAAATTTAAAGAAGTAAATGAAGCATATCAAATATTAAGTAATCCTGAAAAAAGGCAGATGTATGATCAATTTGGTACAGCTGATCCTCAACAAGCAGGACCACAAGGATTTCAAAATTTTCATTTTACTACTGATGGATTTCAAGGTGGCATTGATATAAATGAAATGATGCGACAATTTGGAATGGGAGGTTTTGGAAATTCTTTTGGACAACAACGTCCTCCTATTAAAAATGAAGACATTACCGTTATAATTAATTTAAATTTAGATGAAGTTTATACTGGCAAAACTATTAGATTAACTTATGAATTACAAAAAGGAGGAGTGCAGACACACGAAATTACAATTCCTCCTGGCATACACGATGTAATAAAATATAGAGGCTTAGGAAATAACGGCATAGACGGGGTGCCTAGAGGCGATTTATTTGCTAAAATTAGAATAAACAATAGTAATAACTGGATAAGAAACGGATTAGATTTACATACAGTAGTGCCTGTAAATGTATTTGATTTAATTTTAGGAACAGAAATAAATGTTACAACTCCAGAGGGAAAATCTTTATCAGTAAAAGTTCCAAAAGGTAGCCAACCTACTGTTGTTTTTAGCATACATGGTTACGGCATACCTGATATGCGTTCTGGTAGAAAAGGGATAGTTTATGTAAAATTAAAAGCTAATGTGCCTCAGATCAACAATCAAGAAGTTTTAGATCGAATAACTACTATAAAGAAAGACTTGACAAATAATTAAGTTAAATATATAATGTACTATAAAATACTTTTCAAAGATAAGGATAACATTTAAGAATGGTAGAACCTAACGAAGAATTACAATTGGTTTTTGATAAAGCAATTAAAGACGCAAAAAAACTGAATCACGAATATGTTACATTAGAACACTTGCTGTTTTCTATGTTATGTTCCGAGGCCTTTTACAATCTATTAAAAGGATACGGATGTCAAATTGACGACATGAAAGCTCAAATTGAACAATATTTGAAAACAGGATTAACAGAAATTATCATGGAGAAAGGTTCTCGTTATAAGCCTAAAAAAACACAGACAGTAGAAAGAGTGTTGAATAGAGCTTTTACACAGGTTTTGTTTGCTGGCAGGCCGCATATAACACTAAGTGATGTTTTATTAAGTATATTGTCAGAAAAGAAGTCTCATGCGGCATTTTATCTAGATCAAAGTGGAGTTGAAAAAGATAAATTTAGCGAATACGTACAAGCAGAGTTAGGACAAGATGATTTAGAAAATGGAAATGCAAGCCAAAGGGCATTGAACGCATTCACAACTAATCTTAATGAAGAAGTTTCCAGAAACAAAATTGATCCTGTGATTGGAAGAATAGATGAACTTGAATCTATTTCATTAGCATTGGGTAGAAGAACTAAAAATAATGTTTTACTTGTAGGTGATCCAGGCGTTGGTAAAACTGCTATTGCAGAAGGTTTAGCTTGGAATATTGTTAACCAAGCAGTTCCAGAATTTTTAAAAGAATATAATGTGTACATGTTAGATATTGGCGCAATGTTGGCAGGATCTAAATATCGTGGTGATTTTGAAGAACGTTTTAAATTAGTCTTAGCTGGACTAAGACGCAAAGGTAAAACAATTATGTTCATCGACGAAGCACACATGATAAGTGGAGCAGGTACAGCGGGAGCAGGTGGTTCTAACGACTTAGCTAATATGCTGAAGCCAGCTTTATCTAAAGGCACAATTAAAGTTGTTGCTTCTACAACATGGGAAGAATATCGTAAACACTTTGAAAGTGATCGTGCTTTGATGCGTAGGTTCCAGCGTGTTGCAGTTGATGAACCAACGTCAGCAGTAACAAAAGATATTTTACAAGGTATTAAAAAATACTATGAGGATTATCACGGCACAGAAATTAAGGAAGATGCAATTGATGAAGCAATCAAATTGAGTGTCAAATATCAACCAGATAAAAAATTACCTGACAAAGCAATTGACTTAATTGATCTTGCTTGTTCAAGGTTTAATTTGAGTATGCCAGATAAAAAAATTGTAACTGCAAGCCAGATTCAGTTTGAACTATCAAAGGTAGTCAAAATTCCTGCAGAACAAGTAGCAGAAAGAGAAACAGAAAATTTATCTAACTTAGAAAATAATATCAAAAAAGAAGTGTACGGACAAGACGAAGCTATCGTATCAATTGTAGACAAAATATTAATTGCACAAGCTGGATTGAAATCTGATGATAAACCTGTAGGAAGTTTTGTGTTTATGGGCCCAACTGGTACTGGTAAAACAGAAACTGCAAAACAACTTGCCAAGCACCTAGGAGTAAATTTAGTAAGATTTGATATGAGTGAATATCAAGAAAGGCATAGTGTAGCTAAGTTAATTGGTTCGCCTCCTGGTTATGTAGGACACGAAGAAAAAGGCGGCTTGCTAATTGAACGATTACAAGAGAATCCAAACTGTGTATTGCTTTTAGATGAAATAGAAAAAGCACATCCAGACGTGTCTCAATTACTATTACAAGTAATGGATAACGGAAAAATTACTGGTTCTAACGGTAAAGAAGCAGATGCAAGGAATTGTATTTTAATATTAACAACCAATCTTGGATCTAAAGATGCTGAGAAAAACAACTTAGGATTTGGCAACGACTTAGAAAGAGTGTATGAAGATGCTGATCTTAAAAAGTTCTTTGCACCAGAATTTAGGAATAGATTAGATGCAACAATTACATTTTCAAAACTTTCAAAAGAAACAATGATGAAAATTGTAGGTAAATTTTTAGTTGCATTAAAGGATATGGTCAAAGATAAAAACATCAAAATAACTATTGCAGATGAAGCATTAGATTATCTAGTAGACAAAGGATTTGATGCTAAGTTAGGTGCTAGACCATTACAAAGAGTCATCGATCAGGATATAAAACGTCCTCTTTCTAAAGAATTGTTATTTGGAAATTTGAAAAACGGTGGTAATGTGCATATAGACATAAAAGAAAATGAACTGATATTCAAAGCAAAGCCGATCAAGAAGAAAGTTAGTACAATAAATGAATAAAAGTAGAAATAAATTACTTTGACATGAAATATTTTATTACTGGCACTCGTCGAGGATTAGGTGCAAAATTAGTAAATATTTATGGGAACTGCGAATCACTTGAAGATTGTGATATTTTCATAAATTGTAAACATGACGGATTTAAACAAGTTGAACTTTTATATGAAGCTGCGAGATTAAATAAAAAAATTATTAATATAGGTTCCAATTCTCCAGATCAAGATAAAAATAAACCTCATATATATGCAATAGAAAAATCAGCTTTAGATAAAGCAAATAGTCAACTTTTTTATCAAGGGTTAAATACTACAATTATTAGATTTGGTTATTTTGATAGTCCAAGAGTCAAAAAAGTCAAAGAAAATAAAATGAGTATTGATTACTGTTGTTCAGTAATAAATTGGATTATCGAGCAACCACATAGAGTAAAAGATATAACAATATGTCCCTCAATTTAGATAGCATTAATTATGACTACAAATTATTTTATACGTGAAAAAGAAACCACCAAGTTATTTTACAATGAATACCTATATAAATTAGTAGTACGTAACAATCTTGTTTCTATATTTAGAGGACAAAATTTTACATATGCTAGACAACAGCTTGATATACTACAATCAAAGTATGAAAACGGCGATCAGCTAAAATTAGATCAGGCTCAATTTCACATTACAGTTGAGCAGTTCGTGGGTGCAAAGTTTTTACTTACAGAATTAGACAATCAACAAAAATATAAAATTAGGATAGAAAGTCCTAATATGGCAATATATTCTAATGATAAGAAGTGGCTTCAATATCTAAAAACTAAGCCTTTAACATATACCGAGTTTTGGTCACCTGATAAAAAATACATGCATCTATTGCAGAAAAATACTATTCTTACCAACGACAAACAATACCACAATTCTTACAAAGTAACACTCAATAATAAAGTAGACCCTAAATTTTATAATTGGATAATTAATAATTCTACGAAAGTAAAAGTAGGAAATACCTGCTTGGAAAGCATTAAAAAAGGTCAATATGTAAGGGGATTCTACTTATATATAAAAGATGAGAAAATATTATCGCTTGTATTACTAATGATAGGCTCACAAATAGCACGTATTGACAATATAGTATACAAAGCGGTTAAGGATAAATAATAGTATGCCGAGTTATAGCGAAATAATACTATCTAATCAAGTGCATCCTGGAGACAGTACAAGCGAAACAGTCACAGGAAGTAAGTTTAAAGGTGACGGATATTATGGTAGAGCAGATGGATTTCATACTGTTCAATATAATGTTTCCGGATTTAGTGGTACAATTAAAATGCAAGGTACATTAGCCACTACACCTGCTGAAGCTGATTATTTTGATATTACAGGCACTGAAAGTACAGGTTCTAACGGAGCATTTTTTAAAAATTTTACAGGAAATTATGTTTGGGTTAGGGCTATAGTAACATATACAGACGGGACAGTACAAAGCATACTATTAAATCATTAAGGACGGAACTATGGAAAATTTTATAAGTGTATCTATTCCTGGCAGAAAAGCTAAAAAAGCTATCATGGATAAAATGATATCATCTGCAAGTGAACATTTACAAGAAAGCGAACCAAACTACGGTATATTTGAAAGCGATGATCAAAATATCATTCTAAAACTAGAAATACCAAACCAATTAAATGCAATGGAGTCAGATGTAGTTGCACACAACTTGTCAGAGAATATGTTTAATCTTGGGTATAATGATTTTGATATAGAAATTAGTTCCGACCCACAAGATGAAAATACATTAGAAAACACTGATTGGCATAGCGTAAACGAAGCACCTATTGCACTAAAACAAATTAGTTCAAATGGAAGTTTAGTAAACTTTAACATTGACAAATCCTTACCTTCAATCGAAGTACAAAGTCCAAGTGGTGTAAAAGCAAGAATACATGGTACACCAGCACAATTAAAAACCTATCAAGCAAAAATCACACAGCAAGGTGGCAAGGTTATTACGCCAATGAAAGCTAAAGGTGGTGTGCAAGGTGCAACATTTAAGAAAGATGGAAGTATAGATACAGGTGGAGATAAAAAACCAGATACTAAACCAAAAGGCCAACCAGGTGTAGGTCCAGAACCTGGTAGTAAAGATGCTCTAATGGCTATTGTCAATCAATATGCCAAGCCAGGAATAACACTAGCTGACGTAGATGCTATGGAAAGAGCCGCTATTGCTTCTGAAACAAAATCAGCAGCTGATGATGCTAATATTGTAAGTAAGGCATTCCAAGGATTTAAACGTTTTGCAAGAAACAAAGATTGGCGTGTGAAATTTGTATTGGCCAATGCGGCTGAAAAAATGCAATTACCAGGATTATTCAATTCCAAAGGCAATTTCATTTATATGGCAGAACAAACACAAGATGATGAAGGCGGTGGATTTGATGCTGGCGGACCATCCTCTGCAGCTGGTACAAGTTTAAAATCCTATATGATTCTTGCAAAAGTAGGGTTAGTACCTGATAGTAAATTAGAAAAAATTCAAAAAGCATTTGCTAATCGACCAGATGACATGAAAGAAGTCAATGCTATTGTAGCCGCACAAAAGGCTGCAACTTCTGGAAAAATTAAAGGAGACTTGTCAGGTGACGGTAAAACTGACGCAGAAAGATCTTCAGGTGCTGGAAACAAAAGCGGAATAGATGCTGGTACCGATGCAAACAAATTTGCAGATTTATCTAGCAAAGAAGCTAGTCAACTTTTGTTTGACAAATTAAAACAGCTACGTGAATTAATGAGAAATAATCCTGAACCAAGAGGTGCTGTAGCTGAAAATAAAAAAATATTGATGCGTAGGTTACACAACAATTATATATTTGAAGATGTAGCCGCAGACAAAGCTATTGCAGAACTGGTTGCAGATATTGAATTATTAATACCAAAGGTAAGTGATGCAAATGCCCGTATTGCAAATGATGCATTACGTAAAGCAAGTCCATACGTAAGAAGACACAAGGCTGTAGCAAGTGCAAGTGGAAAATCAAAAGCTGATAAGAAGACTAGTAGACTTAATGTTCCAGGCAATCCATTAGCTGATTTTTCTAAATCAGGCAAAGGTGGTCTTGCTAACGATCCTGATGAACAACTAGCTATTGATGAATTACAACGTTATTTAGGTATTCCAGTTACTGGTAAGTACGATCAAACAACTAGAGATGCTGTTTCAGCATATCAGAAAAGAAATAAATTAAAAGTAGACGGTGATGCAGGTCCAGAAACTATAGGACACATGATGGGTAATGATAATCCTAAAAAATATACTCCGCCGGCACAAGGACAAGATAATAATCCAAACAAAGATGGCGGACAAAAGTCAGACGCTGATCAACGTAAAGCAGATGCAAAGAAAGATTTACGTAACGGTGTTGCTCCGCCAGAAGAACAAAAATTAGAAGATGCTATTAAGTTCAACTGGAAGGGTACAAGTTATTATGTAAGTGTCACTAAAGTAGAAAAGAACGAAGCAAATAATAATATTGCTTGGGTATTTTTCAAAGATGAAAAACTACAACAAGGACAAAAAGTTGCAGTACTAGGATCACATTGGGAAGCACAACTAGAAAAAGAATTAAAGCGAAGAGCAGAAGCAGGAAGTAAAAAAGCTAAAGACGCTTTAGAAATTATTAATCCTGAAGGCTCAGATCCAAGCAACCAAGCCGCACAAACAGGCGGTGACAAAGTTGTTGCAGTATATAAAGAAGTTAAAGGTTCTGGTCAAGGTAGAAGATATGTTACATATGATAAAGATGGTAACGAGGTAAGCAAAGGTAGAGGAGGCGGTCCAAGTAACTTGCCTACTAAAGCCGAATATGATAAACGTGTTGCAGCTGGTAGTCAAACCACTGATAGCAAACCCGCTGACAGTAGTACATCTACTGACAAAAAACCTGATGATACATCAACAGATGATGTTGGATCAGAAGAAGATCCAGATGATACGACAGCTGATGATGAGAAACCTGCAACATTCAGTAAAAACCAAAATGACTATATGAATAAATTGGCAACTAAGATTTTTGATGCAGGCGATCGACTTGGCACAGATGAAGAAGCTATAGGAGATGCTCTAAGTAAAATTAAAACACCTGCACAATACGCACAGGTTGATAAATTTTTTAAAGCCTTAGATAAAAATGATAAAAATACAGATTTACGAAGATACATAGGTAGTGAAATTAATTTAAAAAATCAAGACGGTGACGACTATTATTGGAGCCATTTACGAAGAATAAAAGTTCCACATACTTTGCCTTCTAATTATATAGGAAGAAAAACAAGTAGAGGCATAAGAGGTGGAAGCTATACCTTTAGAACATACGGAGAAATGTATGATGACAAAGGAAAATTCATAATTAAAAAGGCAAAATAATATGAGATTAAATGAATTTACAGACAAAGAAGATTTGCCATTTGACGTAGTAGACGATACATTAGTATTCATGCGTAATGATCCTGTATTTTATAGGAAATTTTATTATCCAGCTGTATGCGAATTAGCTGATTGTCAACGTGCAGGTCAAGATACGGATCCAAAAAAATATCTTACACCTATGATAGAAAAAGGCTGTGATGCTTATGTAAAAAAATATAATGTAGGACGTAATTCTGAAGAAGTTTTTACAGCAGAAGATAGAACAAATTTACTACAAAAAATTAACGACGAAGAAACTGAAAATATTCGAAAAGGCGATTACACGTGAAAATCTATGAAGTTACAGGGAAAAATAAAACAGCTTCTTTTGCATTAGGTAGATTAAATCCAGCAACAATCGGACATGAACTTCTCGTAGATGCAATTAAAAAAGAAGAAGGTGATTCTTTTCTGTTTCTAACTGATCGTGCTCCTAAACTCCCTAAAGATCCACTTACATCACAAGATAAATTAGATTGGGCTCGTAAAAGCTTCAACGGTATAAGCATTGGGCTTGCAAAAACTGTGCTAATTGCTGCTGATAGACTTTACAAAATGGGCTACAAAGATGTAGTATATTTAGAAGGCGTTGATCCAGAAAAGCCATTTCCTCTTTCAAAACTAATTAAAGACTACAATGGTGTTCCAAAAGATTTGCACGATTATAAATTTAATAGTATTAGAGTAGTTCAATTACCAAGAGATGCAAGTGCCGCAGATGCCTCTGGTATGAGTGGCACAAAAATGCGTGAATATGTACAAAATAAT
>TARA_B100001057_G_scaffold89025_1_pt1 | contig 12627 bp, 11 predicted proteins | sample TARA_B100001057 | Tara Oceans TARA_B100001057 (sample SAMEA2621839) | marine metagenome | biome: marine biome (ENVO:00000447); feature: surface water layer (ENVO:00002042); material: "saline water (ENVO:00002010), including plankton (ENVO:xxxxxxxx)" | depth 5 m
TTGCCGGGATGAAAACCCGGTGTCCTAGGCCTCTAGACGAAGGGGACTGAGTGATAACGCTCTCAAGTTGATTCCACTAGCATCAAGCAGGCCCGGATTCTAGTGAGCTTCAGCACATCCGTCAAGGCCCTGGCGCGATTTACAGCCAATACCGAAAGACTCTTGGTTGAGCTGGGAAGAGTTGTGATACGCGAGCTTCCCGCGGCCTTATCTGCCGCAGCGTTACCTGAAACTCGGCCATTCAAATCCTTTTACAAAAGATAATACACATTACGCCAAATCCCCCCGATATCCACTCAGCAGTCGGAGCAGGCTCAGTGCGAGCTCATTATATTCCCATCGCAGCGACGACGAGAGGCCCTAAAATGACATTTGCGACGGTGCGCTACTGGAAGCCTAAAAAGCGCGTCTTGACCACTTAGAAACACTGTGACATTCTTTTCAGACATATTCGGCCTTCGCCTGTGTGGCGCCAACGGAAGATAATATCACTGGCCTGAGCACACTAATGGCACGGAACGTCGGAATCACATGTGATGTCAAACACTCTGGCTGACTCGGCAGACTGACATTAGAGAACAACACAGCAAAGACACGCGACCTCATTTCACGTGGAGTTGGGTGAGCAAAATGACTAACGACAAGCGAACAGCCTTGAGCGATACCGACATCAATATTGATCAAAGGTTGATTGATGAGGGCACCGCGCAGCTGAATAGCGAAATTCTTGTATTAGAAAATTGGCTAGCCGAGCTCGAAACCGCGGCAGAGGACGACGCGGAAGCTGTTGCGGCCAGAAAATCCTACCATGACATGCTGAGCAGCCGCAGAGAGATGCTCAGCGCCCTTGCCAAACAGGCGAAGCTACAGGCTGTCACGACAAAATAACATTGATCCAAGCCAAATTCTCAGATCCCATGCTTACTGTTGATCAGCTCGACACGATGCTGTCTATGCAACAGAGCATGAACAGCAGAGTTGACCCTAACTGGAAAACAGCGCGCTACCCTTACTTGAGAGCAGTAGTCATAGAAGGCGCAGAGGCCATCGAACACCACGGCTGGAAGTGGTGGAAGAGGCAGGAACTTGACCTAGCGCAACTTCAGATGGAACTAATCGATATCTGGCACTTTATTCTGTCGGAACTGCTACTGCGAAACGGCGAAAGCGAATCTAAGGCTCGCGAATCCCTGCAGGCAGCGCTGTTCACAATCAGCGTAACCCGCGAACTGCAGTTCGACGGAGAAATTTACAGACTGGCCGAACTATCTCTTCTCGAAAAACTTGAGCTACTGATTGGCCTGTCTTCGGCGCGCCGAATTGAGATGTCAGTATTCGCCAGCATAATGACGGACTGCCAGCTAAGTTGGACTGAGTTGTTTCGTCAATACGTCGGAAAAAACGTGCTGAACGTTTTTAGGCAGGACAATGGGTACAAAGAAGGGACCTACCAAAAAATCTGGAGCGGTCGAGAAGACAACGAAGTGCTTGTAGAAATAATCCAGGCGCTAAATGCTAGCCAATCTGACTTCAAGGATGAAATTTATGTGTCCCTTAAAACCGCATATGAGACATCAAAAGAATCATCGGTCACGAAATAGCTATTTATTGAAAGTATGCATTTTCTTTGACAGTGTGGTCCGTGACGTCGCGCACTTCAGTAAGCTGAGGAATTTGCTCAAGCAAAGTTTTTTCCACGCCTTCCTTTAACGTAACATCAACCATTCCGCACCCCTGACAACCCCCGCCGAACCGCAGGACGGCAACCGAATCATCAAAAATCTCCTCGAGAGACACCTTACCTCCATGAGCAGCGAGCCCCGGGTTAACCTCGTTATAGAGGATATAGTTCACGCGGTCCTCAAGAGAGCTGCCTTCCGAGATCTTGGGTAATCTGGAATTCGGTGCTTTGATCGTTAACTGGCCGCCCATAGAATCTTTTTGAAAATCGACTACTGCTTCCTCGAGGAAAGGCACACTGGGCTGATCGACGAACGCCCGAAAGCCGCTTAATTCCTGAACCTCATCATTCTCCTTTTCTTCGCCCGGTCTACAGAATGAAATACAAGTTTCTGCTCGAGGCGTTCCGGCGTCAAGGATAAACACCCGGACGGCAATGTCAGGAACGTTTTGCTTTTCCAATAATTCAACCAGATATTCTTGTGCCGATTCAGTAATGGTAACCATAATAGATCCAGGCTCGTTTGTGATCCGACGCATGATAACTGATCGTTTGGACCTTGAGAACATTGGACTAGGCCACTTGGTTTCACTAGCGCACGTTTGACTTCCACTAACTGATTCTGATTCTTGCTTCTGATAAAATTAGGGCTTTTCTGACAGATGCCAGAGATGACAAGCATTAAACCCGCAACTCCACTCCATCAACTCCTTTCAGAACGTATCCTGCTCCTCGACGGCGCGATGGGAACCATGATCCAGGCGCGCCGCCTCTCAGATAGGGATATGAGAGGTGATCGCTTTGCCGATTTCCCCCATGACCTAGCCGGCAACAATGATCTGCTCTCTCTGACACAGCCTAAAATTATCCGAGAGATCCACTGCGCCAACCTTGAGGCTGGCGCGGATATCATCGAAACCAATACCTTCAATTCTACTCGCGCAGCACAAGCAGACTATCACTTAGAGCACATCGCCTATGAGCTTAATCTGGAAGCCACACGGATAGCTCGCTCCGCAGCTGATCAATACATTAGCCTTAATTCTGATAAGCCGCGCTTTGTAGCAGGCATTATCGGACCCACCAGCCGCAGTGCATCAATATCACCGGATGTAAACGACCCAGGTTTCAGAAACACTAGCTTCGACGAGTTGGTCGATGATTATTACTCGTCAGCAGAAGGTTTAGTTGATGGTGGTGCTGACATAATAATGATCGAAACATCTTTCGACACTCTCAATGCCAAAGCCGCAGTATTTGCTGTGCGGAAGTGTTTATCTGACAGAGAGCGAAGCCTGCCAATCATGATTTCAGGCACGATCACGGACGCGAGTGGCAGAACCTTGTCTGGCCAAACAGTTGGGGCATTTTGCAATTCCATGGCCCACGCTAATGCACTTTCCATCGGATTTAACTGCGCTTTGGGTGCTGAACAGCTCAGGCCTTACATCGCAGAAATGGCAGCAAATGTTCCTATTCTGGTGTCCGCGCATCCAAACGCTGGATTGCCCAATGAATTCGGTGAGTATGACCAAACGCCCGCAGAAATGGCATCTCTGGTAGGAGATTACGCGCGCTCTGGGTTCGTCAACATTGTCGGTGGATGCTGCGGCACTACACCGGCTCACATCGCAGCGCTAGCCAGCGCGATTGAAGGAGTCGCGCCACGTCAAACGCCGAGCATTGAGCCTGCATGTCGGTTGAGCGGCCTTGAAGCATTCTCCATGACACCGGAATCTTTGTTCGTGAATATCGGTGAGCGTACTAATGTGACCGGTTCCTCTAGCTTTGCTCGATTGATTAAAGAAGGTCAGTATGATGAGGCTCTAGAAGTTGCGAGGCAACAAGTGGAAGCCGGCGCTCAAATAATCGATATAAACATGGACGAAGGCATGCTCGACTCTCAGGCGGCTATGGAGAAGTTTCTGAAATTAGTCGCAAGCGAACCCGACATCAGTAGAGTCCCAATAATGCTTGATTCCTCTAAATGGGAAATCATTGAAACTGGGCTGAAATGCACCCAAGGAAAATCAATCGTCAACTCAATCAGCCTAAAAGAGGGTGAAGAAGACTTCTTGGCTAAAGCGGCGTTATGTCTTCAATATGGCGCTGCGGTCATCGTCATGGCGTTCGACGAAGCCGGCCAGGCAGACAGCCTTGAGCGAAAAAACCAAATCTGCTCGCGCAGCTACAAACTGTTAACTGAGAAACTTTGCTTCCCAGCAACGGACATTATTTTTGACCCCAATATTTTCGCCATCGCTACGGGCATCGAGGAACATGATAATTATGCCGTCGACTTCATAGAAAGCTGTCGTTACATAAAAGCAAATCTACCCGGGGCACTCATTTCTGGAGGCATTAGTAACGTCTCATTCTCGTTCCGTGGTAACAATGCCGTGAGAGAAGCAATCCATTCGGTATTTCTCTACCACGCAGTTAAGGCTGGTCTAACTATGGGTATTGTAAACGCGGGTCAGCTCGCAGTTTACGATGAAATCCCGCAAGATCTTAAGACAGCAGTTGAGGATGTCGTTTTGAATCAACGGCCAGATGCGACTGAGCGCCTTATGAAAGTCGCTCAAACTTACTCTGACTCAGGACCTTCAGCAACAGTGGAGGATTTGAGTTGGCGTGATCGCCCCGTTGCAAAACGGCTCAGCTATTCACTTATCAAGGGAATAACGAAGTTCATCGAGGAGGATACTGAGGAAGCGCGGCGACGAGCAGATCGGCCCATTGAGGTAATCGAGGGCCCGCTGATGGAAGGAATGAGTGAAGTTGGCGATCTATTTGGGGCCGGAAAAATGTTTCTGCCCCAAGTAGTCAAAAGCGCTAGGGTAATGAAACAATCCGTTGCCCATCTGCTGCCGTACATCGAAGCCGAAAAAACAGGGGATAGCATCCAAACCAAAGGAAAGATTCTTCTCGCAACGGTCAAAGGTGACGTTCATGACATCGGCAAAAACATTGTTGGAGTTGTTCTTGGTTGCAATAACTATGAGGTTATCGACCTAGGCGTCATGGTTCCTTGCGAAAAAATTCTTCAGATAGCCCGTGAACAGCAAGTCGACATCATAGGGTTAAGCGGACTGATAACCCCATCTTTGGATGAAATGGTTCATGTTGCCAAGGAGATGCAGCGACTTGAGTTTAATATTCCTTTGATGATTGGTGGTGCTACAACGTCCAAGGCCCACACAGCAGTCAAAATAGAAGAAAATTACACTACCGGCGCTACTATCTACGTACCCGACGCCTCTCGCAGTGTTACGGTGGTCAGTCGCCTGCTTAGTAAGGAGGGCAAGACGAAGTACTGTGAGGAGGTGCGCAGCGACTACGCTGAGATCAGAACTCGTTCTGCAAATCGCGCTGCGTCAAGGCAGCTTATGCCTTACGATCTTGCGAACCAAAAACCCTACTCGGCAAACTGGCAAGGCTATGAGCCCGTTCAACCAAGCTTTTTGGGCACAAGGGCTTTTGAGGACTATCCACTCCAAAAGCTAGTTCCGTATATCGATTGGACTCCTTTCTTCATCACTTGGTCTTTAGCAGGAAAATTCCCAGCTATCCTGGACGATCACAAGGTAGGCCATGCTGCAAAGGACCTTTACAAGGATGCGACGGCAATGCTGGATGAAATAATCGCTTGCGGCAGCCTCAAAGCCAAAGCGGTGATCGGATTCTGGCCCGCACAGCGCTCTCGCGCGAATGACGTCTCTCTTTGGCACAAAAATAAGGAAGACGCACCCATCGCGACGTTTCATTTTCTCAGGCAGCAGACTGTCAAGGGTGCTGGAGAGCCTCAACTTTGTCTGGCAGACTTTATCGCACCCAACGCCTCAGATAAGCAGGACTATCTCGGGGCCTTCGTGGTTACGGCAGGTATTGGCGCTGAAGAGCTGGCGGCGAAATATGAAGCAGAGCAAAACGATTACAATGCACTTATGGTAAAAGCCTTGGCAGACAGACTCGCGGAAGCTTTCGCTGAACATATGCACGAAAGAGTCAGAAAAGAGCTCTGGGGCTATCAACAAGAAGAGGCTTTAAGCAATGAAGACCTGATTAAGGAAGCGTACAAGGGTATCAGGCCTGCTCCGGGCTATCCCGCATGCCCCGACCACTCCGAGAAAGAGATTTTACTTAAGTTGCTTGCGGCCCAGGATGAAATCGGAGTTGAGCTCACCGAAAGCTATGCGATGACACCAGCCGCGACGGTGAGTGGCTTTTATTTTTCCCATCCAGACAGCAAGTACTTCCCGGTGGGCAAAATTTCAGAAGATCAGGTCAGCGACCTAGCAGAGCGAAAAGATTTGCCAGTCGATGAACTCTCCCGCTTGCTCTCGCCTAATTTAAATTAGCGCTGCCAAACTAACCGAAAAACCGGAGGTTTTGTGTGAGGCAGTAACAACGGAGTAGCAGAAGATCGAAAGTGTGGGTACAACTTGTTGTCTATCCCGCCAGAAGCCGACAACACTCAGTCAACTAAGATGGTAGCAACAAGTTCTGGTTAGCTTCTTAAATTAAGTATAAAGCGTCCAACAGCGGCGCCAGATAGAACCGTTGCCAAACTATCTTCCAATTGCTCCAGTCTAATCTCACTACAAACCTGGTCTAGCGTCTCTATTTTCCACTCATTGGCAAGTTTTTTCCAGATACGCTCTTTTTGTATCAATGGCAGCTCAACAGAGTCTACTCCAAGCAGATTGACGCCGCGAAGAATGAAAGGCAAAACAGATGCCTGAAACATCGGTGACTGGACGAGCCCACAGGCAGCAACGCTGCCTCCATATTTTAAGCCTTTTATAACGTTAAATAGCGTGTCCCCCCCAACCACGTCTACCGCAGCAGCCCATCTCTCACTGAGTAGAGGCTTGGGAGATGAATTGCTGAATTCATTTCGGTCTAGGATCTCAGAAGCACCCATAGCCTTCAGTATCCCTTCCGCCTCAGGCTTACCGGTACTTGCAGTGACCTGAAATCCTAATTTAGCAAGAATGCTGACAGCGATAATACCAACGCCACCAGTAGCGCCTGTAACTAAAACTTCTCCTTGATCTATTTCGAGACCATTCTTAAGCAGGGTGTCCACGCAGAGACCGGCAGTAAGGCCCGCAGTACCCAGGCGCATACTGGTAGCAGGGTCCATTCCTGCAGGCAACTTAGCGACCCAAGAAACTGGAACTCTGATTAGCTGACCAAACCCGCCAGCAGTATTCATTCCAAGATCATAACCTGTGATAAGGACTGCTTGTCCCTCAGAAAAATCAGTGCCTTCTGCTGCTAGCACAGTGCCGACTGCATCTATTCCTGGAACATGGGGGAAGTGACGAGTGACCCCTTTATTCCCATTCGCCGAAAGGGCATCTTTATAATTCAACGAGGAGTAATGCACTTCAACGAGAACCTCGCCAGGGGGCAAGTCGTCAACATTTTTCGTGACCACCCCTCCCTGGTACTTTTTATCTGAGATCTCGACAACCTCATAGGCTTTATACTCGGACAATTGTCGCCTCCGTATTTTATCAAACTGACGCGATGCTTTTGCGCTCACTGAAATCTGTCATTATAAGGTTGATTTACTATTTGAGAGAACGCTTTTTCCAGGGCATTTCCAAATACGCTACCAAGCTTCTCTTGAATTGACTTCGGAAACTCATACTCAACTTCAAAAACATCTGAAGTTTCACAAGCAGCTAAAATACACTCGTCACTAGTACGAATCTCATCGACCATAGATCGCTCTATTGCTTGACTGCCAAGCCAAGTCTCCCCAGTTGCAATGTTATCGATATCTACATTTGGACGATGCTCCTTCACCCAGCTCTTGAAAATACCATGAATAGTTTCTACATCCTCACGAACTTTATCTTTGCCCTTCTTGGTGATCTCGCCAAATGTCGTAAGCGTGCGTTTATACTCTCCAGCGCTGATGATTTCGTAATCCACTTCGTGTTTTTTGAGGACACGATGAAAGTTTGGAAGCTGAACGAGGACGCCAATCGAGCCAATAATCGCGAACGGGGCAGCAATCAATCTGTCAGCTAAGCATGCCATCATATATCCGCCGCTGGCTGCAACTTTGTCAACGCATATCGTCAAGGTAGTACCAGCGTGTTTCAGCCTGGCTAACTGAGATGAGGCCAAACCATAGGCATGAACCATGCCTCCCGGGCTCTCTAATCTAACCAGCACCTCGTCTTCAGGAGTTGCGAGCGAGAGGATTGCGCTGATTTCTTCCCGCAAACAGGCAACAGCATCGGCAGCTATATTCCCCTTAAAATTAATTACATAAACTCTTTTCCTGGTTCTCGCAACAGCAGCTCCGCCCGACCCTTCATTAAATTGTTTTTTGCGGGCCGCTTTTAACTCTTTTCTTTCTGCTTTGGCCTGTTTCCTTTCATTGCTTTGCAAGCTCTTAAGACTATCCTTATCTAAAACTACCTCTCTGAGCGAATCTCTCAACTCTTCGAAATGCTCATTAAGCTTACTCACACGGACAGTTCCTTTCTTCATAAATCTTTTGCCGCGCCCGCCACTAGCCGAGACCATACTAATAATCAATACAATCGCTATGACTATGGTCATTGATTTGGCGACAAACATACCGTACTCACTCAAAAACTCCACTCAGAGCTCCTTAAAATTTTATGAAACAGTGCTGTTAACACGTTTTAGATGAAGAAGACCAACGCAATCAAAATGATCACTTCATGGCTTTTACATAATGCTCAATTAAATCACCTGCAACACTTACTCTTGCTGACGGAACCTTAGGCAATTCGTGAATGTCATACCAGTCCGCTTCTTCGATCTCTCCCGGTTCTGGCCTAATATGACCTGAGGCAAAGTCCGCGTAGAATCCAAGCATAAGCTGCGAAGGGAAAGGCCAAGACTGGCTTTTATAGTAGCGAATAGCGCCCACATCTAAATTCACTTCTTCTTTGACTTCACGACGTACGGTGTCCTCCGCTGACTCACCCACTTCGATAAAGCCAGCGAGACAACTATAAAATTCAGCACGAAACCGCGCATTTCTCGCAAGTAGAATTCGATGCCCATCTACCACTAGCATAATGACACAAGGATTAATGCGAGGGAAAAAAGCGTGCCGACAAGCTATGCAGAATAATGCCTGACCGGAGCGATCCGGGATTGTCTTCTCACCACAGAAGCCACAAAACTGATGAGAAGCATGCCAGTCAAGCAGCTGATTTGCTTTACCAGCAACTAGCATCGCCCGCTCACCACCCTCAAACATAAGACTGCGTAGCGACGTCAATTCTGCATCTAAGCTGTTTTCGACGCCCTCAGGTGCCCGGGTAACCAAGAAATCTTCCCCCCCATAGGAAACCTTGATCATGGTATCTTGCGCGATGAAACGCTCAGGTACCTGTTCCCGACGCCACAAGAAATCGCCGTTTTTTACCAGAATGCGATTTCCAACGAATAGAAGAATCCGATCGCTTTTTGCTAAGGAGTCTTTGCTGAAGAAGTATCCACTCATCTTTAGGATTATTATGGCTGACGGAACTGTTGCGCAAGGGCTCGTCAGTTCGTCGAAGTGTGAAAAAGCAATGGGGCGACAGACTGAATTAGCCGGACGCCCGATCCTAATGACAGCGGTGCAAGCTCAGACTAGTGTCCGCCCATGGCCTCGTTGACAACTGTCGCTGTCTCAATAGGCGCCGAGAAAAAGCCCCAAAAGGCATACACGATGATGGTGCAAGTAATCAGCGTCACGAGCATGACTGGCAATCCTTTCCGCATCCACAGCCCTGGCGTAATCGCTAACGATGGATCTCCCGCATCTTTCGCCATTTTTTCCGAGATAGTCACGATAAACACATTGGCGGTTGAGCCGATATGAGTCCCGTTACCGCCCATGCCAACGCCAGCGGCCAACCCCCAAAACAAAGGCGTAACGTTGATACCTTGCGCTTCCATTCCGGCAATTATCGGGATCATCGCAGCGGTAAATGGAATATTGTCTATAGCAGCAGAAAGGATTGCCGCAACCCACATCAGGAGCAGGGTTGCAGTCAGAAGATCAGATTCAACAAATGGAATGATAAATTGACCGAGATATTCGAGAAATTGACTATGTTCAACTCCGCCCACAATTATGAACAGAGAGATAAAGAACATCAGGAGCGCCAATTCTGTATGAGCGAAGGCCTCTTCCATATCCAAATCTTTACCAATGAAGGCTAGCGCCGTAAGCCCCAACGCCGTCACAAACCAAGGTTCCCAATGCAGAGCGTTGTGCATGATGAATCCGACTACCATAATGCCAAGAACCCCTATTGCGCCGTACCAAGTCTTTGGATCGGACAGAGGTACGCGGTCAGTCAACTCGAGCTCCTGCGGCGTTGCCGCCAACTCTTCCTTGAAAAGGACACGCAGCATCGCCAGAACCACCAACCAAGCAATCAGCACCATACCCCCCATGTGAATGAGGAATGTATTGAAGTCAATACCGAAGGCTGAACCTATCATGAGGTTAGGCGGATCACCCACTAGGGTGGCCACGCCGCCGGTGTCAGACAAAAGCGCTGCAGCCAGCAAAAACGGTATTGGTGTAACGCGCAAAGACTGACAAATCAGGATGATCAGCGGACCGAAAATTACCACTGTCGTAACATTATCCAGAAGCAAAGACAGTCCAGTTACCAGGGAACCAATGAGGGCGAGCAAAAGAAACAAGCGCCCTTTACTGAAGTCGGCAGCCCAGTAGGCTAGCTGCTGGAATCCCCCTGTTGGGATCATGATCGCTACAATCGTCATCATGCCACCAAGAAGGAATACCACATTCCAATCAATGGCTTCTACCGCTTCATCTGGGTTGTAGAAACCCATAGATTGACCAACAACGATCATGGCGGCAGCGCCTGCCATGGCACACTTCACCCGATGTACTTTGTGAATTTCTTCCGTAAAAATTGCAATGAAGGTTAAGGCAAGAACGACAGCCGAAACCATCATATTGCTGGTCCATTCTAAGGTTTCCATAGGTCTATTTCCTTATCGAGTGCTTAATTCCTATTTACGACGCCTGCTTACCCACATCTGTTAGCAGGCGGCCCGAGGTCGGCAGTTTTTGGTACAGACACCGCTTGTGTTTCAAGGCACGTGTCGATTTTTTTGACGCGTTGGTCTTAAAATAGGCCCCGAAGATCGGACGAATACTATAAGGCTCAAGTGGTTAGTTCAAGCAGTTTCGCCGCGTAAACCTTGGTCGGATGCATCCAGTTTATGCAGGAAGCGAGGTTTTCATGTTCGTTCGACCTTAACGCAATATATGTTAATACACTGCTTAGTTTTGCAGGTTTTCAACACGTCTCCAGAGACTTCTCTCGTCACATTTTGTATCAATCTCGTCCAGCCGAGCTTCATGTTCACGAAGCTCAGCCGCAGACGCGCGAATTACACGCGATGGAATTCTTGCAGGATCAAGTTCGCGAGATTTACTTAAGTTTACTGCCGCCTTAATCGGATCTTCTCGGAGCGATAGACTGGACTGCCCGCTAGTCATAACCAGATAAACATCTGCCAAGATTTCAGCATCCAACAATGCGCCGTGCAAGTCCCGCTGCGTATTGTCGACGCCATAACGCTTGCATAAAGCGTCGAGGTTATTGCGCTGCCCTGGATGTTTTTCTTTCGCCAGAGTGAGGGTATCGAGGACGGAACAAACATTACCTATTGACTGAGTCCCTGAAGAGGAGAGAGCGAGTTCATTGTTCAAGAAACCAATGTCAAACGGTGCATTGTGAATGATCAATTCAGACCTTTCTATAAATTCAAGAAATTCACCCTCGATTTGCGCAAAATACGGTTTGTCCGATAAAAATTGTCTGGTAAGCCCGTGGACCTCGATTGCTGCCTCATCAATGTCGCGTTCAGGGTTCAGGTAGCAATGAAAATTCCTGCCGGTCAAACGCCGATTCTCAATCTCCACACAGCCTATTTCGATTATCCGGTGGCCCTGTTTCGGATCGAGGCCTGTGGTTTCTGTGTCCAATACAATCTGTCTCATGTTCGTTGTATTGCCTCGTTATCCTTACCTTACTCACCAAGCCAAGTTTAATGCTCACCCTTTCAAAATAAGGAGTGTTACGAAATTAGTTCGTCAATTCCTCGATTGGCTAGTTGATCAGCTATTTCGTTTTCCGGATGTCCACTGTGTCCTTTGACCCACTCCCAACTTACCTCATGCTGTGACACCAAGGCATCTAGTCGACGCCAGAGCTCTGCGTTTAATACAGGTTTTTTATTTGCGGTTTTCCAGCCCCGCTTTTTCCAGTTCGGCATCCATTCAGTAATACCGGACAACACATACTTAGAATCAGTAGTCACAATTACGCGACAGGGTTTCTTTAATGCCTCAAGACCCATGATCACTGCCATCAATTCCATCTTGTTGTTGGTTGTGAAACCCTCACCACCATAGAGTCTTTTTTCGGCTTCTCCGAAACGCAAAACGACACCCCAACCCCCTTTTCCAGGGTTACCTCGACATGCGCCATCAGTGAACATTTCAACTGGCTCAGACACCGCTTAGCGACCTTTTAGTGAATAGTCACGCGGGCGTTTTCAGCGGCGGGAACACCCAGCGAGCCTGAACGCAGAGGTCGCCAGCGAGGTACAATCGGTGTAATGGGCACAATCTGCTTCACACACTGCAAGATGTAAACACCACCAAACGGCAATTGCATTTTGGCCCCGAATCTTTCAATCCGGCTGGCGTATGTTAATACCTTAGTTATATTGCTTGGAGGAAAATAAAGACCCAGTGCAGTAGACTCTAGCTGCAGATTAAGAAGTTGAAGCCAGTCATTCAGGCGTGCTCTCGAAATGAACTTACCGCTCCAAGGGATTCGGTTTCGGTTTCGGAGAAACCGCGTAATGCCCCATACACTGGCTGGATTAAACCCAACTATCAG
>TARA_B100001057_G_scaffold294624_1_pt1 | contig 12607 bp, 10 predicted proteins | sample TARA_B100001057 | Tara Oceans TARA_B100001057 (sample SAMEA2621839) | marine metagenome | biome: marine biome (ENVO:00000447); feature: surface water layer (ENVO:00002042); material: "saline water (ENVO:00002010), including plankton (ENVO:xxxxxxxx)" | depth 5 m
CTTGAAGCCAGTGAAAAGGTGTCAAGGCGGCGCTGATCGGGCGCGTCAGGGGCAACCTCAGCACGATCAACGATGAAAATGAAGTCTGGGCTAATCAGCATCGCTTCGAGTGCCAGTGACAAACCATCATAAAAATCATCGGTTTGCTCCGCAGCGTAATCCGCGATTCGCACCAGATCCACGAGCCGGCTGTCGCTCAGTGGACGACGAAATAGCAGCCGGCCGGATTCTTTAATAAAGAGCGCAGCACAGCTGGAATCAGCCGCTTCTTTTGCTTCAGGCGCACAAGGGATCAAAAAATCCCGATGATCTTGGTCAACTACCTGAGCTGCGATTGATGCAGCAGCCTGCTGAATCTGCGAGACCTGATCTGAAGTGACTCCCACAAATGCAGTACCTGAAGCCAGCAATCCGTCTGTCCGTGCCATCGGCGGAATCGGTGGCAGCACGCTGCTGGCAATATCCTCACCAAAAACCTGCGCGATTGAGTTGGTGTATTGATCAGCCGTCAACAACCGGGTTCGCATCGGAGAACCAAAGTCCAGCTGCTCTGCCGTTATAGAGCTTTGCGAATCGCTGCAGCTTACAAAAGCACTGAGCATCGTCGCAAGAATTATGCGTTTCCAGTGTACTAATCCTGCAGTTGCAAAACAGTCATTCCAAGGGTTTTTCATTGGCCTCTTAACTGCGTTATCCGCTTCGGAGCGGATAGCTACTCCTGGTGAAATGATTTAACGTCTTAAACTACTCGTATCACAAGGCTGGTCAAGTCTTATTTTACAACGACACCCCTGTGGCCGCTAACGCTGCCTCGCTACTTGTTCTGCGGTGACTACGCCTGATGCATTTCCCCATGAGTGACGAATGAAGGTAGCCGCTGACGCAACTTCTTCATCGTCAAGCAGATACTGAAATTCCTGCATCGGCTCACGCCACTTTGGCAGCAAGGGCGGGCTTGGCAGATGCGGGCCGTACAGAATAGCGTTAATCATCGACGCAGGGTTCTCATCCTGCACCACCAGACTGCCACGATCAAGACGAGGCGCCATTTCTGAATCCCCCTCACCAGTAGGAAGGTGGCAGGTACCACAGTGCAAATTATAGATAGTTCTTCCCCTTCCCATGACTTCAGGAGCCGGCGCGACAGCTTCCCGCTCAGGGACAGCTGTCAAGCTTTTCAGGTAAGTTACCATTGCCTTAACGTCTTGCACCTCAAGATAGCGCGTGCTGTTGATGATGACTTCATTCATCGGCCCGAACGATTCGAGGATGTCATTTCGCGCCGTTTTTAAGTAGTCCGCCAAATCCTGCTCTGACCATAATGAGAGACCACGGTTCGTCGCAGTTAAATTAGGAGCTGACCAAGTTCGATAACGCTCTCGGCTGACCAGATCAAGAAATTCTCCACCAGCCATATGCGCAGTCGCCCGTTCTGCGCCCAGAAGATTGCGCGGTGTGTGGCAGGCGCTGCAGTGCGCAAGTGCTTCTACCAAATAAGCGCCCCTATTCCACTGGTCAGATTTCCCTTCGCTTACCTCAAATACTCCCGGCTGGAAATACAGCAGTTTCCAAAATGCCATAAGTGGGCGTAAGTTAAAGGGAAATGCTAAATCATTTTTCTTCGGACTCTTATTTACCGGTTTAATCGATTTCAAATAAGCGAACATTGCTGAGATATCGCCATCGCTGGCTTTTGTATAAGCATTATACGGAAAGGCCGGATACAAATGATCACCGTTTGGTCGTACGCCATGGCGCAAAGAGTTTAAGAAATCAATCTCTGTCCAACTGCCGATTCCGGTAAGCGGATCTGGCGTGATATTGGTTGAATATATCGTGCCGAACATCGTTTCGAACGGCAATCCACCGCTCATGAACTCACCGTCCTGTGTAGTATGACAACTCGCGCAGTTGCCCGCCGTGACGAGATACTCGCCACGTGCAACTAGCTCGCTCGAAGAGATGCCATCAGAAAGCACCTTCGTTTCGGATTCCATCGCAGGGGCGCGCCACAGTACAACTGTTGCGCTAATAAAGAGCACAAGGAAGGCTAGAGCGATGTTTCGTATACTGAAGATCAAGTCTAGAACTCATCGTCTGGCCGATCGCCAACGAGCGTCAGCGCAGACGTGCTGCGATGTTAAGACAGCGCTTGCTCCCAAAGATTTTTGCGGGCAACCACTTTTAGTCTGGAAAATACCCCACAAAGCGGTACATTGAAACTACTTGCGTTCGGTGGGCATTCTGCACCATGCGCGGGCGACCCCACGTTTTTTAAGGTAGGATAAAGACCGACCGTAGTGGGCGCAAGTTAATTTGCATGGATCTTCATTCTAGGAGGAATACCGGTGAAAAATTTATACATTTATCGTCAAACTCTCCACATACTTATGGCAGGAATCTTTATGATCAGCTCAAACGCCTTTGGTCAAGACACAGAACTCGATTCATGGCTCAGCACTAAGCGACCAATCGCTGCCGGCCATTCGTACTGGCTTGAAGAACTCACATCAATGGAGATACGTGATGCCATTGCATCAGGGACAAGCACTGCAATCATAGCTACCGGAGGCATCGAAGAAAATGGACCCTATCTGTCCACCGGCAAACACAACCTGATTCTTGAAGCGACCTGCCCTGCTATTGCCGAGGCACTCGGCAATGCGCTATGCGCTCCGATCGTGAAATTTGTTCCTGAAGGCAACATCGATCCCCCGTCCGGCGCTATGCGATTTCCCGGTTCAATCAGCCTCAGTGCAGAAACCTATGAGGCCCTGCTTATTGATATTGCCACCAGTCTCCGACAAGCGGGGTTTGCTGACATCGTGATGATTGGAGACAGCGGAGGCAATCAGCAAGGAATGACCAATGTCGCCAACACGCTTACTCAGAAATGGCGTGGAGAAGCGACAAGGATACATTTTATGGGAGAATTTTATGACCCCGGATGGTTAGAGACCGAACGGTTTACAGAACGAGAACTCGGCGTCGCACAAACCTCCAATGACGGCTACCACGATGATATATGGGTAACGGCAATGATGATGGTGACAGACTCTGAACAGGTTCGCTATAAACAAAGGGTTGAGGCCGGACTCGCCTCCATAAACGGCGTTGCTATTACTCCTTTAATCGACACCATAAAGCTTGGCCGGAAAATGATCCAATTCCGAGCGGCATATACCGCTGAGGCCATTCGTCGTGCTTTGTCCAGCCACAACTAATTAAACTAAGGTTTCGAACACATGAAAATCAAAGTCACCTTTTTCTTCGTTCTGGGCATGATACTGGGCCCATCACTCCACGCCGCTGATAAAGCCGTCTTGAACAGCGCCAGCGAAATCCAAGAGCCCACCAGATTCATCAGCGAACATAGCGCCCGTTTCAACGGGCAACGCGTTGACTACACAGCAACCGCCGGTGAAACCTTTATCAGGAACTTGCAAGGGGAGCCCAAAGCGACCGTTTTTACCTTTGCCTACACCAAAAACAACCTGACTGACGGTGAAATACGTCCAGTAACTTTTATCTGGAACGGCGGGCCAGGTTCATCATCAACATGGCTTCACATGGGGAGTTATGGCCCAATGCGGATAGTTGTACCGACAGACGCTCAGCATGCCGGGCTGCCACCTTATCCAATCGAAGAGGCACCTGAAACCATTCTCGATTCGACCGATCTTGTCTTTATTGACCCGGTAGGAACCGGATTTTCCCGTGCCCTTGGCGATTATGAAGGCAAGGATTTTTGGGGGCTGGATGAAGATGCGAAATCCATGGCAAATTTTATTATTACCTGGATTACTGAGCATGGACGCTGGAATTCCCCTAAGTTTTTGATAGGTGAAAGCTTCGGCACAACCCGAGCAGCGGCAGTAGCGCGCATTATGGAAGAAGATCTTTCAGTTAGCCTGAATGGTATCGTTTTCATCTCACAAGCTCTGGACTATCAAGGTTCCACGCCTTACGTTCGAGACAATCTGATCTCTTTCATTACATATATACCAACCATGGCCGCCACCGCCCTCTATCATGGCCGAGTGCAGCCGATACCGGAGAGCCAGGAGCTGTTCTTACAACAGGCCCGCGAATTTGCCGTCAATGAATATCTGCCCGCGCTTTTTAAGGGAAATACTATTGAACAAGATGAATTTCTGGCAGTCCGCGACCGCCTTTCTTATTTCACTGGACTAAGCGCAAGCTACATAGATCAGGCTAATCTCAGAGTGCAGGGCAATCGTTTTACGAAGGAATTGCTTCGCGACGAGGGAATCACGGTCGGCCGGCTCGATTCTCGTTACATAGAGGACGAGATCGACGATTTGGCGGCGCAGGCTTCACGGGACGCCGCCAGCGACGCAATTTCAAGCGCATATAAAACATCTCTCATGACCTACTTGCGCTCTGACCTTGGAGTGACTTGGAATCGGCAATATCTATCACCAGCTGATCCGGACCTCAACAAAAACTGGCGCTGGCGAAGAGTTCCAGATAGCTCATCTTGGGAGCCTGCCTACGTGAACACTGCCCATGATCTATCAACGGCGCTTCGTATAAATCCGGCTCTCAAAGTCATGGTCGCGTCAGGCTACTATGATATGGTGACACCTTTTTTTGATGCGGAGTATACGCTGAATCGACACGACATCCTGGCAGACAAAATACAATATAACTACTATCAAGGCGGACACATGATGTATGTTAACGAGCCCTCGAGATTGGAACTGCTAACGAACACACGGCGCTTCATTGAAGCTCAGACGGCGAAATAAATCCTCTTGGTAGCTCGGTTACTGTAGCTTACCCATTTAATCAAGCGTCGAATTTCCGGTGAACGGCGCGCTCAGGCACTGCCTACTCAGTAATATACGCGGTAGTTACAGCACGCAAAGTTTGACGAATTCCGCGCGCGGCTGCTTTGGCAGAAATTGTTGCCTTGGCGATCCCGTCTATCTCTTTACCGACACGAAAGCGGTTATAGGCATCGAGGCCGATAAATTGCTCTTCAAACCCCCAAGAAAAGAAATCGCCAATGGTGTAGCGATGGGATTCCTTGTAGTAGATGACTCGCAGCCCAACAATTTTACCGTCCAGATCCATGCCGATTAGCGTGTCAATTGGACCGCTGTAACCGCTGGGCTCTGGAGGCACGTCAGGGGTTACGAAGGCGTAGCCAACTAGAGTTTGTTCCCCGCTGTCCAGATCCGTTCTGTAAGCTCTGTATACGGGTGGTTCTCCGCTTTTTGCGGAGAAGCTGTCTGCTCCGGGGACAACTGCCTTGAGGAGACGGTCAGTAGTGTGATCGGCGTTGGCCGCATAAACCGGCGCGACGGCCCGTAGGCTGTGTTCAGCAAGCCCTGTGAATGCGTCATCCGTAACCTCTAGGATCAGCAACATAATTAGAAGCAACGCCAGAGTGTGAACGCGAAACATGGCGGGTTATTCTCTGTTCTCGAATGGGTTTTAAGAAAGCGATTAAAGGTAGTTGCGCCTTCTTGCTCTGATTTGATGTTCTGATGAACCGATAGGCCGAGCAGTCGAGTTGTTTGGAAACTTTTACACGTTATGGGCTATTTTTAGGGCTTGCCGTTCAAAAACCAAGCCGACGAACGACCGCTGGGTTTGAGTCCACGCGATTACTCAACTCTCTCCGCCAGCATCCATAAATTCAACGTGCACCTCTAGTTCGATCTCGTCACCAACTCCGAAGGAGGTAAAGCGATCCACGCCAAAATCTGAACGGTTAAATGTTGCACTGCCAGAGAAGCCGACAGTGTAGCTTCGGGTCAGGAAATTACGTCCGCCGCCGTTGAAATTTACCGTAATATTTACCGGTGCAGTGACACCATGAAAACTGAGATCGCCCGCGAAGACGAAAGTATCATCATCAATCTTCTCGACAAACGAAGTGGTGCGGTATACGGCCTGGGGGTATTGCGCCACATCGAGAAAATTATCACCACGAAGCTCTTCCTCGAATTCCTCGAGATTGACATTAATTGAAGACATCTCAATTACCATTTCAAGGTTTGCGTTTTCAATGTCTTCAGGATCGAAATCCAAAGAGGCGTCGAATTCTGTAAACCGCCCAAGGAAGGTAGAAAAACCAAGATGGTTCAGCTTGAACATCAGCGCTGCGTGATTTGGGTCCACCGCGTATTGACCGCCTCGGACTTCAGTAATTTCGGTCGTCTGATCAGGAGTGATTAGGCGACTACAGCTGTCAAGAGAAAAGATACTAATTAGAAGCAGCGTGAGCCGGCAGGATCTGAGGTGAAGTAGCTTTAACATTGAAATTCCTTATCTATTGTTGGGTGCCGCTTATTGCATTAGCGCGTAAACATCGACTTTGACTTTGACTTCGTTCGGCACCTCGGCAGTGTTAGCCCAGTATCCTTGACCCACGCCAAATTCAAGCCTCAAGATTTCGACCTCACTGGTCATGTGAAAGCAAACCTGACCATCGCAGGTTTCAAGACTCAATTCAAAAGGAAACGTCATTGGATTGGTTTGGTCGCGGATCGTCAGCGTCCCATCAGATTCGAAGGAATTCACACCAGTCACGCGGCAGCTTTTAGCAGAAAAAGTCGCGGTAGGCCAGGTATCTACATCAAACAGTTCATAGTCGAGCAAATAGTCGAGCACCTCAGGCGAATCCACGTCAATGTCTTCAATGTTTATCGTAACATCGAATTTACAGCTTGTGGGCCGCGTGGGATCGATATCGAAGTTCGCCTGCACGTTGGTAAAGCGTCCTTCGTAAGGGTCTGTTCCATAGGAATATTCAAAGGTGACTTGAGATCCCGGCTCAAGTACCCACTCTGCTGACTGAGACGCTGCGCCAAAGCCAAGCAGTGCAACGCCGAGGGAAACTCGATGTATGAAAGTTCGCATGATTAAAATACTCCTTGTCGAAGTTAAGGCAAGGCGTAGGCCACCAGCTGCGCTGCCTGGCCGCCGCCACTGACAAACATAGCTAAATACTGCTTGCCGCCGTGTTCATATGTAAAGGGAAGGCCTGATTGATTATTAGGTAACTCAATCTCCGCGAGTATATCACCGGTCGCTTTGTCGACGGCACGAAAAATCGGGCTCGCTCCAGGTCCACCGGTACCCTCACCGACGAATAAAAGCGACTTCGTAACCAGCACTCCAGAGCGCGTTGGGATCCCTGTACGCTCAATCTCTATACCTTCCAACAAACGGTGATTCTTTATTCGATCAGGCGTATCAGCGTTGGCTATCATCCACTTATGCTCACCGGTGTTCATGTCGATCGCCGTGATGCGCCCATAGGGGGGCTTGACTATTTCAAGACCCTGAACTCGGGGAACGCGAACACCAAATGCCGCACTGAGATCGAGATCCGAATCCTCATCTTTACCCAGAGACATAACTGCCAGCGCGGTTCGCGAAGGTACGTAAATCATTCCCGTTTCCGGGTCAATAGCGGCACCCTCCCAATTGGCTCCGCCAGTCGCAGAGGGCAGACTCAAGGTCCCGCGCGTCCCGTCTTCTGCATCAGCCAGCGATGGAGGAGAGTAGGCGCTAGGCGCTAAACGAAAACCTTCTGTTGCTTCCAACGCCAGCGCGCGGATTTCGGATGTCCAGTCCACCAAATCATCTTCGGTAAATCCCTGGCGGTCAAATGGTAGCGGGTTGGTCGGAAAAGGCTGAGTGGCCGAGTACCACTCCCCAGGAACATCTCCAGCCGGAACCGGCCGCTCTTCAATAGGCCATATTGGCTCACCTGTCGCTCGGTCAAATGTATAGATCCAGGACTGCTTGGTAACGGACATCAGCACTTTCTCGCCGTTGGGCAGGTCTGAGATCACCGGGGCAGCCGGAATGTCCCAATCCCATATGTCGTGGTGAGTCAGCTGATAGTGCCATTGTCTTTCTCCGGTCTTTATGTTGAGAGCTACAATGGAGTCAGAAAACAGGTTGTCTCCTGGACGATCCCCTCCAAACCGATCTCCTGTCGCTGATTCAATCGGCAGATAAACATGGTCCAGTTCGGGGTCACCTGAAATCGGAGCCCAGACTCCGGTATTCCCGGTGAATTCAATTCCGCCGTCAAGCCAGGATTCGTAACCATAATCACCACGCTCAGGAATGGTCCGGAAAGTCCAAAGAAGCTCACCTGTGCGCGCATCAAAACCGCGAATGTCTCCCTTTACATTCGCCTTCGACCGCGGACGCATCCCCACCCTATGGGCAGCACCAACGACTATGACATCGTTCATTACAAATGGGGCAGCAGAGAGCCCGATATCAGGGAACGGAAACCTCGGGTCATCCGCATTTCGCAGACCAACGAACAGATCCACGACGCCGTCAGTTCCAAAGTCAGGATCCGGCACACCCGTTTCCGCATCGAGTGACACCAGGTGATACCCAGGGGTCACATCGATCACTCGCTTTTTACCTCCGTCAGTCCAGTAGGCAACCCCGCGGCCGGCGCCCTTGCGCGGAGCCTCATCGAAACGCTCTCCCTCCTGAGGCCGCCATAGCCACAAGACCTGACCCGTGCTCGCATCAAGTGCCACAATATTTCGGGTACTACCTATATTTGCATAGAGCACACCGTTGATTTCGATTGGGGTAGAGGGGTTATTAAAATCTGTCGACGGACCAAAATTCTGAGTTGAAAATTCCCAGGCAATCTCGAGGTCGCCGACATTCTCTGCATTGATCTGATCCAGCGGAGAATAGCGTTGGGCGAAGTGATCACCGTGATATTCCGGCCAATCGCCCTCGTATACTGACGTGCCTGATTGACCGGATGCCGCTGTCGCCACGGCCAGCAAACTGGCGGCGACGAAAAGTGAAGAAATCAATCTTCTTGGTGTGCTCATTATGAGTTCTCTCGTAGTAAGTCTTTGGTTTGTGTACACGCCGGCTGAACATTTCCGTAATTCAGAGTCTAATACGGCGCCGGTTTGGTGATCGTGTCTCCGTTCCCCCTGACACGCTATCCACCCCTCGCTTTCTGGGAAGATTCGGTTTTTTGCGTCGAAACAGAAGACTTTAGAGAATAAGCAATCTCCTGGCGACAAGCAAGCCCAAAAACATGGGGATTCGGTAAAACTCACTACATATCAATCGCTTGAAGCTTGCCGATTACAAAGCATTTGTAGTTGATTATGGCGCTACGGCACGAATCCTTTTTTACACTGTCTCGAACCGGAGCCAAATAACTTCATCGTGGCCGCGCTCCGAGTTTACCACTTACCGCATGGCTCAACTTATGCAGGGATGTTAAGCAGGACATATGCTACTTTACTCTCACGGGAGCTGTTCACCCCTGTTTAAGTTGCCGATTCTTGTCATAATCCAAGGCTTTGCTCTCCCCTTCCAGTGGGACGAAATACTCACGAGCACAATGTGCATTGACGTTTCAGAAAAGGGGGTTATAAATTTATCCCTCAACATTATTGATAGTTTTTAAAACTATGAAATACCACACAAACTGAGGACCGGTTCAGACAGGCAAATCAAAATGGCAACCACTTCACAGATTATGGTAATTGGAAGTATTAACACAGACCTCGTGGTAAATACCGGCAAACTGCCTAGCCCTGGCGAGACTGTGCTTGGCGATAAGTTTTACGTCAATCAGGGAGGGAAAGGCGCCAATCAGGCGGTGGCAGCTGCTCGACTCGGCGCGAATGTTTCCATGGTAGGTTGTGTTGGCAGTGATGATTTTGGCAAGCAGGCTGTGGCTGGGCTCACGGCCGAAAACGTTGATTGCGCTCATATAGCACGCGTCAAATCAGTATCTACAGGAGTTGCTCTGATCAGCGTTGATCGGGCCGGAATAAACCAAATCACTGTGTCACCTGGCGCTAATAATTACACGCGCAGGGAAACAATCGATCAGGCTTTTAATGATATTCCACAAGAACCTACCGTACTCTTACAGCTTGAAATCCCAGTTGATTCAGTACAGTACGCTGTCCAGCTTGGACGCGCAAGAAATTGCAGAGTGATTTTGGATCCGGCGCCAGCGCAGAAGCTATCCGGTTCTCTTTACAAAAATGTCTCACTGATCACGCCAAACGCGTCCGAAGCTGCGGCGTTGACAGGCGTTCCCGTCACCGATGTTAGTGAGGCCCGAAAAGCGGCTAATAAGCTCCAGAAGCTCGGCTGCGAGAATATCATATTAACGCTCGGAGAAGCGGGCGCCCTGGTGCAATCCAATGGCACCTGCACGCTGATCAAAGCCCCGAAAGTAGTGGCGCATGACACGACTGCTGCCGGGGATTGCTTCAACGGCGCTCTCGCCACCGCCCTCACGGAAGGCGCTGAGTTAATAGAAGCGGTAAAGTTCGCCTGTCACGCGGCTGCGATGTCTGTGACAAAACAAGGCGCTCAGAGTTCAATGCCTAAACGAGGTGAAATCGCGTGCTCGATCGAACCGTCCGGTTTCAACGAAGCTTCGGATTGTACGCAGCATGTTTTTTAACAAGTTCTTCTGCGCGATTTTGCCCGTAATGCTGGCGTCGACTGGATGGTCTGAGACGATTTCGGAAAAGCTGATCATCCAAGAACTGGAACGAACGCAGACTGACCCAGACAGCGCTATACAAGTCGTCATCGATGCACCCGCAGACTACGTCTTTATGTTCCTGACCACGCGACTTCATGAGTATGTGGCAAACGCCAGCGCACTAGAATTCGACCACTCAGGCTCCGCTATGTCAGATAGACTTAGCGCAGGAACCCTCAGGACAGCCACTATGGATAATGGAGATCTCTTGGTACAGCGGTTTCTGATCATCGATAAGCCCAAAGAGTTCGCTTACTACACTAACATGCAGCGATCAACTATTAAGGCGCCATTACGATATTCGGTGAGCCGCTACCGACTGACTGACTTGAACGAAAGTCAGACTCAGTTAAATGTTGCGATCACTTACCGCGCTACCAGTCGGCTATTCGCCTTTGTTGTGCGAAAAGCTTTCAATTCTGCTCTGAGGCGGGATTTTGAGCGTGCCGCAGGTATCATCTCTAGCGCGTACACCACTGAAAAGGCACCCTGAAATGTGAGAATGACAGTCCCGGTCCCTGAATCTGCAGCAGTCCCGGATAAGCACTAATGCCAATAGATAAACCCGGCCGCCTCGGAGCAAATGGAACACAAGCCCTGCTTGCCCACATCCTCGACCCGAGCAGTATGTCAAGCGGCGGACACATCGGGCGGGGTGACCTTCCACAGGTGACTGATATTAAAATGACTTTCACCGAATAGAGATTCGAACCCGCTGCGATCTGCAGTCGGTAAGGACTATTCACGATATATACAATCCGATTGGAACACATCAGCTCAAGTCGAATCCTGACAAGCAAGACACACTTAACCCGACGATTCGCTGCAGTTTGCTACAGTTTGGCGCTCTCTGTATCAGTTTTATCCTAGACACGGCCGCAAGGGAGAGATACCTTCCTAGTAACACCAGCTAAGTCTGTTGACTTGGCCGGTCGAGTTTTGATCGTTTTAGTGCTTCGGCACGGGAGTGGATTATGAAAAATAGAAAGTTAGTCTCCCTGACACTCGGCGCAGCTTTTGCTCTTTTCGCCAGTGCAAGCAGTGTTTACGCCCAAGATGCAGAATCAGTCGAGCCTTTCAAGGTAGGCACCTTTGCGATAGATGATGTTCCCACTGTCGGTCTTGTGATGCGCGGAGATCAGCTGATTGTTGAGCTGACCGCCGCAAACCGAGCCATGGAGTTAGCGCCTCAATACGCCAGCATGCTCATGCCTGTCGATATGCTTGGCCTGATCGAACAATATGAATATGGTCTAAAATATCGTATTTACGAAGTGGTAAACTGGCTAAACGAAGAAGGCGCCCTGGAGCCCGGAAATCACCCTGATTACATTCATCCAGTTGCAGATGTTGACATCATGGCGCCCATTCAATATCCCAGCAAGGTTATGAATGCCGCTGTGAACTTCTACACGCATGCCTGTGAAGGCTGCTCTGCAGAGCAGCTGGCACAGCGTACGCGGGAGCGCCAGGAAAACAGAGGTGTACCCTACTTATTTCTCAAGCCAACCCGAGGCGCGATCGTAGGAGATGGGGAAGACATCATCATGCCCTACGGTCGAGATGAAATCGAATACGAAGTGGAAATGGCCATCGTTTTTGGCAAAGCAGGCAAGTACATCTCGGCGAACCGCGCATACGATCACGTCTTCGGCTACATGGTCGCAATGGATGTCTCTGACAGGGGCGGTCGCCCGCCAGGTGGGTATGGCGTGCGTTCCGACTGGTTTGTGGGCAAGGGCCACGACACCTTTGCGCCGCATGGCCCCTGGATCGTACCGAAGGAATTTTACGGCGATCCCATGGAGCGCTTGCACCAGATAACCGTTGTCGATGGTGTGACGGTGCAGGAAGCTCAGGCTGGCGATATGATCCACAACATTCCGGAGCTAATCGAATATGCTTCTTCCCTTATCACAGTGTTTCCGGGGGATGTGATGCAGAGCGGAACCTCTGGCGGCACCGGCGCTGGTCGTGTTCAGCGTGCTACCGGATCAGGCTTCCTGCAGGATGGAGAAACCATCCAGGCAAGCATCGAGGGTATCGGAACGCTGA
>TARA_B100001057_G_scaffold434656_1_pt1 | contig 12607 bp, 8 predicted proteins | sample TARA_B100001057 | Tara Oceans TARA_B100001057 (sample SAMEA2621839) | marine metagenome | biome: marine biome (ENVO:00000447); feature: surface water layer (ENVO:00002042); material: "saline water (ENVO:00002010), including plankton (ENVO:xxxxxxxx)" | depth 5 m
AAAATGTGCTTTTCTACTTACAGTTACCTTCATTTAAATTAATTTATAATAAAGTTTTTCAAATATTATTTTAAACCACTCAGTGTACATATCTGAGTTATTAGCTAGATCAATTTTTACATTTTTTATATCGACCCATTTCCAATCACAAACCTCAGCTTTGTTTATAACTGGATCAGTTTTTGAATTTCCAATCAAAACGTGATCAAACTCATGCTCAATAAGACCATTGTCAAAATTAACTTTGTAAATAAACGAAAAAAGGTGATCTAAAGATGCAGACATGCCCATTTCTTCATTCAATCTTCTTTTACCTGCATCAATTACATTCTCATTATCACGGGGATGACTGCAGCAAGTGTTTGTCCACAAACCAGGGGAATGATATTTATGAAGTGCTCGTTTTTGTAATAATAGTCTTTTTTTTTCATCCAATATAAATACAGAAAAAGCTCTATGTAATAAACCTTTTCTGTGAGCTTCAAGCTTCTCCATTAAGCCCAGTTTATTATCGTTAGCATCTACTAAAACTACATTTTCTTTAATCATAATTTAAAGTTACAAATTTGAAGTATTTAAAAAAAACAATACTATTTTTGAATCAAAAAAATTCATGAATTTAAGTTCTGAAATCAGTAAAAGAAGGACATTCGGAATCATTTCTCATCCAGACGCTGGAAAAACTACTTTAACAGAGAAGTTGTTACTTTTTGGAGGAGCAATTCAGGAGGCAGGTGCTGTCAAATCACAAAAAATAAAAAAAAGTGCTGCAAGCGATTTTATGGAAATTGAAAGACAGAGAGGAATATCAGTTTCAACCTCGGTTTTAGCTTTTAAATACAATAGTAAAAAAATAAATATACTTGACACTCCAGGACATAAAGATTTTGCTGAAGATACTTATCGAACATTAACAGCTGTAGACAGCGCAATAGTTGTCATTGATGTTGCCAAAGGAGTTGAAGAACAGACTGAAAAACTCGTAAATGTCTGTAGAATGAGAGAGATTCCAGTAATAGTTTTCATAAATAAATTGGATCGGGAAGGTAAAGATGCTTTTGACTTGCTTGACGAACTAGAGAAAAAATTAAACTTTAATGTTTGTCCCATAAGCTTTCCGATTGGAATGGGTTATGACTTTCAAGGAATTTATAATATATGGAAGAATAGTTTAATTTTTTTTGATTCAAAAAATAAGCAAAAAATTATAGGTTTTGATGAAATTAACAATATTGATAATCCAGATTTAGAAAAAATAATTGGATCTAAAGCCCATTCCAAACTTGTTGAGGAGATTCAGATTGTCAAGGGGGTTTATCCATCTTTTAATTCTTTAGATTACATTGGCTGTAAGCAACATCCGGTTTTATTTGGTTCTGCATTAAATAATTTTGGAGTAAAAGAACTTTTAGATTTTTTTGTAGCTAATGCTCCGACTCCAAATTCAAAAAATAGTTTAGAAAGAATGGTAAGACCAAATGAAAATAGTTTTACCGGTTTCGTATTTAAAATACATGCGAATATGGACCCTAAGCACAGAGATAGGTTGGCCTTTATTAAAATTGTTTCAGGGTCTTTTAAAAGAAATAGACCTTATTTGCATGTAAGATCAGGAAAAAGTTACAAGTTTAGTAGCCCCAATACTTTTTTTGCAGAAAAAAAAGAAATAATCAATGAATCTTTTCCAGGCGATATCGTTGGAGTTCATGATTCTGGAAATTTTAAGATTGGAGACACATTCTCTGAGGGAGAAACAATTAATTACATTGGAATTCCAAATTTTTCACCAGAACATTTTAAGTATATTGTCAACAAGGATCCTCTCAAATCCAAACAGTTGTCAAAAGGCATTGACCAACTGATGGATGAAGGAGTTGCTCAATTATTTATTCTTGAACTAAATGGAAGAAAAATTATTGGAACTGTTGGAGCTTTACAATTTGAGGTAATTCAATATCGTCTTGAACATGAATACGGAGCAAAGTGTTCTTATGAAAACATTAATATATTTAAAGCTTGTTGGATAGAGCAAAGTAGTGTGACAAGTGAAAAAGAGTTCCTTGATTTTAAAAAACTGAAACACAAGTTTTTAGCAAAAGACAAAAGGGGGAACCTTGTTTACCTAGCTGATTCAAAATTCTCTTTGGAGTTAGCACAACAAAAATACAGTTCACTAAAATTTCATCAAAAATCAGAGTTTTAACTATGCCTCACCAACAGGCCCAAAGTTAAGAGATATCGGTTGTTGTTTATCAAAATCCTTTATATCACCATTTGATTTTTCAAATCTCAGTATATTTTCATTTAATGCTTTTGAAAATCTTTTGGCATGTTGAGGTGTTAAAATAATTCTTGACTTTACCTTTGCCTTTGGAACCCCAGGCATAACATTTATGAAGTCGACAACAAACTCCGATACAGAGTGATTGATTAAGGCCAAGTTAGAATAAGTTCCTTGAGCTAAATTTTCATCAAGCTCAAGGTTTATACTATTTTTTTTTTGGTCCTTTTTCATTGTAAACTGAGTTTTTTTGCCGCTATCATTTCGTCATATTCGTCAGTATACCCAACAATCAAATCATTATATTTTCTATTACCAGTTCCTGCAGGAATTTTATGTCCAACAATTACATTTTCCTTGAGACCTTCTAAAGCATCTATTTTTCCATTGACAGCAGCTTCATTTAAAACTTTAGTCGTTTCCTGGAAGGATGCAGCAGAAATAAATGACTTAGTCTGTAAGGAAGCTCTAGTAATGCCCTGAAGAATAGGTGTTGCAGTAGCATTGACTGCATCTCTTGCAACAACAAGTTCTTTATCCTCACGTTTCAGTAAAGAATTTTCATCTCTTAATTCTCTAGCTGAAACAACTTGTCCTTCTTTTAAATTTTCGGAACTTCCAACTGATTCAATAATTTTTTTATTATATAAGTTATCATTTTCATTTATAAATTCATTTTTGTGAATTAATTGTCCTTCTAAAAAGGTGGTATCTCCAGAATCTTCAATTTTAACTTTTTGCATCATCTGTTTTATTAGAACTTCAAAATGTTTATCATTTATTTTAACGCCCTGTAATCTATAAACTTCCTGAACCTCATTAACTAAATATTGTTGAACTGCAGATGGGCCTTTAATATTCAAAATATCATTTGGAGTTATAGATCCATCAGAAAGTGGCATACCAGCTTTTACAAAATCATTTTCTTGAACTAAAATCTGGTTTGACAATTTAACTAAATATTTTTTTATCTCGCCATTTTTTGATTCAACTATTATCTCCCTATTTCCTCTTTTAATCTTCCCAAAGTTAATAACACCATCAATCTCACTCACAACAGCAGGATTTGATGGATTTCGAGCTTCAAAAAGTTCTGTAACTCGAGGAAGTCCACCAGTTATATCTCCTGATTTAGCAGACTTTCTAGGTATTTTAACTAATATTTTTCCTTCTTTAACTTTTTCTCCATCATTAACCATTAAATGAGCTCCTACAGGTAAGTTATATGTCCTAATATTCTTTCCTTTGTTGTCATTAATCAATAATGTTGGAACAATTTTCTTGTTTCTTGATTCTGAAATAACTTTTTCTTTAAAACCAGTTTGCTCATCTATTTCAACCTGATAAGTAACACCTTGTTCAATGTTTTCATACTCAATAGCACCTCCAAACTCAGAAATGATAACCCCATTATAAGGATCCCACTGACATACCATTTGACCCTTTTTGAGCTTATCACCATCTTTAACAAAAATAGATGACCCGTAAGGAATTATATTGGTACTCAAAATTGTCCCTGTTTTATTATCAATAACCTTTAATTCACAAGTCCGTGAAATAACAATATTAATCTTTTTTCCATCTGAATCTTCTCCTTTAACGATCTTCAGATCTTCTAATTCCGCCGTTCCTTCAAATTTTGAAACTAAACTATTATCCTCAGAAATATTACCTGCGATTCCTCCTACGTGAAATGTTCTTAGAGTTAACTGTGTACCTGGTTCACCAATTGATTGCGCAGCAACAACTCCAACTGCTTCTCCTATTTGAACCATTTTTCCAGTTGCTAGATTACGTCCATAGCATTTAACACAAATTCCTTTAGTAGCTTCACAAGTCAAAGGTGATCTGACGTCGACTTTTTCTATTGGCGAATTTTCTATTATTTCGACTCTAGTTTCATCAATTTCTTCTCCTGAGTGAACAATAATCTCATTAGTAATTGGATCATATACATCGTGAAGTGACACTCTACCTAAAATTCTTTCCCCAAGAGTCTCGACAACCTCTTCATTCTTTTTTAATGCTTCGACAGTTATTCCTCTCAGTGTGTTACAATCTTCAATATTGACAATAACATCTTGGGCTACATCTACTAACCTCCTGGTCAAATATCCAGCGTCAGCAGTTTTTAATGCAGTATCTGCAAGACCTTTTCTGGCTCCGTGAGTGGATATAAAATACTCTAAAATTGAGAGACCTTCCTTAAAATTTGAAAGAATAGGATTTTCGATAATTTCTCCTCCACCGGAACTTGCTTTTTTGGGCTTAGCCATTAAACCTCTCATCCCGGTTAATTGGCGAATCTGTTCTTTAGAACCTCTTGCACCTGAGTCCAACATCATATATACAGAATTAAAGCCTTGTTGATCATCACTAATTCTTTTCATAGCTAGTTCAGTTAAGGTAGCATTTGCAGACGTCCATACATCAATGACTTGGTTATACCTTTCATTATTAGTTATTAAACCCATATTATAGTTGGACATTATTGAGTCGACTTCAACGTTAGCCTTATCAATCATATCCAGTTTTTCAGGCGGGATAATAATATCACCCAAGCTAAAGGATAACCCTCCTTTGAAAGCAAAAGAGAATCCCATGTCTTTTATTTTATCAAGGAATTCGGCAGTTTTGGGAACACTAGTAATTTTTAAAATGTTACCGATTATATCACGCAATGATTTTTTTGTTAAAACCTCATTAATAAAACCTGCCTCTTCAGGAACAACTTGATTAAACAAAACCCTACCTACTGTAGTGTCAATAATTTTATTGACCAGCTTATTTGATTTGTCATGAACCTTAGCTCTAATTTTTATACCAGCATTTAAATCAACTTTTTTATCATTGTATGCAATGATAACCTCATCATATGAATAAAATATTAATCCTTCTCCTTTGACTTTAACTTTATCAGTTGATTTTAAAAGTTTTGTCATGTAATATAAACCTAACACCATATCTTGTGATGGCACTGTAATAGGAGAACCATTTGCTGGGTTAAGTATATTATGAGATGCTAACATTAATAGTTGTGCTTCAAGAATCGCCTCAGGACCCAAGGGTAAGTGAACAGCCATTTGATCACCATCAAAATCAGCATTAAAAGCTGTACAAACTAGTGGGTGAACTTGCACGGCTTTACCTTCAATCAAACTTGGTTGAAAGGCCTGGATTCCAAGCCTATGTAGAGTTGGAGCTCTGTTCAATAGAACAGGATGTCCTTTTAAAACATTTTCTAGTATATCCCAAACTAAAGGTTCTCTTCGGTCGATTATTTTTTTTGCAGACTTGACTGTTTTAACAATACCCCTTTCTATTAACTTTCTAATAATAAAAGGTTTATATAATTCTGCAGCCATATTTTTGGGTAAACCGCACTCATAGAGTTTTAATTCTGGACCACCAACAATTACAGATCTTGCTGAATAATCAACTCTTTTACCAAGTAAGTTTTGTCTAAATCTTCCTTGTTTTCCTTTCAATGAATCGGATAATGATTTTAGTGGACGATTGGCATCGGTTTTTACGGCGGAAGACTTTCTAGTATTGTCAAATAAAGAATCAACAGATTCTTGAAGCATTCTCTTTTCATTTCTAAGAATTACTTCTGGTGCTTTGATTTCAACAAGTCTCTTCAACCTATTATTTCTAATTATGACACGTCTATATAGATCATTTAAATCAGATGTAGCAAATCTACCACCATCCAATGGAACTAGTGGCCTAAGTTCCGGTGGAATTACAGGTATAGCTTTAAGAATCATCCACTCGGGTTTGTTCTCTTTATTTATGTTAGATTCTTTGAAAGATTCAACAACTTGTAATCTTTTTAAAGCCTCCATTTTTCTTTGCTTAGAAGATTCTGTATTAGCTTTGTGTCTTAGCTGGTAAGAGAGCTCATTTAAGTCAATTCTAGACAGCAACTCAATTAAACATTCAGCTCCCATTTTGGCTATAAATTTATTTGGATCTTCATCATCCAAAAACTGATTTTCGTTTGGTAAACTTTCTAAGATATTGATATATTCTTCTTCAGTCAAAAAATCCATTCTTTGGACAGGTTCTCCATCTTGGTTGACCGCTAAACCTGGTTGAATGATGACATATCTTTCGTAATATATAATCATATCAAGCTTTTTAGAAGGTAATCCAAGTAAATAACCTATTTTATTGGGAAGTGATCTGAAATACCAAATATGTGCTACAGGAACGACTAAGTTAATATGTCCCACTCTGTCTCTTCTTACTTTTTTTTCTGTTACCTCTACACCACATCTGTCGCATATTATGCCCTTATATCGAATTCTTTTATACTTTCCACAAGCACACTCGTAATCTTTAACAGGTCCAAAAATTCTCTCACAAAACAATCCGTCTCTTTCAGGCTTGTGCGTTCGATAATTAATGGTTTCAGGTTTTAAAATTTCACCCCTGGAAGCAGCCAAAATTGTTTCAGGAGAAGCTAGTCCAATGGAAATCTTGGAAAACTTTTGAGATTTATTAATTTCAATTTTTCTTGACATATTTTTTTTTTTTATTCTTCTAATCTAATATCTAAACCTAATCCTTTTAATTCATGCATTAAAACATTGAAAGACTCTGGTAATCCTGGGTTAGGCATCACTTCACCTTTTACTATGGATTCATAAGCCTTAGCCCTACCTTGCACATCATCAGATTTTATAGTTAAAATTTCTTGTAAAGTACTTGAAGCACCGTATGCTTCTAATGCCCAAACTTCCATTTCTCCAAACCTTTGACCACCAAATTGGGCTTTACCACCAAGTGGTTGTTGAGTTATTAATGAATATGGACCTATTGAACGTGAATGCATTTTATCGTCAACCATATGTCCCAATTTGAGCATATAAATTACACCTACTGTTGCAGGTTGGTCAAATCTTTCACCAGTTCCTCCATCGTAAAGATATGTGTGTCCAAATTTTGGAAGATCAGCCTCTTCAGTTAGTTTATTTATTTCATCCAGTGTTGCTCCATCAAAAATAGGAGTAGAAAATTTTCTACCAAGCTTTAATCCAGCCCATCCCATAACGGTCTCATATATTTGACCAATATTCATTCTTGATGGTACTCCCAGCGGATTAAGAACAATATCAACAGGTGTTCCATCTTCGAGAAAAGGCATATCTTCTTGACGAACAATTCTAGCTACAATACCTTTATTACCATGTCTACCAGCCATTTTATCTCCGACTTTTAATTTTCTTTTCTTAGCAATGTATATTTTAGCTAGCTTTAGTATTCCAGCCGGCAGTTCATCACCGACAGAAATTGTAAACTTTTCTCTTCTATGCATCCCTTGAAGATCATTTTCTTTGATTTTGTAGTTGTGAAGTAGGGTAATGACTAAATCATTAATTTTTTTGTCAATTGACCATTGGCCACTAACCAGGTGAGTAAACTCCTCAACCTGATTAAGCATTTTTTGAGAATACTTTTTTCCTTTAGGTAAAATTTCCTCACCAAGATCATTATAGATTCCCTGACATGTTTTTCCATTTAAAATGGTATATAACTTCTCAATCAATTTATTTTTAAGCTCAGAATATTTTTTTTCATACCTAACCTCTAATTCAGATAAAAGTTCCTTATCCTCACTTCTTTTCCTTTTGTCTTTAATTGGACGAACAAATAGTTTTTTATCAACTACTACTCCGTTAAGAGAAGGAGGAGCTTTTAGTGAAGCATCTTTAACATCACCTGCCTTATCACCAAAAATTGCTCTTAAAAGTTTTTCTTCTGGAGTTGGGTCTGATTCTCCTTTTGGAGTAATTTTTCCAATCAAAATATCGCCTGGATGAACTTCAGCACCTACTCTTATCATTCCATTTTCGTCGAGGTTTGCAGTTGCTTCCTCACTTACATTCGGAATGTCATTTGTTAGTTCCTCCATTCCTAATTTAGTGTCTCTTACATCCAATGAATATTCATCAATGTGTAGAGAAGTAAAAACATCATCTCTTACAACTTTTTCAGATATAACAATTGCATCTTCAAAATTATATCCTTTCCAGGGCATAAATGCAACTTTCAGATTTCTACCCAATGCAAGTTCACCTTTTTGAGTTGCATAACCCTCACATAAAACTTGTCCCTTTGTAACACTATCTCCTTTTTCAACAATAGGTTTCAAATTTATGCAAGTACCTTGATTTGTTTTTCGGAACTTAACTAGTGAATATGTTTTTTCGTCATTATCGAAACTAGTTAATTTTTGTTCCTCATTTAATATATATTTAATTGTTATTTTTTGGGAATCAACATAAATAACTTTACCGTTGTAATCAGCATTAATTAAAACTCTGGAGTCAGACGCTACCTGTCTTTCTAATCCGGTACCAACTATTGGTGACTCAGGTCTTAAAAGTGGGACTGACTGTCGCATCATGTTTGAACCCATCAACGCTCTATTAGCATCATCATGCTCTAAAAATGGGATAAGAGATGCAGAAATGGATGCTATCTGATTTGGTGCAACATCAGTGTAGTTTACTTGGGTTGGATCTACAACAGGATAGTCAGCCTCTTGCCTAGCAATAACTTTTTCAGAAACTATTTTCCCTTTTTTATCTTTTGGAATATTAGCCTGGGTAATCAATTTACCTTCCTCTTCCTCAGCACTTAAAAAACTATAATTATCCATATCAACTACCCCATTATTTACTTTTCTGTAAGGAGTTTCAATGAAACCAAGGTTGTTTACTTTTGCAAAAACACTCAAAGAAGAAATAAGACCAATATTTGGCCCCTCAGGAGTTTCAATAGGACAAAGTCTTCCATAATGAGTATAATGAACATCTCTAACTTCAAAACCAGCTCTTTCTCTTGAAAGACCTCCAGGGCCTAATGCAGACAATCTTCTTTTGTGAGTCAACTCAGCTAATGGATTTGTTTGGTCCATAAACTGCGATAATTGATTTGTTCCAAAGAATGTATTTATTACAGATGATAGAGTTTTAGCGTTAATTAAGTCTATGGGTGTAAAAACTTCGTTATCTCGAACATTCATTCTTTCTCTAATTGTCCTGGCCATTCTAGATAAACCTACACCAAACTGAGAAGATAATTGCTCTCCAACGGTCCTAACTCTTCGGTTTGAAAGATGATCTATGTCATCAATTTCAGCTTTGGAATTAATTAATTCAATTAAATATTTAATAATTGTAATAATATCCTCATTCGTCAAGACCAACTCTTCCATATCAATATTAAGGCCTAACTTTTTATTCATTCTATATCTACCCACCTCACCTAGGTTATATCTTTGGTCGGAGAAAAATAGCTTATCAATAATTCCTCTAGCAGTCTCTTCATCAGGTGGTTCAGCATTTCTAAGTTGTCTGTAAATATGTTCAACAGCTTCTTTCTCAGAGTTGGTAGGATCCTTTTGAAGAGTGTTGTGAATGATAGCGTAATCTGAAAACTGACCATCAATTTTGTGTAGCAAAATGGTTTTTGTATTAGTATCTAATATTTGGGTAATATTTTCTTTGTCAATTATTACATCTCTATCAAGGATAATTTCATTTCTTTCAATTGATACAACCTCACCAGTGTCTTCATCTACAAAATCTTCAAACCAGGAATTTAACACCCTTGCAGCAAGTTTTCTTCCAATATATTTTTTTAAACCAGACTTGGAAACTTTTATCTCTTCAGCTAAATCAAATATTTCCAAGATATCTTTATCTCTTTCAAATCCAATTGCTCTTAATAATGTAGTGACAGGCAACTTCTTTTTCCTGTCAATATATGCATACATCACACTATTAATATCAGTTGCAAATTCAATCCATGACCCTTTAAAAGGAATTACTCTTGCGGAATATAGTTTAGTTCCATTGGCATGAAAGGACTGACCAAAGAAAACACCAGGAGATCTGTGAAGCTGGGAAACTACCACTCTTTCAGCTCCATTGATAATAAAAGTTCCACTTGGGGTCATGTAAGGAATTACGCCCAAATATACATCCTGAACAATTGTTTCAAAATCCTCGTGCTCTTCATCGGTACAGTATAATTTTAATCTAGCTTTTAATGGAACACTATAAGTCAATCCTCTTTCAATACACTCTTGAATAGAGTATCTGGAGGGATCAACAAAATAATCAAGGAACTCTAATACGAATTGATTTCTTGAATCCGATATCGGAAAATTTTCCATGAATGTATTGAATAGGCCTTCGTCAGTTCTTTCAGCACTTTTAGTTTCTAACTGAAAAAAATCTTTAAAAGATTTGATCTGAATGTCCAAAAAATCAGGGTAGTTTGGTATATTGGTAGCCGATGCGAAATTTAGTCTTTCTGTTTTGTTTTGCATTAATATGAATTTAAATTAAAAGAACTTTTCAAATTATTTGGGTGTGTGATAATACACAAATTGAATTAAGTTAAAAATTACTTAAGTTCAACCTCAGCACCCGCTTCCTCTAAGGACTTTTTAAATCCTTCAGCTTCATCTTTTGATACTGCCTCCTTAATGTTACTCGGTGCATTATCAACCAATTCTTTAGCTTCTTTTAATCCAAGACCAGTTAACTCTTTAACTAGTTTTACTACAGCAAGTTTAGAACCTCCTGCAGCAGTCAATACCACATCAAATTCCGATTTTTCCTCAGCGGCTTCAGAAGATCCAGCTGCTGCTGGTCCTGAAGCTACAACTGCGGCTGCAGCTGGCTCAATTCCATAATCTGTTTTTAAAATGTCTGCCAACTCATTTACCTCCTTAACAGTAAGGTTTACTAATTTTTCTGCAAAATCTTTAATATCTGCCATTTTTTAAAATATTTATTATTAATTATTAATTATCTACTCAATTTTCTTTTTTTCAGATAACGCTTTTAAAACTCCTGAAATAGTTGATCCACTAGCTTTCAATGCTGAAATCACATTCTTGGCTGGTGATTGAAGAATTGTGATAACATCACCGATTAATTCTTCTTTTGACTTAAGGTCAGCTAAATAACTTAACTGTTCATCTCCAATATATATAGCATCTTCAATAGAGGCACCTTTCAATAAAGGTTTTTCTACTTTTTTTCTAAACTCTTTAATTACCTTAGCTGGAGCATTACCAATCTCAGAAAACATCAAAGCGGTATTACCTTTCAGGACTTGGTCTAATTCACCAAATTCTTTTTCAGATGATGTCATTGCCTTTTCAAGTAATGTATTCTTAACTACAGATAACTTTATATTTGACTTAAAACAAACTCTTCTAAGTTTGCTGGTTTGAACAGAGTTGAGACCAGAAGCATCAGTTAAATAAATATTTTTACTCTCATTTAATTCTGATGTTATCCTTTCAATAACTATCGATTTTTCTGACTTTGTCATCTCTTATATTTTTAACTAAAATTAGTATCGATATTAATTCCTGGGCTCATTGTACTGGACATATATATACTTTTTAAGTAAGTACCTTTAGATGAACTTGGTTTTAATTTTATAACGTTTTGAATTAATTCTAATGAATTTTCATGTATTTTTTTTGCATCAAAAGATACCTTTCCGATTGAGGCATGAATAATACCAGTCTTATCAACTCTAAAATCAATTTTACCAGCTTTGACATCAGAAACCGCTTTGGATATATCCATCGTTACTGTTCCTGTTTTGGGATTAGGCATCAATCCCCTGGGTCCCAAAACTTTTCCAAGGGGGCCTAATTTACCCATTACACTTGGCATTGTTATTATCACATCAACGTCAGTCCAACCATCTTTAATTTTTTGTAAATATTCTTCCAAACCGACATAATCAGCTCCAGAATCAACAGCATCTTTTTCCTTGTCTGGTGTAACTAAAGCTAAGACCTTAATATTTTTACCGGTTCCATTGGGAAGAGTTACAATCCCTCTGATATTTTGATCAGCTTTTTTGGGATCCACACCGAGTCTAATAGCTAAATCAACAGATGCATCAAATTTTGTTGAAGTAATATCCTTTACAATGGAAGATGCATCCATCAATGAATAAGTTTTTTCCCTATCATATTTACTTAAAACATTCTTTCTTTTCTTAAAAATTTTAGACATATTGGTATAAATTAAATTTTAAAATGGTGATTTTCCACTAACCTTAATTCCCATCGACCTAGCTGTACCCGCAATCATTTTCATTGCAGATTCAACTGTGAAAGCATTTAGGTCCACCATTTTATCAACGGAGATCGATTTTACCTGATCCCAAGTGACGGTAGCTACTTTACTTCTGTTAGGTTCACCAGAACCTTTTTTTACTTTTGCAGCCTCAAGTAACTGGACGGCTGCTGGAGGTGTTTTGACTACAAACTCGAAG
>TARA_B100001057_G_scaffold436392_1_pt1 | contig 12605 bp, 17 predicted proteins | sample TARA_B100001057 | Tara Oceans TARA_B100001057 (sample SAMEA2621839) | marine metagenome | biome: marine biome (ENVO:00000447); feature: surface water layer (ENVO:00002042); material: "saline water (ENVO:00002010), including plankton (ENVO:xxxxxxxx)" | depth 5 m
ATTGAATCCTTAGGTCTAGACTCTAGAAAGCTTAAAACCCTTCTCATACAATTTGTATCTCTAAAAGAAAAAGGACAAAAAGTCCAAATGTCTACTAGATCTGGTGAATTCGTTGAGTTATCTCAATTAGTTAATGAGGTTGGTATTGATTCTGCTAGGTATTATTTTTTAGAGAGAAAGCCCGAACAAGCCCTAGAATTTGACATTGATCTAGCCAAAAAGACAAACAAAGATAATCATGTATATTATATTCAATATGCTCATGCAAGGATTTGCAGCATAAAAAAAGAACTCGAAAAAAGAAAAATTAATTTTGATTTAAAAGCATCACTGAAAAAATTAAATTTATTAAAAGAGAGCGAAAAAGAAATCATATCTTTGGTGAACGGCTATCCTGAAATTATTGAACAGTGTTATAAAAATAATGAACTTCATCCCCTGTGCTTTTACTTAAGAGACTTAAGTTCTAAATTCCATAGCTTTTATAACGCTGAAAAAATTATCTCTGAGAATAAAGATTACTCAGATGCCAAGATTGCCCTTTCTACTGCAATAAAAGAAATAATTAATAACGGCCTTAAAATTTTGGGTATTAATTGTCCGGAAAAAATGTAATGCATAGCATCAAAGATAAAATACGAATGGTCCGATCCAAAATAGAGGCTTCAAAAATAGGTTCTGATGTAAAACTTGTTGCCGTAAGTAAAAAAAAATCATGGCAAGAAATTTCTGAAGCTTATGAAAATGGAGTTTGTGATTTCGGAGAAAATTATCTTCAAGAGTCGTTAGAAAAGATATCTAAACTAAAAGATCTGAATATAAATTGGCATTTTATAGGGAATATACAATCAAATAAATGTGAAGATATAGCTAAAAACTTCGATTGGGTACACACAATCGATAGAGTAAAAATTGCAAGACTTATTGATAAGTATTGCCCGCCAAATAAAGATATAAAATGCCTGATTCAGATAAATGTAGATAATGAGGAATCAAAGTCTGGTATTAAACTGGAAGTAATTGAAAATTTTTTGAATGATTTATCTGATCTAAAAAATATAAAAGTTTGTGGTTTAATGATTATCCCAAATCCAAATGTGGGAATATCAGATCTGCAAAAAACCTTCAATAAAATAAAGATGCTGTCAGATAAATTAATTAAGAATTATGGGAATCTAACTGAAATTTCCATGGGTATGTCTAGAGATTTTGAATTAGCAATCAAAGAAGGTTCTACTATAGTAAGATTGGGAGAGACTATATTTGGAGCAAGAAATTAAATGAAAATAGGTTTTGTAGGTGTTGGGAATTTGGGTGAAAAAGCCGTGATTAGACTCTCCAAAAATCATGATTTATTTTTATCAGATCCCATTGAAAAAGAAAAGCTTGCAAAAATTACAAATGGCTATTTTTCTTTAGAAGAAACGATAAATTCTTCAGATGTAATCTTTTTAACAATAAAGCCTAATATGATCGGAGAATTATTTTCTAAAAATGATTTGAACTTAAAAAATAAAATATTTGTATCTTTTATGGCTGGATTGAGTCTAGAAAAAATATATGAATTAATTGAAGACAAAATAAATCTCATAAGAGGCATGCCAACTGTTGGTATTGGAACAGGAGACAGTACCATTGCCATTACGTCAAACTTTTCCATATCGAAAGAAATTAAGAATATGCTATCCGATCTTGGCTCAGTCGTTGAAATGGAAGAAAGTCGTTTTGATGCTTTTACTGCCATAGTTGGAGCCGGGCCAGCTTACTTTGCATTTTTGGCTGAAACCTTAGTTGAAATTGCTCATAAAGAAGGGTTTAAAAAACCTGAGTCTTGGATGAACACTCTCATGCTAGGAACTTCAAAAATATACGATGAAGAAAAAGAAATTGGTTTTGAAGAAATTATGTCTATGGTAGCTTCAAAAGGTGGTGTTACTGAAAAAGCACTAGAAACGATGACAGAAAATGGCTTTAAGACAATAGTTTCTGATGCCATTAAGATGGCAATAGAAAGATCAAAAGAATTAGGTAAGTAAATATGAATCCAAACTTTGTGATTTTTACATTCATCAATTTAATTTCTATTATTTTGTCCATTTACTTTTTTTTTAGAATTTTTGAAGTAAATTTCAACAATATTATTGTTAGTCGTTCTTACTCTTTCATAGAGCCTTTTTTAAGACCTTTTCGTATGATTCTCCCAATAATGTATCGCATAGACTTATCTTGCTTAGCTTTAATTTTTTTCTTTAAAGCTCTGGGTTTCTATGTTTTTCTGTCAGGAACTGAAATAGATTTTACGTTGAAAGAAATTTTATCTTGGACAGGAATTAGTGTTTTATTGATGTTCAGTCAAATTCTTAGGTATGGATTATTCATTTCAATTATTAGTAGCTGGGCTTTTCCTTCTTCAAACAATCAATTTTTATCACTATGTAATTCTGTTACGAATGTTTTATTGAAGCCATTTCAAAAATTTACCATTTTTGGCGGAATGGACTTCTCACCAATAATTGTTTTTTTTCTATTAATACAAATCGATAGAATTTTATATAACGCAAAATTTTCTTTAGGTTTAACCAGTCTAATATAAATGACAGCAGATAATCGCCTACAAGTTAAACCACAAAAGTTTAAACATAGCCAAAGCTTGAGCCTTGAGTCTGGGGAATGTTTGAATGGTTTTGAGCTTGTTTATGAAACTTACGGAGAGTTAAACAAAGAAAAGTCTAATGCTATTTTGATATGTCATGCTCTCAGCGGTAATCATCATGCTGCTGGTGTTTATTCAAAGGAAGATAAGAAACCGGGATGGTGGGATGAACTCATTGGGCCTGAAAAAGCCTTTGATACCAATAAATACTTTATTGTTTCTTTAAATAATCTTGGCGGTTGCCATGGTTCTACTGGACCCGGATCAATCAATGATCAAACAGATGAAGAATTTGGCAGTAATTTTCCACTTGTAACAGTTTCCGATTGGGTTAATAGCCAAAACCTTTTACGTGAAGAGCTGGAAATTGAAAAATGGTTAAGTGTTGCTGGCGGTAGTCTTGGAGGTATGCAAGCTTTGCAATGGGCAATTGAATTTCCTAATAAATTATCCAAAGCTATTATCATTGCAGCCGCGCCTAAACTTAGCACTCAAAATATTGCTTTTAATGAAGTTGCAAGACAATCCATTATTTCTGATCCTGATTTTGAAAAAGGCGATGCGCATCCCGAAAAAGGGTTAGGGCTTGCAAGAATGTTAGGGCACATAACTTATCTCTCTGAAGAGTCTATGAAAAATAAATTTGGTAGAGAGTTGAAGAAGGAAAAAATTGAATATGGCTATGATGTTGAATTTGAGATAGAAAGTTATTTGAGATATCAAGGAGCAAATTTTTCAAAAAGCTTTAATGCTCATACATATTTATTAATGACTAAAGCTCTAGACTATTTTGATCCTGCAAAAAAAAATGATGGGAATTTATCTAAAACTCTTTCAGGTTCATCATGTCAATTCTTAGTTATATCTTTCAAATCTGACTGGCGATTTCCTCCAGAAAGGTCTAAAGAAATTGTTGATGCCTTAATTGATGCAGAAAAAAATGTAAGCTACTTAAACATTGATTCCATCCAAGGTCATGATAGTTTTTTAATGCAAAATGATAGATATGAAAATGCTATCGATAGTTTTTTAGAAGCAGATGTTTAAGATAAATGATTGGATTTCCAGAGATTCCAAAGTTTTAGATCTAGGTTGTGGAGATGGATCTCTTCTTAACGATTTGAAGTTAGATAAGTCTGTTTCTGGAATAGGTATCGAAATAGACGCAGAAAAAATAGAAAGTTGCCTAGAAAAAGGAATATCCGTTATCGAACAAGATATCGATAATGGTTTGGAAAATTTTGGTAACCAATCTTTTGATTATGTAGTAATGAGTCAATCTATCCAGGCTCTTAAAAGACCGGAAGAAGCTTTAGAAGAGATTGTCAGGATTGGAAAAGAATGTATTGTTTCCATCCCAAATTTTGCAAATATTAAATGTAGGCTGCAACTTTTTTTTAAAGGACAAATGCCAGTTTCTGGTGCGTTGCCTCATGATTGGTACTCAACGCCAAATTTACATCTCTGTTCTCTAGAAGATTTCGAGGAACTTTGCAAAAAATCTAATATCTCTATTATTGAAAGAAAACTTTCAAAAATAAATGGTGAAGAAAGTTTTTTGATGAAACTGTTACCAAATCTCTTTTCCGAAGTAGCCTTATATAAGCTTGTCAAAGAAACTTGAAAATAGTTATTGCAACTTTTAACGAAGGTAAGCTCAGAGAATTTAAAGCTTTATTTCATAAATCCAATTTTGAAGTTTTATCTTTGAAAGACTTCACGACCGAAGACATTGATGAAACAGGCCGGTCCTATGAAGAAAATGCAATGTTAAAAGCGCAAAAAGCAAACGAACTAAGTAATCACCCCTCACTAGGTGATGACTCAGGCCTCCAAGTAAAATTATTAAATAATGAACCTGGCCTTTTTTCTGCTAGATATTCAGGAAAAAATGCGACTGACGAAACAAATATAAAGAAATTGCTTGAGGCAACTAAAAATTTAAAGAATGCTAAAGCAAAATTTGTATCAACTTTAGCGTTTTATGATGCGCAAAAAAATCTTGAATTATTTTCTTTTGGAGAGCTAGAAGGAGAAATTATTAAAGAAAAAAGAGGCAATAAAGGTTTTGGTTATGATCCAATTTTTAAAATAAAAAATTCTAGTCAAACTCTTGCAGAACTTTCATTTGATGAAAGAATGAGAGTAAGCCACAGGGCTAAATCTACTCAAGAAATGCTTATACATTTAAATAGCTTATATAAGTAAAAACTTCTCTGCCCTCTTCTATAGCCTTTCTTTCATATTTAGTCTGTAGCGGTTTAAGCAACTGCAAAATTTTTTCATCGTGAGAGACTTTAAATGCTTTAAGATCTTTTTCTAAATTATCCGCATAATCTTGCCAATCTGTCTTAATAATCAAACATCCTTTTTCTTTGAGATTCTGTTTAAGTAGATTTAGAAAATTTTGATCTATTAATCTTCTTTTCCAATGCTTTTTTTTCGGCCAAGGATCAGGAAACAAAACAAAAATAAAATCAAAAAAAGATTTTTCGATCTTTATCAAAAAATCTTTTGCATCGCCATAAAACAAACATATATTATTTAACTCATGAATTTGTATCTGTTTCAAAAGAGAAGCGATGCCGGATTTATATACCTCAATTCCATAAAAGTTCATTTCGGAGTTGGTCTTCGCTTTTTCTATTAAATTTTTTCCATCTCCAAAGCCTATTTCAAGAACATTAATTCTTTTTTCTGAAAGTAGTTTTGATAAATTATTTACTTCTTTTGAAACAAAAAAATTTTTATTCTTGAATTTTTCAAAAATTTCTACATCTTTTTTGGATGTTCTACTTCGAACATGTACAAAAGATTTAACCTCTCTTTTCAAGACTCTATAATGCCTTTTTCTGGGGAACTGGGACTAGGCTGAGATTTAGGAATTCTCCCTGATTTATATGCAAGCCTACCAGATTCAACTGCTAGTTTCATTGCTGTCGCCATTTGAGTTGGATTTTCAGATTTTGCAATGGCAGTGTTCAAAAGAACAGCATCAGCTCCCATTTCCATTGCTATAGAAGCATCTGAAGCTGTGCCTATACCTGCATCGATAATTACTGGAACGGCAACAGAATCAATAATTTTTTGAATTTTTTGGGGTTCTGATATACCCAAGCCAGTTCCAATAGGAGCAGCTAGTGGCATTATAGATACACATCCTAGGTCTTCAAGCCTCATACAACTTTCATAATCAGAAGTACAGTAAACCATTACCTCGAAACCATCTCTTACAAGAATTTCCGCTGTCTGAATGGTCAAATCCATATTTGGCAGCAATGTTTTTGGATCATCCAGTACTTCTAATTTTAATAAATTTTTTCCACCTAAAATTTCTCTTCCTAAATTAGCCATTCTTACTGCATCTTTTATTGTATAAGCTCCTGCAGTGTTAGGAAGAATTGTGTATTTTTCTGGAGAAACGTAATCAAGAATTGAAGAGTCTTTATTATTTTGTAGGTCTATTCTTCTTACAGCAACGGTAACAATTTCTGATCCCGAAGCTTCAATAGAAACAGTTGCTTCAGCTTCATCTTTATATTTTCCCGTTCCAACAAGAAGCCTTGATGAATAGGTTCTTCCTGCAATGACTAAGTTGTCCTGAGTCAACTAACCACCACCTATGGCCTTTACAATTTCTACTTTATCTCCATCTTTTAGATTAGTTTTTTCCCAGTCCGATCTAAAAACCAAACTTTCGTTAATTTCAATTGCAATGTGTTTGGAAGATATATTTAAAGACTCTAAGATAGAAATGATATTTATTTTTAGTGGAAACTGTTTTAAATCGCCGTTAACGTAAATTTTTATTGGAGAGCTTTCCAAAATCTAGCTCAATTTTTCCTTTATCACATCCATGGCAGATTTTTCAATTTGCCTAATTCGTTCTGCACTAACTCCATATTTATCTGATAACTCATGAAGAGTAGGTTTGATATCGCTAAGCCAACGATCAACAAGAATTTCTTTACTTCTTTGATCTAATTCAGAAATAGCAGAAAGAAGTTCATTATTATTATGTTTTGCTAAATCATTTTTTTCTACAAGATCAGCTGGATCCATAGTTGAATCCGAAATGTAATTAGCAGGACTGTAAGATGCTTGATCATCACTGGCTTCAGCGGGAGGATCAAAAGAAACATCTGAGGAACTCATTCTTGATTCCATTTCCTTGACTGATTTTTCATCGACTCCTAGTTCAGATGAAATCATTTTTACTTCGTCAGATGAAAGCCAGTTCAACTCTTTTCTTTTACTTCTCAAATTGAAGAAGAGTTTTCTTTGAGCTTTGGTAGTGGCAACTTTAACAATTTTCCAATTTTTTAAAATATATTCATGGATTTCTGATTTTATCCAATGAATAGCAAAGGAAATAAGTCTTACGCCAACTTCTGGGTTAAATTTTCGTACGGCTTTCATTAAACCAACATTCCCTTCTTGAATAAGATCAGCTTGTGAAAGGCCATATCCTGAGTAGCCTCTTGCCACATGCGCAACAAATCTTAGATGCGCCATTACGAGCTTTCTAGCAGCTTCCAAATCATTATTATAATAAAGCTCTTCAGCTAGTTTCTTCTCCTCTTCAGGAGTCAAAATTGAAATATTCTGAATAGAATTAAGATAGGACTCCAGATTTTGACCTGGAGAAGAAATATCCATTGGCTGTAATTCTCTACTCATAAATGTGAATTTTATACCTTTTTTTCATTATTTTAAAAATATTTGAGTAAAAAAGTTATAAAAATAGTTTAAAAAAACTGTTTATCTCAAGAAATCTAACCTATTTTTGCTAGAAAAGGCAAAAAACCCTCTAATTAACTGTTTTTCTTTCATATCATAAGATATTTCTTGAAGATTTAAATCCAATACGTCTCCTCCGAAAGACCTCAAAATAGCATGTCCAGCAGCAATATCCCAGGAATAAATATTCCCAAATCTTGGATAAAGATCAGCTCTACCCTCACAAATCTCGCAAAACTTAATTGAGCTTCCCATCTTAATGATTTTAGATCCTTTAAATTTAGACATTACTTTTTTACAAAAATCTATTTCTTCTTTATTGCTGTGAGATTTGCTTATTAAGACATTACAGATTTCATTATCTTTTTTCAGAAGGTGAACTGTTTTTTCACTAGTAATTTTTTTTGGAGGTAAATCACTACCCCCTATAAAGATAGTATCTTTCATAGGTTGATATATGCCGCCAAATATTGGTTTTTGTTTCTTAATAAGAGCAATATTTAAAGTAAATTCATCGCTCCCGTTAATTAATTCTTTTGTACCGTCAATAGGATCTATAATCCAAGTATATTCAGAATTTGTTTGTTCTTGGCCAGTCTCCTCAGAAATAAAAGCATAATCTTGATTAATTTTTCTCAGTTCTTGTTTTAAGAACTGATCTATTTCCGTATCTAGAATAGTCAGTGGAGAGTTATCATTTTTATAGCTTACTTGAAGATTCATCGAATCAAGATTGCTGAAAAACTTTTTTGTATTTTTGAAAATTTTGATTACCTCTTCAGAAATATAAGGCTGGTTAACTTTATTCATCATTATTTCTATAAATGCTATTTATAAATTACAATATTCTTCTTATTAAAGAGCATATTATGGTTGATAAAGAAGATTTATTGAAACAAGCAGAAAATATTCACTCTGGCCTAAAAAGACTTAGTCTAAAAAATAGAAAAGTTGTAATGCCTCATCACAAAGAGTTTGAATTGATTGAGGAACTTGAAGAACTTTCAATAGATTTAATTGAAAAACTTAAAGAATAAAAAGGAGTTGAAATGACAAATAAATATACATGTTTTGATTTAGAAATAAAAAACAAAGTGGCATATGTAACTATGTGCCGACCAGACGAATACAATTCAATGAATAAAGCTTTTTGGTCTGAATTACCTCATTTGGTTGAAAAAATATCTGATGATTCCAGTGCGCGTGTAATTGTATTATCTTCAACGGGTAAGCATTTTTGTGCGGGAATGGATTTAGCAAACTTTTCATTAAGCGATAACCCCACTGAGCCAAAATCTTCTAACACTCATAATGGTATGAAAAAAGAAGCTGGTTTTAGAATTACACTTGATCTTCAACACACAATTACTTCCCTTGAAAAGGCAAGAATCCCAGTTATTTCTGCTATTCAGGGCGGTTGTATTGGAGGTGGCTTGGATTTAGCAACCGCTACAGATATGAGATTTTGTACTAAAGAAGCGTTCTTTTGTATTCAGGAAATAAATATTGGGATGGCTGCTGACGTTGGAACTTTACAAAGAATTCCTAGATTAATTCCAGAAGGAGTTGTAAGAGAATTAGCTTACACAGGTAGAAGATTTTTTGCCGATGAAGCTAAAGCGCATGGGCTAGTGAATAAGGTTTTTGATTCTCACGAAGAAATGATGACAGCGGTAAAAATTATTGCAGAAGAAATTGCTTCCAAGGGACCTTTAGCTGTTGCTGGAACTAAAGAAATTCTAAATTATGGAAGAGATCATACAATTGAAGAATCTCTAAATCATGTTGCTTTGTGGAACGCTGCGATGGGGATTAGCGACGAAATGTCTGTTGCTTTTGAAGCAAAAGTAAATAAGAAGGATCCAGAGTTTGATGACTTAATTCCAAGAACTGGGAAAAAATATCTTGATGGTGGATATCAAGGTTAAATCATTTTCTTAGAAAAACTGGGCTGTATTCAGTCGAATCTTTTTTGGAATATTTATAGCCATCGAGATTAAATTTATAAAGACTTTCAAGCGCTTTAATTCGGTTTTCAATTAAATACTTGGCCATTAGCCCTCTGGCCTTTTTTGCATAAAAACTTATTATCTTGAATTGACCGTTTTTAAAGTCTTTAAAAACTGGACTAATGACCCTGCTTTTCAATTTTTCAGTGTTAACAGAAGAAAAATATTCTATAGAAGCTAGATTCACCAAAATAGAGGACGCTTTTAGATCTTTGTTTAAATGATTGGTAATTTCCTCTTTCCAAAACTCATACAGATCTTTATTTTTGGCAACAGAAATTTTTGTGCCCATCTCAAGACGGTAAGGCGAAATAATATCTAGCGGTTTTAAAACTCCATAAAGCCCAGAAAGGATTCTGAGGTGTTTTTGTGCAAAATTTATATCTTGTTTTGAAAGTTTTTCAAACTCCAGTCCTTGATAGACATCTCCTTTGAAAACAAGCCCAGCTTGTTTTGCTTGCGCTGAGGGTTTGGTCGCTTGAGACCAATTCTGAAATCTATCATGGTTTAAAGCAGAAATTTTATCACTCACTCCCATTAAAGAAGACAACTCAGATTTATTGAGTTTCTTCATAGTAGAAACTAAATTTTTAGATTTAGGCAAAAAAGGTGGTACTGAGAAATCCAGTTTCTTTTCAGAAAAAGAATAATCTAACGTCTTAGCTGGAGATAGAACTATAATCATCACAGTATTATTAAATCATATTTCAATGCTCAAAAAAATTACAAAAACAATAGAGAATATACTTAATTTATTTCCTTCCTTTTTCGGAAAAATTTCTTCTTGGCTGATTTTATTAATGATTTTTCTAAGTTCGATGATTGTCATCTTGAGATATGTTTTTGAAATCGGAGTAGTTGCAATGCAAGAATTACTCGTTTATTCGCACGGAATACTATTTCTATTTTATGCTTCATTAGCTCTTAAAGATGATGCCCATGTGAGGGTAGACATTTTCTATAGAGAATTGTCGGTTAAAAGAAAAAGAATGATAAATATTTTAGGGAATCTGTTCTTTTTACAGCCCTTTGCTTGGGTAATTTTAATATTTTCATTTGAATATGTTTACTTCTCTTGGTCTATTAATGAAATTTCTCCAGAACCAGGTGGTCTTCCTTTTGTATATCTTTTCAAAACGAGCTTAATTATTTTCCCTATTCTTTTGATTTTTCAGAGCTTTTCCGAGCTGACCAAGTTGATTTTTAATTATGATTGATTTTCTGCCACTAGTTCTTTTTGCTTTAGTTTGTATCTTTTTGCTGTTTGGTTTCCCCGTTGCTTTTACTTTAGCTGGGGTTTCAATAATTTTTGCGTTGATAACAAGTTTTTTTGGTGTATTTGATTTATTTCTTTTAGAAACTCTGCCAAATCGTATTTTTGGGGTAATGACGAATTCTACTTTGATAGCGGTTCCTCTGTTTATTTTTATGGGGGTGTTATTGGAAAAATCGAAAGTTGCTGAAGAACTCCTGCTTAAAATGTCTTACTTTTTTTCTGGTTTTAGAGGCGGGCTTGGTCTTTCGGTAATTTTTGTTGGAGCTTTGCTTGCAGCCAGTACAGGTATTGTTGGAGCTACAGTTATTGCGATGGGCTTAATTTCACTGCCCGCATTTTTAAAACAAGGATATCCTCACGATCTTTCTACGGGCTTAATTTCTGCTACCGGTACTTTGGGACAAATCATTCCCCCTTCTATTGCCTTGGTAATTTTAGGAGATGTGTTGTCTTCGGCTTATCAACAATCGCAACTTAGTCAGGGTATTTTTACTGCCAAAACAATTTCTGTGGGAGATCTATTCTTGGCAGCTATAGTCCCCGGAATAATGTTGCTGTGTTTTTATGCAATTTATTTTCTTTTCAAATCAAGAAACTTGGAACTTATTTCAAATGATGAACAAAGGTCAGTAAAAGCTATTGATTTAATAAAGGTCATTGCTCCACCTTTTATTTTGATCATGACTGTTTTGGGCAGCATTATTTTTGGAATTGCCTCTCCAACAGAGGCTTCAGGTTTGGGTGCTTTGGGAGCAATTCTTATTGCAATCCTAAATAATAGATTAAAGTTTCAAACTTTAGCTGAAACTGTAAAACAATCAGCCGCCATAACCTCGATGGTTTTTATCATTTTAATTGGAGCTTCTGTTTTTTCTTTGGTTTTTAGAGGTTTAGGTGGAGAAGAACTCATCGAGCAAATATTTAACTCTATTCCAGGAGGTCTTTTCGGTTCTATGGTTCTAGTTATGATTTTAATTTTTTTGTTGGGTTTTATCCTGGATTTCATCGAAATAAGTTTTGTCATAGTACCAATTGTAGGGCCGGTATTGATGGCAATGGGGGCAGATCCAATTTGGCTTGGTATTATGATTGCAATCAATTTACAAACTTCTTTCTTAACCCCGCCATTTGGTTTTGCTTTGTTTTATTTGAGAGGTGTTGCGCCAGAAAACATAAAAACAATTTCTTTATATAAAGGTGTGATTCCTTTTATAGTAATCCAACTAGGTCTTTTGGTTTTATTAGCGATTTTTCCAACAATAATTACCTTTTTACCTAATTATTTATAGGAATTTAATTCTTTAAAAAAAGAAAATTAAACTAATTGAGAAATTGCCATATAAGCAATTATGAACCACCCAACAACAAAGATCGTAAATCTTAATAAGACTAGGTTGAACGTTAGCTGAACTAAAGAATGAATAATTCTTAAAATCACAAATACCCAGGCTAACTGAATTAGCAAAGGATCAATGCTATTGATTAAGGCTACGGCTAAAGTTACAACATAAAATGCGATCGGTTGTTCAAAAAGATGATTGTAGTTATCGGCAGTTCTTTCTACCCAAGCAGGTAAAGTTCCTTTTAAGTCTTTTGTATGAGCTGCATCTTGTGGATCTTTCATAAATCTCGCTCGGCCATAAGCCATTATCAAGAAAATTGTAAAAGTCCAAAGAATTAAGACGAAAACTGGTGTTAATAGTGCTATTTGATTCATGAAACCCCTCCTTTTTTTTTAATATATCAGATATATATTCCTTAAGCGAAATAGCTGTTGAGTGGGAATAAAATACTGTGACAGATACTATTTTGGTTTTGGATACTTCCCAGTAAAGTTAGCAAAATATTCTTTAACAAATTTGAGGTCTTTCTCTGCATCCCCTGAAGGACTAAAGAAATCTCCAAGCTCGATTGTTTTTTTAGAGAA
>TARA_B100001057_G_scaffold500933_1_pt1 | contig 12601 bp, 11 predicted proteins | sample TARA_B100001057 | Tara Oceans TARA_B100001057 (sample SAMEA2621839) | marine metagenome | biome: marine biome (ENVO:00000447); feature: surface water layer (ENVO:00002042); material: "saline water (ENVO:00002010), including plankton (ENVO:xxxxxxxx)" | depth 5 m
AAAAAAAAAAATTATGGGGATTAAAGTATGTAGCCCAATAGTTTTAAAAAAAAATATTACAAATTTTCATTATATAATTCTCACAGGAAGACATATTGATGAAATGAGAAGACAATTATTGAAATTTAAAATTGATAAGAAAAAAATTCTGACATGGGGAAAAAAAGATTTAAAGTTAAAAAGAAAATATTTTACCGAAAGAAGTAATGACATTTATAATTCTTTAAAAAAACTAGTTTCTTATTTTAAGAAATATAAGATTAACTTTTGGTTGGATCATGGGTCATTATTATTCGTAACTAGAAAACAAGACTTGGCTGATACTTATGATGTTGATCTAATATTTAATATTAAAGATTTATCAAAACTAGAGAGGATTTGTAAACAAATATGTCATAAATATAAAAATTATAATTATAAAACTCAATTATATCGCTCATCCCTTTTAGAAAAGAAAATAAAAAAAATAGTTTTATTTAAAACAAGTAGTAAAAATAAGAATTATGAACCTGCCATATTTGAATTTAATTTATTAGTAAATAAAAATAAAAAATTTGAAAATCTAGCAAAAAATAAAATTTTCTTTAAAAATTTTTGGAAAAAAAATTTTTTTTTGAAGTATAAAGGAATATTTCTTCCAGTTCCCTTTTGTCACACTAAGTATTTAAATATTGTTTATGGTGATAACTGGAAAACAAAATTGAATTTTTATAAAAATAGTTGACTTTATGATAAATATGGTAAAATACACTTCACTACATTGCACAAAGAAATTCATACATGAGTAAAAAAAAAATTTTTCTATTAGTTCCAATTATATTTACAATTATATTTTCTCTATTTGTAATTAATGCAATAAAAGATAGTGAAAAGAACAATATACCTGATAGTGTAGAAAAATATATTCCAAAATCTTTAAAAAAATTTTTATTAGAAAATATTTTTTACAAAAAAAGTTTAGAGACTGAAATAGTAAGTTTAGACGACCAATTAAGAATTAAAAGAAGTGAACTTAAATCTTCAAAACTTCTAATAACCCATTTATTACATGAAATGTATGAATTAGGGTTAGACAATTTAGAGTTTAACAAAGACAGAGATAAAGAAAATGTAATATCAAAAAATGGTATCAATTACAAACTAACTACCTTTAAAACAGATTATTTATCAGGACATAATTGGAATTTGGGTAAAGCTACAGCTTATCTAGATGAATATGAGGGAAAACTTTTATTAGTTTCCAAAGATGGAGTTTTTTCATTTGTTGAATTAAATGAATTTAATAAAGACAATGTAAAAACAAAAATAATAAACACTAATATAAAAAAGATAATTGGGTATAAAGAATGGTGGTCTGAACGTGGTGGAAGAGGGATAAAAGATACTTTAATTGATGGTGATGAATTATATATTAGTTATTCAAATCAAGCGGCAGAAAACTGTTGGAATACGGCAATATTAGTAGCAAAATTTGATTTTAATCAACTTAATTTTAAAAAATTTTTCACTCCCCCAACATGCTTAAAATATCGAAAAGGTTATAACAGATGGAGCCATAATCTTGGTGGTGGCAAAATTGTAAAATATGATGATGAAAATTTGTTATTATCAACTGGAGCGTATAAAACAAGATTACCAGCCCAAGATAATGAAACAGTATTTGGTAAAATAATTCTAATAAATAAATTTACTAAAGATTGGTCAATTGTTAGTAAAGGCCATCGAAATGTGCAAGGTTTATTATATAATAATGACAAAAAACTTATAATTAGTACAGAGCATGGACCTAAAGGAGGAGATGAAATCAATATTAATTTGTTAAACGAAGAAATATCTAAAAATTTTGGTTGGCCAATTTCTTCATATGGAGAACATTATGGGGATAAAGAAAAAAATTTTGCTGAGACCTATAAAGAAGCACCTCTTTACAAGAGTCATGTAGACCACGGTTTTATTGAACCTATAAAATATTTTGTTCCTTCCATTGGAATCACAGATGTTAAAAAGGCTACTTCAAAATTTAGTAAAGAATTTGAGAATGATTACTTTATCGGGGCTATGGGCTCTGATTTAGAAGAAGGTGACTTATCTTTACATCATATAAGATTAAATGACACAAATAATAAAATTATTTATCAAGATATTATACCAATAAAAGAGAGGATTAGAGATATTCATTATTTTGAGGAGATAAATAAATTTTTTTTATTTATTGAAAACTCAGCAGCTATCGCAATTTTAGAAAAAAAGGATTTGTAATTTTTGTATAATCTGAATATTAATGAAAATAAAAATTAATAAAAAACTAATTTTTAGTGACAAAGGTCCACCAAAAATTATAGCCGAAATATCAGCTAATCATTGTGGAAATAAAAATAAATTTTTAAATTTAATTAGATTAGCTCATAATAATGGTGCCGATTTGATTAAAATTCAAACATATCAACCTGAAGATATAGTTATAAATTCAAAAAATAAAATTTATAAAATTAAAGAGGGTTTATGGAAAAACAAATATCTTTGGGATTTATATAAACAAGCACAAACTCCTTATAAATGGCATGAAGATGCATTTAAATTAGCAAATAAAATTGGTGCAACTTTATTTAGCACTCCTTTCAGTGTTAGAGCAGTGAAATTTTTGGAGAAACATAAAGTAAAACTTTATAAAATAGCGTCTCTTGAAAACACTGATGTAAAACTTATTGATACAATAGCTAAGACAAGAAAACCTATAATTATTTCAACAGGTGCATCTAATTTCAATGAAATAAAAGAGGCCTTAAAAATTATAAATAGATACCATAATAAAGTGGTTATTTTACATTGTGTTTCTGCATACCCAACTTCTATGGAGGAAGCAAATTTGTATAGAATAATCAAATTGAAAAAAACCTTTAAAAGTAATATTATAGGATTGTCTGATCATACTAATTCAATAGACAGTTCATTAGCTTCAATACCACTTGGTGCATCAGTAATTGAAAAACATTTTAAGGATAATAAGAGAAATAAATCACCTGACACAGTTTTTTCTATATTGCCAAGAGAGTTAAGAGTCCTTAAACATAAATCTGAGTTATATTTTAATGCATCGAAGTCAAATGATAATAAAGATACAAATAAGGCAGATCAAAAAAATTCAAAGTCAAAGAGGTCTATATTTGCATTAAATAATATTAAAAAGAATGAAAAAATTAGTCAAAAAAATATTATTTCACTCAGACCAAAAATAGGAATAAGTGCAAAATATTATTTTAAAATCATTGGGAATAAGGTAAAAAACAACATTAAAAAAGGTAACCCTATACACTTTTCAGATTTAGTTTAAAAAATCGAAGCATGATAGGTAAAATATATAAGTATTTATTAGATTATTTCAGGTCTAAAGACTTTTTAACTCAAAAAATATGGAAGTTAAAGATTGAAAAAAAAGTGTTACCCATAGCATATGATTTGACATCTCTTGTTCTTAAAAAAAGTTTAGATATATACAAAAAAAAACAAAAAAAGATTTTTGATAATTATTTAGATATGGGATGTGGTCAATTAGCTATTTTGGGACAATATAAAAAAAAGATTGATCCAAAAACCAATGTTGCCTCAGCGGACATTTATCATGATTTCTTAGAAAACGCTCAACTAAATGCTAGAGCAAATAATTTAAAAATAGAATTCATTCAAACAAATATGTTTGAAAATATTAAAGATAAATATGATTTAATTACTTTTAATCCTCCCTACATTCCTCTGGATTACAAGAAGAAAGATATAGAATATGATAAAATTAGTTTTGCAGGAACTGAGGGAACAGATGCAATCAGTTTTTTTTTAAAAAATGCTAGGAATTATCTAAAAAAAGATGGCTTAATTTTTTTGGGAGTAAATTTATTTTATGTTCCAAAAAAAGTATTATTTGAAATAATTGATTTATACGGCTTTAAGAGAAATGAAGTCATTAAAAAATTTCCAAATAAATCTATTGTGGTCGTTATTAGTGATAATGATTAGTTTATTTTCTAACAATATAATCACCAATAATTAGAGCATCTAATCCAGTTCCTCCAAATGTCCTTAAAGCATCTCTTGGTGAACACACTATGGGCTCACCTTGTATATTAAAAGAGGTATTTATCATTATTCCATGGCCACTGTATTTTTTAAATTCTTTAATCAATTTCCAATATCTAAAATTATTTTTTTTATTTACAAGTTGTACTCTGACTGTATTGTCGACATGCACACATGAAGGTATTTTATCTTTTATATTTTCGTTAATTTTCAAAGCTATTGTCATAAAGTATGATTTAATTTCACTAGAAATATATTTTTTATAATCTTCATCTAGTACAGAAGGGCAGAACGGTCGCCAATTTTCCCGGTGTTTTACATTCAGATTTATTATTTCTTTCATATCTTTAAACAATGGACTAGCTAAAATTGATCTATTTCCAAGTGACCTGGCTCCAAATTCCATTTTACCTTGAAACCAACAAATTATTTTTTTTTTATAAATTAAATGAGCTGTTTCTTTGAAAATATTTTTTGATTTATAAAACTTTAATTTAGATTCTTTTAAATAACTTAGAATTTCACTATTTGAATATTTTTGACCATAATAAACATTTTCTAATTTTGTATTAAGTTTATAACCTTTTTTAATTGATAATAATTGTGCAGCACCAAGAGCAACACCATTGTCAGAGGAAGCTGGTTGTACAAAAATATTTTTTACATAAGGTTGTTTGCCAAGTTCTCCATTCATTTTACAATTCATAGCAACTCCACCTGCCAAACATAAATTGTTATAGGTTGTTTTTTTATACAAGTTTTTTGTAAGTAATTTTACTATTTCTTCAAGTCTAAATTGCACGTTAAACGCTATATCAGGATAAGGTTCTGTCAAAGCAGAATCATTCCACTCTCTTTTTTTCCCAAAAATTTTTACAAATTCATCAGTAAATCTCTCTCCAAAAGTATGCAATCCATCATATCTAAGTTTATTATTAATTTTAAAAATTCCTGTTTTTTTGTTAAAACTTATAAAATTATCTAGTTTATTTTGAATTTTTTGTGAGTAATTTCCATAGGCGGCCAAACCCATAAATTTTCCTTCATCCATATATGGTCTAAATCCCAAAAATTCTGTAAAAGTTGCATAATATCCACCAAGAGAGTCTGGAATCTTTATTTTTTCAATTATTCTAATTTTATTATTCTCGCCTTTGCACATTAAAGTAGTTAAATCCTCCCCCGATCCATCTATAGTTAAAATATTTGCTTTTTTGAAACCTGAACAAAAAAAAGCTGATGCAGCATGACATAAATGGTGAGTAAAAAAATTTATTTTTGGAAGCTTAGTTTTTAGCTGGTCACTAAATCCAATTTTTAGAGCCCGTCTAATTCTAATTGGGCTATATAAGTTTTTATTAAGTTCATTTTGCAAAAAATTATAATCTTTTTTATCTTTAATTTTTTTGTTGATTTTATTAAGATATTTTACATATTTTGGACAATCCCAGCCCCATCCAATTTCATCTACATTATTAATGTTAATACTTGCAATTTCTAAACATTTTTTAGCAGCATCAATTGGCAAGCTATTAGGAGACATCTTAATACGATTAAGCCTTTCTTCCTCCACTAAGGCAACTAATTTTCCATTTTTTAATAAGGCTGCACTTGGATTTTCACCTGGCCCAAACATTCCAAGAATATACATTTAATTAATTATTTTTCTAATTGATTGAAATTTTTCACAATATTTTAGACCAACTTCGTTTCCAGATAATTTCATATAGTTTCTGATTGATTCGTAACTTCTAGGATGTGGATATGGTCTCATTTCTTTTTCATAAACTTTTAATGCTTCAATTTTTTGGTCCACAAAACTTTCTACATTATAATATAAATTAAAATTTATAAATCCAAGAGGATTCCACTCAGTTGAACTTGGTATTGGATAACAATTTATTTCTACATTTAATCCTTTTTGAGGCCTGAATACAGTAATTGTTGCTCTATAAATAGTTGCATGATCTATATTTAAGCATTTCGGATGATGAGTAAAAATTATATCTGGAGTAAAAGTAATCTTTTTTTCAATAAATTTACAAATTTTCAAAATTGGCAATGAATCCATTTGATTGTCAGGAAAATTTCCAAAACTATAATTTTTTATTCCCAAAATTTTTGAAACTTTTTCTAAACATTTATTTCTATTAATTATTTTTTTTTTATTCCTTGAACTTTCACCATCGGTGAATGTTAACAAGTTAATATCATGACCTTCTTTTGATAATTTTGCTATTGTTGCACCGCACCCTAAAGTTTCATCATCTGGATGAGCTGCTAAAATTAGTATTTTTTTTTTCACTTGCAAATATTTATAAAATTAAATAATACTATTTAATACATTTATTGAAAAAAGTTTCAATTTAAACATTCAAATATTACATACAATTTTATGGATGAGAAAAATATAAAAAAAAAAATCTTTAAAAAAAAAGGGATTTTATTCTGGATTACAGGTTTATCAGGAACAGGCAAGTCTTCAATTGGTAAATTGATTTTATCCAACATAAAAAAAAAATATGGCCCAACTATTTTAATTCATGGTGATGACTTTCGGAATATTTGGAACTTTAAAAAGTTTAACAAAAAATCTAGATTAGATAATTGTAAAAAATATATTAAATTTTGTAAATATATAACTGATCAAAACATTAATATTATTTTTACAGTAATTGCAATGTATGAAAATATAAGAAAGTGGAATAGGAAAAATATAAAAAATTATATCGAAATTTATATAGAAAACAAAAACTATAATTTAAATACAAACTCAAAAAAGTTGAAAAATAATATTGTAGGAGTTGATATTAAAGCTGAACTTCCAAAAAAGCCTGACATCAAAGTTTTAAATAACTTTGATAAAAATTTAAAAATGATATCTAATGAATTAATTAAAAAAATAGGTAAAATTATTTAGTACTTATGGCTTTTCTAGATATCATAAAAATTAATCACTGGTTAAATGCAAGAAAAATTACTCTTAATTTTATTAAAAAAAAAAATAGTAATTTGTACAAAAAATTAAAAAAAAAACAAAATTTTAAAGCTTCTAATAAAGAAATTCAATTTTTATTGAATAATCTTTATATTGAAAAAAATGATTTGGTATTAAGAAAATCGCTCCCAGAATTTATTTTCCATTCAAAAAAAAAAATTGACTCATCTAAAAGACCTATTATGAGAGATGGGATACATTTTTACAATTATTATACATTACCTTCACCTAAAGGTTTTAAAGCACCAGTAATTTTAGATATTCTATGTCCTCACAATAAAATACCAAAATTAAACAATGGTCACTTAGAACAAGCTATAACTATAAATTTGGGTCCAGGAAATATTTATGGAAGATGGGGAACAGATGTTAAAAAAAAAGAAAACTTTTCAGAAATTAAGTTTAATAATGAAAATGAGAAATGGGTTGTCGGTGATACTTATTTAGAACCAACTTTCCTTCCACATACTTATTCATTAGTAAATAAAACCCCAAGTCAAATATTATCTTATACTGCGAAATCTCAATTGCAGAAATTTGTTGATAATTCAAACCTTTGGCCAGTATTGTCCTATAATAATTTTATAAAAGATATTGAATTGAATGGGAATAATATTTCTTTTTTGAAAACCTACCTTAATTCAAGAGGAATTGAAAATCACTACATTGCTGAAAAAACTAAAATTTCATTAAAAGAGATAAATAGATTTTTTAGAAAAAAAATATTAACTCAAAATAAAGATAAAAATATCTTAAACAAAATTTGTAAACTAATTTCAATTAATCCTAATATTTTTTTTAGAAAAAAATTTAATCAAGACTTAGTAGGAAAAACATATCTTTCTTACAGAGATAGTATTAAGTCAATAAGAAAATATAAATCTTATAAAGTTTCATCAATGTCTGCTTCTGAGAGATATCCAGATCTTTTTGGTTTTTTTATAAAAGTATCTAAAAAAAATAAATCAAAAGATTTATTTTATCATGCTAGTACTCATTACATAGTTACATCGGGAGAGATGTATTTTAATGTTAACACTAAATCCCAAATTATCAAAAAAGGAGATGCAATTTGGATTGCGCCTTTTATTAGACATGGTTTTTCTGGCAAAGGTTCACTTATTAAAATTAGCAACGGTGAGTGTCTTGATTATCAAGACATTTATGAGATCAATAATATATTTAATTACAAACATGTTCTTAAAAGAGCACATAAAGACAAAATAAATTGGGGATATCAAAAATAAAAAATTTATTTTTTTAAAAACAAAATATCATCTTCATCATTTTTAGGTTCTCTAGTTGGGTGAAATCCTTTCGTAAGCAACCAATTTTTTAATTCATCCCATAAAACACCTCCTGAATAAATATTTTTTTGATTTATCTCGATAACTAAAGATTTACAAAATTCTAAAGATTTTTCAGAACCTTTTAGTGCTAATAATTCAGCACCTTGAAGATCTAAAATCCAATGATTATAATTATCTATATTCAAATTATTTCTTTTAATTAATGTATCAAATTTAAGAGTTTTTAAGTTAATTGTTTTCAGCATTTTATGTTTTCTATTAGCCCACACTTTACTTTTTGTAACTGCATCAGTAAAATTGAAGATCGATGAACAAGCTGCATCATGATTTGATATATTAAATTTTTCAACTTTATCATCTGTGTCTGATAATAATGCGCAATAAGCTTGCTGATTTTTGTAAAAGTACAAGTTATCTTTTAAATGTTCGTAGGTTTCTGGCAAAGCTTCTACCCAAACTACTTTTTTTCCAAACCAATTATATATTTCCGCTTCAGTTCCACGATGTGCACCTAAGTGAATTATCCCTTTTGAGTCATTCATCGCTTTTAATATTTCTAAATCTAATTTACCATAGGGGTTTGGTTCTGGAACTTTTCTTAATTTAATTAATTTCCAACCTAATTTTAGAAAAAATAAATTAATTTTTTTTTTAAAAAAAGTTTCCAAATTGATTAATTATTTATTGCGTAGATTGCATTTAGTTGAAAGATTGACTTATTAAACAAATTACCATGGTCATCTAAAGAAACTAATTTATATCCATTTTTTATTAAATTTTTTTCTATTTCAAAAAAACTTACATTGCTTTTATAAATATCAGAAATAATAATTTCTAATATAATTGAATTTATTTTCTTTGATTTCAAAGAATTTGTAGCACCATCGAGAATTTTTGGTTCATAGCCTTGGGTGTCAATTTTAATTATATCTATTGTTTCAATATTATTTTTATTCATGTAATTGTCTATAGTATCAACTTTCACTTCTTCCTTATGAATTGTAAATTTATCCTTAAATACTTTTTTATTATCTTGTTGTCTTTTAAACCAATTCGTATTTTCGTTTACTTCATAAAATGATGACAAACTACCTTTATAATTTATATTTAGTATTTTATTTTCACTACGATCACCCATCGCAAAGTTATTCAATATTATTTTTTTATTATTAGAATATTTTTCTTTAAGTAATTTAAATTCATTTTTAGATGGTTCGAAAGCATGAATATTCTTTATATTGAATTTATGAATTGAACTATCTATCCATCTTCCGGTATTAGCACCAATATCAAAAATAATTAAATCCTTATTTTTTTGTAATTTATTTAATATTTCAAAGTTGTCTGACAAGTTTTTTTTTTGAATCTCATAACCAAAAATTCCAAAAATATTGAGCAATGTTTTTTTAATTAGTTTCATTTCAATTTTTTTTAATTATGATGAAATTTGATAAAGTCGTTTTTATTTTGGTAATTGTAAAATTTTTTTTATTAAGATCATACCAACTATCTACAGCAGTTTTAACACCTGTAGAAAAAAAATCGTAGTCATCAACTATAATTATACCATTTTTAATTAAAATTTTATCAATTATATTTAGTGCATCTAATGTGGGCTGGTAAAAATCAAAGTCTAAATAAGCAAATGTTATTTTTTTGGGAAATTGAAATTTGAATAAATTTTCTTTAAAAAAAAAACCTTTGTTAATTATCAAATTATTCATATCAAATTTAATATTGTTTAATTCACTTTTAACCTCATCCTGCTTATGAGACATTTTACCTTGATAGTTCTCAATCGTTTTTAAATCAAAAATATCATCTTTTAGTTTATCCAGAGCTGATGGTTTCGGAAGACCCTCAAAAGAGTCATATAAATAAAATTTTTTTTTTGTATTTTTAATTAAATAACCAATTAATTTAGATGTTTTTCCTTGGGCTACACCAAATTCACATACATCACCGTCTAATTCTTGAGTGTTTAGGAGTGAGTTTACTATATTCAAACCCTCTACTAAGCTAGTCCCTTTTAGATCCAACAAAAGTTCAAATAATTTGTTCATTTCAATTTCAGGATATTTAATTAATTTATCACTATCGATTTTGTCAAAAACTATTTCTTTAAATAAATCTAAATGTTTATTTTTTATTGTTTCTCTATAGGTAATTATTTTTTTAATTATATCTTTCATAAAGAAGGCTAGTTCAAAATTTAATTTGTTTTATTTAATATATACTGATAAGAAATACAAATTATTTATACTTCAAGTTAATAATGAAATATTTTTCCCTAGTCAAAAAAATCCTAACAAAAAATGAAATTAATTCTATGTACTTTGTTTGTGCATTGATGGTGATTAATAGTATATTAGAGGTTATATCAATTGGCGCAATTTTACCTTTGCTATCTATTATGATGGGTGGTGAATTAAATAACCCTTTGATAAGTAATATTGAAGATTTTTTTGATAACAAAAATATTAGTCTTAATATAAATTCTCTTCTTATTATTATATTGATAATATATCTTACAAAATATCTATTTTTGTTTTATTTTGTAAATAAGCAAGCAAGCTTTATTTTGAATTTGAGAAGTTATTTATCAACGAGAATTTTTCAAAATACATTAAAAAAAAAATTTGAATTTTACGACAAAAATCCATCTTCAAGTTTAATAAGAAATATTAAGCAGGAAGTTGATATGTTTTGTAATGGATTGGTTTCTCCACTATTGAGCCTAGTCTTATCTTTTTTTACAGTTTTTTTTTTAGTAGTCTTCTTATTATTAGTAAACCTTAAAGCCACCCTCACTATTATTATATTTTTCAGTATTGCTTATTACTTTGTAAGTAAAATGTATTCCGGTTTATTAGATAAATTAGGAAAATTAAGACAATTTCATGAAAAAAGCATGCTTAAATATTTGCTTCAATCATTAAGATCAATAGCAGAGGTTAAAATATTTAAGTTACAAAAATATTACAAAACTAAATTTTTTTTTCATAATAATTTATTGGCAAATCAGCTTGTGTCAAAAGCAATTTACGGAGCAATGCCAAAAATTTTATTTGAATTTTTAATTATTTTAATTACTTTTTCATTTATTGCTTTTTTTAGTTTTAATAATTTATCACTTAAAGATTTATTTGCTCAAATTTTAATTTACTCAGTAGCTGTTTATAGACTGTTGCCTTCAATTACAGGAATTGCTAGACATGAACAAAAAATTAAATACGCAACCCCTGCAGCGAACACAATTAAAAACTTTTTAGATGATAAAGAGTATGATTATGTAATTGGTTTAGAGGATAAAAATTTTTCTTTTAAAAAATTAATTAAATTAGAAAATATAGGATTTGGATATGGGGATAAATTAATATTAAATAAATTGAATCTAATAATTCAAAGGAAAGAAAAAATATGTATAATGGGCAAAAATGGATCAGGAAAGAGCACATTAATAAAATTGATAGCAGGTCTAATAGAGCCACATAACGGTAGAATTTTAGTTGATGATAAAGATTTGAATAATAATTTAGAGAGCTGGAGAAATCTTGTAGGTTATGTCGGTCAAGAAGTAAATCTTATTGAAGGTTCACTGATAGAAAACATATGTTTAGGTATAGAGGAAGACAAAATTGATCAAAAAAAACTTTCAGAAGTTATCAAAAAAGCACAATTACAAAATTTTATTTCAAAATATGATAAAAATAAAAACTTAGGTGAGTTTGGTAACAAAATTTCTGGTGGGGAGAAACAAAAAATAGCCCTTGCAAGATCTTATTATAGATCACCCGAGATTTTATTATTTGATGAAGCTACAAGTGCAATGGATGAAAAAAGTGAAAATGAAATAATTAATAGTTTTAAAAATTCACTAATTGATAAAACAGTAATTTTTATTACCCATAAAAAAAATTATTCTGAATTTTTTGATAGAGTAATAAATATAGATGAATAATTAGGGTTTTTTTATTAATAATAACTCATGAAAAAGATTATCGTATTTTATAATTTTAAAGGTTCGGCAGAGACGGAGTGGCTATTACCAATTTTTGAATATCTTAAAAAAGATTATTTAGTTTTTACAATATTCAAAAATTATAAAGCTTATTTATCTTTAAAACAAAATAAAACAAATTTTAAGATTTGGAAAAATATTTCTAAGAGCTATTATATTGAAAAAAAAAGTGATAATTTTATATTCAAAATTTTAATATAT
>TARA_B100001057_G_scaffold14442_1_pt1 | contig 12600 bp, 10 predicted proteins | sample TARA_B100001057 | Tara Oceans TARA_B100001057 (sample SAMEA2621839) | marine metagenome | biome: marine biome (ENVO:00000447); feature: surface water layer (ENVO:00002042); material: "saline water (ENVO:00002010), including plankton (ENVO:xxxxxxxx)" | depth 5 m
GGGCGTTCCCATAATGCAATCGCGCGAACTGCGATCCTGAAAGCGAACTGGAAAAAAGTAAAAGCAGCTCGTCCTGAAGACAGATACTGGGAGCAGGCACCTGACGCGAAGATTGACGCGGCAACTCAGCTGGAGGAGCAGTTTGACTTGGAGGGAAACTGCATTTCAGGCAGCAAAGTTGTCTCTGTGGTTTCTACCCTGTCTTTTCAAATGAGTCCCCCTCAGCCCATCGTCATTGACAGGGGATGGGTCAAGCGTCCGGTGAAGGCGCAGGAGGGAAAAGCAGAGCTTAGGGATGATACCTCCTTCAATGCCGGAACCGGAAGCGCTGGGGATTCGGCTCCGGGGCTCCTCAATAGTCCGCTGATCCTCGCGGTGGATGCGATCGACTTTCGCTGGATGGTTCAGAAGGCTGAAGAGGCGGGTAAGGATCCTTTGGAAGTGATCGAGAAAAGCTGGATTTTCTCGGAGGAAAATAAGGATGCGAAGTATTACAAGAGGATTTGGAAGAGCCATAAGGCTCGAATCGCTGAGCTAGAGGAGGAGCTTCTCGAGGGGTATGGCAGGGATAAGGAAGGTAACGCGAAGCGGGTTCCGACGGAGACAGATCGCTATCGTATTACTTGGCAGGATCTCGTACATTACGCGAGAGTCGATCAGTATGAAGGTCAACCTCCTAAGCCGAGCGACAAAGAGTATGCCGACCTCCGGCCGAAATTCTGGGATGGTTTCGCCGGACCGAACCATAAAGATGAGGAAATCCACGAACTGCATGCGTTTCCTCAGCTGGAGATCCCTCACCAGAAAGTCTCATTGCAGTCGATGTTCACGCCGAAGTGGAACACCTACTATGCCGTATATTTCACGATTACTGGTTTACACGGCCTCCACGTGATTGGTGGAGCTATCGTGCTGGGCTATTACCTCTTTTTCAGTAAGGGCTTATACCGTCGTAATCCCGAATGGCTTGCCAACCGGGTAGAAGTAGGTGGCCTTTTCTGGCACTTTGTTGATCTGGTCTGGATCTTTCTGTTCCCAATCCTTTACCTCATGTAACCCCTCCAAGAGCCAATGGCTGACACACCTGCAGAAATCCAGAAGGCAAAGAAGCTCTATCTTCTAATAGGGATGGCCCTATTTGTGTTCACCGTGGTAACGGTGGCAGTGGCGACCGTTCCTTGGTTAGATTTTGGAGGGCATGGGTTTGACTCGAAAGATGCGATCATTGGCCTCCTCATTGCCACCTTCAAAGCGACTCTGGTAGCCTCGATTTTCATGCACTTGAATCATGAGAAAAAGACGATCTATGTGGTTCTTCTTATCAGCGCATTGATGGGTGTCGTGTTGATGTTCCTTACGGGCTGGGCTTTCACCGACCCGATCGAGTACGGGAACACAGTCGAGGGTGATAAATTTTACAATCCGGAACAAACCACCACCTCAGACTAATTTTTCAAAATGTCACTTCGCGGCTTTCACATCGTTTTCGTCATCGTGACGACCCTTCTCAGCCTCTTCATGATGGGGTGGGCGCTTTTCCTTGCTCCGGTCACGATAGGAGTCATTCGTCCCATTCTAATGGTGGCCGGAATAGTAGGAACGATTGGATTTCCCGTCTATGGGGTCTACTTTTACCGGAAGGCACGAAAGTTAATTCTGTAAGATCAAACCATCCAAATCATGCTTCTTGAATCTCTCAATATCGCCTGCACCACCTGCGCCAAATCCTTTCAGGAAGCTGGGGGCGACGCCGCGGGCTGGTCCATATTTTTCCTGCTAGCGACAGTCATTCCAGTGCTGGGAGCGACAGGGGTCTGCATGGTTCGAATGGTGCGCCGCGAGCGGGAAGCACTGGACCCCAAGTATGCCGATTAGGAACGTTTTCTGATTCTCTGTTCTCCAACCTGAGCACCCATGCCAATTCTTGCCAAGACCATCGTTGAATATCTAGGTATTCCGGAAAATTTCTCGGAACATGGAGGAAGTGTCGACCACCTGATTGATCTCGTGCACTGGTTCATGCTCGCGCTCTTTGTAGGGTGGACTGGGTTTTTCCTGCTCGCGTGCTGGAGATTCTGGCGGAAGAGAAACCCTAAGGCGTCCTACCACGGAGTGCAAAACCACGTCACGACTCACCTTGAGGTTGGGGTGGCAATTTTTGAGGCGGTTCTGCTTCTCGGTTTTGCCTTCCCTCTCTGGGCGGAGAGAACAGACCGTTTCGAGGATATCCAAGCGCAGGATCCATCTCGGGTCAGGGTGATTGGATATCAATTCGGTTGGAACTACCACTATCCTGGATTGGACGGAAAATTCGGGAGGATTGACCGCCACCTGATCGAGAGAGCTGGAGATCCTTGTATTGACCCAGAAGACCCGAACGGGTGGGATGATTTTTCTTCACCGATTCTTAAACTTCCAGTGTTGGAGCCGGCAATCCTCCAGATAACCTCTACCGATGTCATTCATGGCTACGCCATCGTGCCCATGCGGATCCAGCAGGATGCCATTCCCGGAACTGACATTCCCATGTGGTTTCGTCCCTTGAAGAAACTGGAAACGAGTGTTGTCTGTGCTCAGCTGTGCGGAGAGGGTCATGGAGACATGGTTGGCGTGATGGAGGTTGTCGGTAAGGGGGCCTACAACACATGGTTGGCGGAGCAGAGTAACGCAGCCTACGCGAGGAACTCCAAGAAGGCCGAGGAAGATTCCTCTGCTGCTGGGGAAAACGGCGCCTCTGATGAGGCCGCAGAATCCACCCTGGGGGCAGGGGAAAAGGCCGACGAGTCCGTTGGCGGTGAAGGGACCGAGTGAAAGCACGGCGCGAGTAGAAAAAGGGGAGGTTATCCCCTGAATGGGGTGGAAATGCGGTTACGTGCTCTCTTTCGTCCGCAGTCGAGCCCATAAAAAACTGTTCATTAGAACATCTTTTCCCTGATCTTATGAAATGGCGATCAACGATCTTCCTCGTGGCACGCGACCAAGGGAAAAATTGGCAGCGCAGGGTCCAGAGGCCCTGACTGATGAGGAGTTGGTCGCGGTGTTCCTGAGAGTGGGGGTTAAAGGGCAGAGCGCTATTGATCTGGGCCGAAAGTTGCTGAAGGATTATGGAAGCCTCATGGCCCTCGGTGGGCTTGGAGTGAGAGAACTTTGCAGCCACCATGGCCTCGGAATTGCCAAGGCGGCTCAGCTTGTGGCCTCCTTCGAGCTGGGTGCACGGGTTGCCCGAGAGAAAATGGTTCTGAAGAAGCTGGATGGGCCGAGGGCTGTTTTCGAGATTTTCTTTCCACAGGTTGGGCACCTCCGACACGAGACCCTCCGAATCGCTTTGATTGATGCTCGTCTGCGGATTACCCGATCACTGATTCTCACCGAAGGAAGCTTGAATGAAACAGTTGCGCACCCGAGAGATATCCTTCACCCGGTGGTTCTCCATAAGGCGTATGGCTTTGTTCTGATTCATAATCATCCCTCGGGAGATCCTTCTCCGAGCGGAGCGGACCGGGAGATGACAGAACGGATTGCCCGCGCAGCCGATCTTCTCGGAGTCAATTTTCTCGACCACATCATCATAGGTCGACCCGCCGGGAAGCATGAAGGCTTCTTCTCTTTCAGGGAGGCTGGGATGCTGACAGCAGCCTCTTAGTCAGATGCCTCTTTGAATTCCCGGGGATGATCTTATCAGGACAAGGGAATTTAATCCTTGGAGGCCTTGGGGTCCAGAGCGTCACGCAGGCCATCGCCGAGGAAGTTCAGGGCAAACAGCGTCAGGGTAAAAAAGATACCAGGCAGAATGAGCAGCTGTGGGTTGGTCTCCAGATAGTTGGCGCCCTCCTTGATGAGGATTCCCCAGGAACTGTTGGGTGACTCCACGCCGAGGCCGAGGTAGGACAGGGTTGCCTCATACATGATAAAGCCTGGAACAGTCAGGGTAGCGTAAACGACGGTCGGTCCAAGGGTGTTGGGAATGATGTGACGGAAAAGCACCCGGAGCTTGGAAAGACCGAGGGATGTAGCGGCTTCGACGAATTCCCGTTCCTTGAGGCTCAGTACCTGAGCGCGGACAATACGTGCCAGAGTCAGCCAGCCGAACAGGCCGAGGGCAAAGAAGAGGGGTAGGACATTGGTTGCCCTGTTAGTGAACTCCTTGTTCCACCCCCAGGTATCCACAATCCATTTTGAGGTATTCCCCGACCACTCCGAGAGCACCGCTTGGAGAACGATGACAACCATCAGGAAAGGAATAGACAGCAGCGTATCTACGATACGCATCATGAGTGCATCAACACGTCCCCCATAAAATCCGGAGATCGCGCCGTAGGCGACACCGATGGTAACTGCGACAAAAGTGGCGACCAGACCAACAAGGATGGATACCTGCCCGCCGTAGAGGATTCGGGAGAACAGATCCCGTCCCATGGCGTCGGTGCCCATCCAGTGCTCGCCGGAGGGCGAGGCAAACTTATTAGTCAAATCCTGCTGAATGGGGTCCTTACATAACCAGGCAAACCCGAAGCAGAGCAGGCAGGTGATGACGAAGAGAATCAGGCTGATAATGGCGACCTTGTTCTTACCCATGCGGACCCAGGCGTCCCGCCATAGTGACGAACCACGCTCAGCATGTTGCGACGAGTCATCGCCTTGGAAAGGATCTCGACTCTCTGCGTTTTCGGTTCCTTGAGTTGCGGCAGTCATGTGTTATTTGGAGGAGTCTCCGGTAATGCGTACCCGCGGGTCGAGAATGCCGGTCAGGAGATCGGCGGCAAGGTTCATGATCACGATTAAAACACCGAAAAAGAGGGCCACACCGAGGAGTAGGAACTCATCTCGTGAGATGACAGCATTCACAAAATGCTGCCCCATGCCTGGAACTTGAAAGATGGTCTCGACAATGAAGGATCCGCTGATTAGTGCGGCAAAGGCCGGACCGATGAAAGCCACCGAGGGGAGGATTCCTCCGCGCAGGGCATGGCGCATGATAACTTTGCTCGCTGGAATTCCCTTAGCGCGTGCTGTGCGGATGTAGTCCTGAGAAAGGATTTCGAGCATCCCGCCACGAGTCAGGCGGGCAAGGTAGGCTGCCGTTGAGAGACCCAGGGTAATAGCCGGCAGCAGGATGTCCTGCGGATTCCCCCAGCCGGCCACCTTGATTCCCGGGAGATTGGCAGCAATGAAAATCTGGAATAATGGTCCAATGGTGAATGCCGGCACACAGATGCCTATCATGGCGATGGTCATGGTCCCCCAGTCTACCCAGCTGTTCTTGCGCACCGCTGAGATAATGCCAATCGGCACACCGATGCAGATCGCGATCCCAAGGGCGCTCAGGCCGAGGATGACTGATACCTTGAAGGACTGGGAGATGATATCCCTGACCGGCCGGCCTTTGCTGGTTGAGACCGCCAGTGAGCCTTCGGTAATGATGTTTTTCGGGTAGATAAGGTACTGGTGAAGAAGGGGTTTATCGAGCCCGTAGAGTGCACGTTGATAAGACTTGGATTCCTCGGAGAGATTTTTTTCCCCGGTAAAGGGTTCTCCTGGCATGGCCTTGGACAGGAAGAACGTGATCGTATAGAGGGCGAAGAGGACAAACAGGCCCTGCAGAAGTCGACTGGTAATAAAGCGGAGCATCAGCAAACGGGGTTCTGCGGTTAGAGCTCCGGGTTTCGTTCAAGTTGGAGGAACTTGTAGGGATGATTGTCCAGGATCAGCGGATCCCAGCCCTTGACGTCGGGGTGGATGAGGTAATTACGGGTGTACCAGAAGAGGGGCAGGATGGGGGTCTCGGAGAGGAAGAGAGCCTCAGCCTCCTCCAGTATCCGGTAGCGTGCTCCGGGGTCACCAGTATTACCGGCCTTTTTCAAGAGGGCCTCAAATTCCTCGTTATGCCAGCCGGTACGATTATTGCCGCCGTCCTTCATCCACATATCCAGAAATGTCAGAGGGTCCAGATAATCACCAATCCAACCTCCCGCCGCGAGACCGTAATCCTTCTCGAACATGGTGGTGATATAGGAGGTCCATTCCATTTGTTTGATCCGAACACTTACTCCCAGATTGTCCTTCCACATCGCCTGTAAAGCCTCGGCAGTGGCCTTCGATGTTTCCTTGTCGGTGGTGAGATACTCAATTTCCGGGATTCCTTCGCCACCTGGGTAACCGGCCTCGGCGAGGAGTTTGCGGGCTCCCTCCGGATCAAAGCCTATCGTCTTGGCCGGCCGGTAATCTCCGAAGGGCGGAACCAGCCCTCCGGCTGGTTTCTGACCGCCTTTCAGGACGTTGGTGATCATGGACTGCTGGTCTATCGCCTTGGAGAAGGCCATGCGCACGCGTGGGTCGGTAAAGGGCTCCCGGGTGACATTGGCGCGGATAAAGTAGGTTCCCAGATAGAGCTCGTTGCGGACCTGGTCGGGATAGCGTTCCCGGGCATATTCAATCAGCTCAGGTGCCAGCGTGTAGGTGACGTGCATCTGCCCGTCAAAATACATCCGGTCCTCGGTGTATAGGTTTGAAATCGGCAGGTAGCGGATACCGTTGATGCCAACATTGGAGCGGTCCCAGTAGCGGGGATTACGCTCTACCTGGATATGGTCATTGAATTTCCAGGAGGTGAGGATGAAGGACCCGTTGCTTACGATGTTCTTAGGCTTGGTCCAATCGGTAAAGCGGTCCCCAATTCTGCCGTGCTCAAGGATGCTGTGCTTGGGGACCGGATACCAGGTGTAGTGCTTGGTGATCTCGGGAAGAAAGGCGATTGGAGAGTTGAGTTTTACCTTCAGGGTGAAGGGGTCAGGTGCCGTGGCACCGAAATCAATCAGCTCCCAGAGATCCTTTCCGCTTTCTGCAAATTCCAGATTTTTTTGAATCAGGGTTTCGCGTACTTCCTGGCTTACGTCTTCGGGCCATTCGAACAGCTCTGGATCTGATTGTAGTGCGCGGATCTGCTCCGCCTTGAGGTGGTCGAGTCCTTTTTTGTTGAAGTCCGTTGATCCCATCTCGTTCGGACCAAAGTCGACTTTTTTCAGCGTCTTCCACTCCACCGGAAAGGATTCATCTTTACGGCAGGTGAGGTAGGACCGCTGCGACTTGTGGTAGGGTTCCGCATCCCTGATGTAGTAGAGCATGAACGAATAATCCGAGGCCAGTGACGGGCTGAGGATGCGGCGGAAGGAGAAGAGAAAATCCTCGGCGGTTAGAGGGGTGCCATCTGACCATCTGGCATCCTTGCGCAACTCAAAGACCCACTCATCAGGTTTTTGTGGATCAGTCGGATACCATTTCTCTGCCACTCCCGGCAATGCCACTCCGTCCTTCGAAGGGTGGCCGACCACCAGTCCCTCAAAAAGAGCTCTGATAATATTGCTCTCAAGAACTCCGCTGACGATGTGTGGATCCAGGCCCTTTGGCTCGGAGGTGTTGCCCATGATCAGGATGCCCTCTCTGGTGGCGCGATCGACCGCAGTCTCGCCTTGCTTACAAGCTCCCGTGAAAAGAGAGGCTGTGATAAGGCAGAGGATCGTGAAGATACGCATCGTTGGAAACTTTCCACGGTGTTTGGAGAAAGCCATTTGGGCGCCACAGGGGTGCGAGAGCGCACTCCGAAGAGCAAGGGCGTTGGGAGCGAGCGCGCGCATTGGGGATACGATGCAACGAATCTTACCCCCTTGGCAAAGCTCTTTGCGGAATCAGCTGCTTTTTTGGCAAATTTCAGGCACATGTGAGGATGAATAACCCGCAGGCTTGATTCGTCCCACTGGAAGGCTAGAACCGGGCGGGTTCCTGCTCTCCGAGGCTCTTTTCCATGAAGGTTTATTTTCTCCGGCGTCTACTTCTGGTTCCTGTGACGCTGCTCGGGATTACGATGCTGGTTTTCATTCTGATGCGGGCTGCCCCGGGCGGACCAGTGCAGAGGGACCTGCAGGAAATGAATAATGCGGCTGCCGGTGAGCAGGGTGGAACCTCAGGGATGAGAGAATCGGAGGGAGCGGCGATCACGCCCATTCAGCTTTTTGAAATCGAGGAGAGGCACCGTAGGGAAAAAGGAACTTGGAGGTCTTACCTTGAATGGCTGGGTGTAGTGCCTCGGGACCTTCAGCGGACAGCTCGGAGCTTCAACGAAGAGGAGACGAGGATTTCGATCCAGATTCCAGGAGTGAACATGGATGCAGATATAGTCAAGAAGGAGGATGGGAGCGTCGAACTCAGGCCTTCGGAGGACCTGTCCGATGTCCAGAAGGCTATCGTCATAGACAGGATTGATGAATATGACTGGAAAGCGCGAGTAGTCGGGGTCGCGGAGCTGGGGAAGCGATGGAAAAGAAATTCGGGAGGGTTAGAACTCCCCGATGCGGGAAGTCTTCAGGAGCGGGCCGTGCTCTTCCGGTCGGGTTATGATGGGCTGTTGCAGGGAAGTCTGGGGAAATCCGATAAGTATGATGATCCCGTGATAAGCCTAGTGCGTGAACGTATTCCGATTTCTCTCTTCTACGGAGTGATTTCAATGATCCTGATTTATGGGATCTGTATCCCTTTGGGAATCGTCAAGGCCATCAAGCATCGCACCTGGTTGGATAACGTTTCATCCATTGCGGTCTTTTCTGGATATGCAATTCCTGGCTACGTGCTCGGGTCCTTCCTTCTCGTCTTCCTGGGAGCGCGTCTGGACCTTTTTCCTCTCTCGGGATTCGTCTCGGAGAATTTTAGTGAACTCCCTCTTGGCGCGAAGATTTTTGATCTCTTTCACCACGCGGTCATGCCTCTCGCTTGTTACCTCGTGGGAAGCTTTGCCTTCATGACCTTCATGATGAAGAACAACCTGATGGATAACCTGGCGGCGGATTACGTGAGGACTGCGACAGCCAAGGGAGTTCCTTACAGCTCGGCGGTATTCAAGCATGCCTTCCGTAATTCTATCATCCCGATCGCTACTACAGTTGGACAGAACGTGACCTTGATCGTAGGCGGGAGCTTTCTTATCGAGGGGATTTTTGATATCAATGGCTTTGGCCTGTTACAGTATAGCGCCATTCTGGAAAAAGATGAACCCGTAGTGCTGGGGGTGCTGACGATTTCGGCGACTTTGATGCTTCTGGGTAATGTGATCTCCGATCTTTGTGTGGCTTTTGTCGATCCCCGGATTCGGTTTGGATAAATGGTATTTCGACTTACAGGTATCACTCTTATTCTGGTCAGCGTGGGCGCGGTGATCGCCCATCATGCTGGGTGGGCTCTGCCAACGTTAGATTGGGTTTTCTCCTTCGAGGCGAAGGAGAGGGAGCTGGCATCGGCATCTTGGTGGGAAAAGTACCAGGCCAATATCGTTGGATATATCTTGTGTGGAGTTCTGCTGGGAGCCGGGGTGCTTTCCGTGATGAAGCAGGCCCGCAAGGTGCATTGGAATCCCCAGACCCTGCGGAAGCTGAAGCGCTTCAAATCCATCACTCGTGGATATGTTTCTCTGTGGATCCTTGCGGGACTCCTTCTGCTGACCCTGCTCGACCATGCGCTGGTTGGAAAGAGGGCGCTTCTGGTGAAGTATGAGGGGAGGCTTTATAGTCCGGCATTCTCGCAGAAAAGCTACATCGCAGAAAAATTTGGGCAGGCTGGTAAGAGCGAAGCGGACTACCGGCAGCTGAAAGAAACCTTTGAGAATGAGGGAAAGAAAAACTGGGTATTACTGCCGCTTGTTCCGTTTGACGCCACCTTCGACTCAGCAGAGCCGACAAAGGAGGAATTGAGTGACCGGGATGGGCTGTTTTATCGGGAGGATGACCGGGAGCCTTACTCTGGTCTTGCCTACCGGTTTTATGTGGAGGACGAAGACAGGCGCCATTCCATGGTGCGATTCCGTAAAGGTGTGCGGCAAGGGCGGGAGGAGTTCTATAGCCAGACCAACGGTGATGTTCTTGGCTACTATGAGTGGAAAGATGGAGTTCGCAGTGCGGAGCCTTCGATGGGAGAAGAACTTTTTCAAGCTGCGGAGGCAGCAAACACTACCGCGCTCCAGGCAAGGCGTTATCCGCCTTTACCTCCCAGCCTCGGAACGGGGCACTACCTTGGGACGGACTCACGGGGGTGGGATGTACTCGCGCAGATTTATGGTGGCCTGCAGCTGGTCTTTCAGGCCGCATTTATTTATCTCGGAGTGACATATGCGATTGGAATCACCCTTGGAAGTCTGATGGGTTACCTTGGGGGTGCTTTTGATATTGTCGTGCAGCGGTTGATTGAGATTCTTGCTAACGTCCCCTTTCTTTACGTGGTGATCATCATTGCCGATCGTCTTGGACGGGACGATGTGACTCTTGTGACGATCTTGCTGGTGCTTTGTATTTTCTCGTGGATCGGGATTACCTACTACATGAGGACGGCAGCTTACCGCGAGAAGGCGAGGGATTATGTAGCGGCTGCCAGAGTGCTGGGTGCTGGTCCTGCCCGGGTGATTTTCCGACACGTCTTGCCTAACGCCGTGTCGATCGTGGTGACCCTGCTACCGTTTAGTGTCGTCGGCGTGATTACCGCGCTAACAGCTCTTGATTTTATTGGTTTTGGTTTGCCAGACAAATATCCGAGTTGGGGCAGGATCCTGCAGGATGGAGTGACGAATCTCGATTACCCATGGATCGTGGCGTCCGTATTTGGGGGGATGGTGGCGGTTCTGCTTTTGGTGACCTTTGTGGGAGAGGCGGTCCGAGAGGCATTTGATCCTAAGAAATTCACTACCTACCGCTAGCGATGAGAGCGTTACACATTTCCTCCCTGTTTGTCATAGTTGTTCTTTTCGGGTGCGATTCTAAAAAGGAATTTGCCGACTTTGATAACGAAGAGGAGGTGGATGGCTTCAGGGTCAGTCGAAATGAGGTGGTTCTGAAGGAGCTTGGGGCGAAGAAGGAGGAAATTGCCAAGCAGCTTGCAGAGCCCGGGGAAGAAGACCGTGACAAGCTGGAAGAAGACCTTGCTAACACCAACAGGCGTCTCGCCTATCCTGAATTTTTCACCTACGACGCTACCTTGGAGGATTTGCCGAAGGGGTTGTCTTGGAAGGACGGCCTTGATCAGCCCGAGCTAGGCTCGGCACTGGCAAAAAAGGGGGGAACCTTTAGCACATATTTCTCAGGGCTCTCCTTTCCACCTACGATCCGCTCTATCGGAAAGAATGCGAATAACAGCTTTCGATCTGAGCACTGGGATAATATCGAAATGGCTCTGGTATCCCTGCATCCCAATACGATGGAAACCATCCCGGGCCTGGCTGATCGGTGGGCGGTAGGCGAAGATGGAAGAACCGTTTACTTTCGAATCAATGAGAAGGCATCCTGGTCCGATGGCAATCCGGTCACGGTAGATGATTTCTTTATGACTTTCCACATCTCTCTCTCCGAATACGTCACCGGTCCCTGGTATCGGCAGTATTACGGGACGATGTTCGAGAATATCACTCGCTATGACGATCGGCACCTCTCGGTGCGGCTGGCCAACAAGAAGCCCAAGCCGGAGTATTATGCCTCCCTGACCCCATACTCCAGGGCGTTTTATCGTGAGTTTGGGCCGGATTTTGAGAGTCGCTATAATTGGAGAGTGCGCCCAACGACTGGGGCCTACCAGATTCTCAAAGAAGACGTAGTGAAGGGACGTAGCATCACCCTTTCCCGGGTGAAAGACTGGTGGGCGGGAGACCAGAAGTATTACCGCCACCGCTTCAATGTCGACCGCATCAAGTACAGCGTGGTCCGTAGTGATGAAAAGGTCTTCGAACTCTTTAAGAAGGGAGAGATCGACATGTTTCACCTGGGATTGCCGAAGCGATGGTATGAGCAGATGGAGATCCCGGAGGTATTCAACGGCTACATCGAGAAGAAGACTTTTTACAACGTCTACCCCCGGGTGCCCAGAGGACTCTACATAAACCATTCCCGCCCTTTCCTAGGGGATGTGAATGTACGGATTGGACTGCAACATGCGACCAACTGGCAGAAGGTGATCGATGTTGACCTCCGTGGTGATGCTGGGCGCCTCAATATTTACAACGAGGGCTATGGTCAGTTCAGTAACGGGGAGGTCACAGCGAGGGAATACTCGCCGGAGAAAGCCCGGGAGGCCTTTGCCAAGGCCGGTTTTACTCAGCAGGGCGATGACGGGGTTCTACAGAACGCAGAGGGAAATAAACTCAGTTTTTCTATTACTCATACCTCGAGTCCGGTGGTGGGTAAGATGCTACAGCGACTGAAGGAAGAGGCGCTCAAAGCTGGCTTGGAGTATCGACTTGATGGAATGGATGGCACGGCGAGCTATGAGAAGGTGATGCAGAAGAAGCATGACCTGACCTTCTGGGGTTGGGGAACCCAGCCTCCCTTCCCCCGCTACTTCGAGGGAATTCATTCGTCCAATGCCTACGACCCTGGGACCAAGACTCCGCGAGTGATGACTAACAATATTTCAGTCTACGCGAACTCAGAAGCAGATCCTCTCGCTCAGGGAATTCGGTTTGCAACTTCGGAGAAAGACATTCGAGACATGTCTTGGGAACTGGAGAAGATCTTGCATGATACGGCTTTCTGGATTCCAGGATACAAGAGAGAGAGCTACCGGCTGGGACACTGGCGG
>TARA_B100001057_G_scaffold361579_1_pt1 | contig 12591 bp, 10 predicted proteins | sample TARA_B100001057 | Tara Oceans TARA_B100001057 (sample SAMEA2621839) | marine metagenome | biome: marine biome (ENVO:00000447); feature: surface water layer (ENVO:00002042); material: "saline water (ENVO:00002010), including plankton (ENVO:xxxxxxxx)" | depth 5 m
CTTGCTACTGTTGACTTTACAGGTATGGCAACTCAAGGTACTGGTACTGCAACTATTGATGTCTATAGTAACGCTTTAGTTGCTAGTTTAGCATCTGATACAGACGATGGTTTAACTCAGTATGCTGTAGACGGTACTAACGATACAACTGACTTAGGTAGTTATACTACTACTTCAGGTATCGGTACGTTAAAAACTTATTTAACTGCTGCTAATACTGCTTCTAATGACATCGCTGTTCACTTTGACACAGTTCAGCTTCACAATATTGCTGCTGATGCTAACACTTCAAGTGAAACTGCTGGTGATCAAAACTCAGGAAATGCATTAACTTTTGCTACTGATGGTGGTGAAAAAACTGCTTGGATTGGTGCAATATTAATGAATACTAAATCAAGTTTGGTTACTACTAACCCAACTCAACAAGATATTCAAGCTGAGAAAAGAGCATATATTATGGATGTAAGTACTTATACTGCTGGAACAACTTCTATTAACTTAAAGATTGGTGGAACTGCAGTATTCGAAACTGCTGGTACGTTTGGTGATGTTATGATCGCTAACACAGGACTTGATGCAATGATTGCTCAGTTAAAATCTTCTGCTGCTGTATCTAGAGCTGCTAGTTTAGGAGCTACACTAGATATTTACAAGGGTGCAAACTCTACAATACCTGCAGTAGTATTCAAGACTGGATCAACTAGTGCTACAAACTTTGAAGGATATACTGATGCTGGAATTGCTGCACTCCCAATAATTAATCCACATTCATTTGGTGGTGGAGATGGTACAATGGTAGCTATGGTTACTTCATATGACTTATTCACAATGACAATTGGTGGTAACTCGATAACTGTATCTGTAACTCATGATGTAGGTTCTTCTGCTGTTTCATTTGTTGGAGCTGCTGCTACTGCTGCTGTTGCTTCTGCACTTGGTGGAACTTGGAATGCTACATATGGTGCTGCTGCTGGAACTGCTTCTGGTGCACTATCATTCTGGGGTACAACTGATGCAAGTACAACATCTGGTACAATGACTGCCCTAGCTCTTAAGAGTGCAAACTCTGGTTCTAGAGCTTACGGTCAAACAATTTCGATTAGTCACAGTAAAGCTTCAGCTGCTAATGTTTCACAAATTACAGCTGGTGTTGCGACTAACACGTTTATTGACTGGGTAATTGGTTCTGATGACGCACAATTAAGCGCGACTGATAACAAAACAACTGATGTTGACTTAATTCTATCTCTAGAAGAAACAACTGCTTCTGGAACTGCAATTAACTCTACAGCTGCTTCTGTTACTGATGGTAACCCAGATAATACTTTAACTGAGTTAAGTACATCTAAAACTGCAACTGGTGCTTTATCTGGTACATTAGCTAGTGATATATTTGAAAATGATGCTGGTATATACGGATCAATTTCAGGTGGTGGAGCTGGTGATGTAAGAGATCCTGAAGCTGCAAGCGAAGGTGTTTCTTCAACTACTGGAACTGCAAGGTTCAATAGAACTAGACTTCATTGGTTAGGATAATATCCTAAATTAACAAAACAATATTTGTTATAATTAAACCCTCCTTTATGGAGGGTTTTTTTATTTTTGTAACTACCAAGTTTATATGAGAGCAAAACACCTATTTTTGATTTTATACATGAGTATCGGGTTTGTTCCATACATTGGGGCTGCTGACAAAGTTGTCTCACAAGTATTATATCTTAACTTAGTAAACCTTTCAGCAATAATATATGTTGCCTTTATACTTAAGAAAAATATATTTAAAGAATTAGCAGAATCATTAAAAAATATTGAATTCGTTTTCTATTTTTTATTTTTTATATGGTCATCAATTACTCTAATTAATTCTATTAATCTTTCAGAGTCTGTTTCTATATTAGGTGATGTTTTTACCTATATGGTATCTTTTATCTTTTTAATTTATTTCATATCAAAAATTAGCAATATTAAAAGTGTATTCTTTTATATAATTATGAGCCTTTCAATCGTTGAGGTTGTTAGTGTTTTATACCCATACATGTCTGAAATTATCAACATAGGATCTCCTAATCAAAGAGGTCAAATATATAGAGGATACACTGGGAATATAAATGTTCTAGCATATATACTTTTAATAAAACTGCCATTTCTAGTCTATTTCCAGATTACTAAACAAGGTAATTATAGAACAAACTTCTTTTTAATTTTACTTATAGTTTTTATAATATCTGCAATATTTTCTACTCGATCTGCTATTATCTCATTATTTTTAATTTCCATATTGATATCTCTCTTTGTTATATATATAAGGAAAAAAGAGAAAAAAGATAGTTTAACAAGTAGTTTTAAAATTTTATACAAGGTGTTAATACTTCCAGTTCTGCTGGGATTAATTATAAACAATATAGAGTCAAGAATTTTTGATACAACCTCATTTCAGTCAAGACTTTCTTCACTTAACAATATAGCTGAGGACACCTCTCTATCTCAGAGATTAAGATATTACGGGCATGCACTAAAATCATTCACGGAAAAACCTATATTAGGAAAAGGTATTGGATCTTGGGAATATGAGTCGATAAAATATGAAAAGCAGGAAATGCAAAATTATATTGTCCCATACCATGCTCATAATGATTTTCTTGAATTGCTGGCTGAAACAGGCCTTGTAGGTGCTCTATTATTCTTTGGATTAATTGTTTTTGTATGCTTTAATCTACTAAAAAAAATACTTGATAAAGAGTCAGACTACGAGTCTAAATTATTTTCAGCTTTTTTAATTATTAGCTTTATTGTCTATTTAATCGACTCTTCTTTTAATTTTCCTTTTGCTAGGGCAATTCAGCAGATACATCTGCTTTTTTTATTAGCGATATCAATTAATGTTCTTAAACTGAAAAAGATAAACTTTCAATATGCTAACCAAATAGTTCTATTAATAATAGTCTTGACACCTATCTCTATTTATTCTTCTTCAAGATTATTAGTCTCATCTCAACACCAGGCTATATTTTTAAGACAATTCAATAATGGTGATTACTCAACACCTTCATTAGAAGTTATTGATAAATTTGAAATGAATTATAAAAGTTTATCTGCTACAGCACTACCCATGACAACTATTAAAGGGCTGTATTATGCGAATAATGGCAAATATAGGGAAGCTGTTCCTCTATTTAAAAAGGGTATTGAGGCAAACCCTTATCTTTTTATCTCTGAATCTTTCTTAGGGTACACATACAATGTTTTAAAAATGCCTGACAGTGCTTTATATTATACAAAAATAGCATTTGATAATATGCCGAAAAATTCAATACATTATGCTAATTATATTAATTCGCTAGTTCAAATGAAAGATAGTATAACTATAAAAAATGTTTATCAATCTCTTGATGTACCGACTGACAGGGACCCTCTTTATGATCAGATATATCTAATGGCTATGGCAGAAATTACAGATCCTGAAAGTTCTGATTTTACATTATCAGATATAGAAATAGATATCCAGTCAGGAAATGATAGGTTAAAAAGAGGATATTATACCTTAAAAGTTGGGGAAAGTCAAATGTATAGAGCTGATGAATTCTATCAATATGGAATGATTCGTTTTGAAGAAGAGAATTATAAATCTGCTGCAGAGTTCTTTATTGAGGCTGACAGTATCAATCCTTATGAACTTATTTATAAAGAGAATGCTGCAAACTCACTTATTAGATATGGAGATGATATAGGAGCTTTAAAATTATTAAATGATCTAATTGATAATTTTAATTCTAAAAGTGCAAAGGCTCATTATTTGAGAGGCCTAATACTTATTGAGCAAGAAGGAGGACAAAGTCAAGCATGTCTAGACCTAAAATTCGCGAAGGATAACGGTCTTCTTGATGGTACAAGGGTTTATGAAGTTCTTTGCTTGAGAAAAAATTAGAGTAAATAATTTATATTTTGTTTATCAATTGTGAAGCTATTAGTGCTAATATACTAATTGAGATTATCAAAACAACTACTAAAAAATGATTCTGGAACTTTCTCAAAAGTAAATGATGTATATGGTTTTTATCTGCTATAAATGGAGATTTACTTTTGCTAACCCTAATAATAAAAACTCTTATAATATCAACTATTGGATAAAATAAAATTGAAATAACAAATGCTATTTTATGAATGTCATATAAAGGTTTAATTATATAAATATTGGATAATATGTAAATAACATATATACTAATAACCCCTCCGAGGAAAAGAGAACCAGAATCTCCCAGAAAAACCTTCTTTTTATTTTTAAAATTAAAATAATACATAGGTAATAGAGAAGCTACTAGTATTATTGAGAAATTTTTAAAAGGTGTTATTTGATTTGAAAAAAATTCAAATAAAGCTATAAATAATATTATAACTGAAATAGCAAGACCATCAATTCCATCAATAAAGTTTATTGAGTTTATAATTGCAACAACAATGAATATTGTAAATACTTGAGCAGGTATTCTGCCTAGTTCAAAAATTCCAAATAAACCATGAAAATTATCAATTATTAACCCATTATCAATTATAATTTTAGCCGCTATTATTTGAAAAATAAATTTTAATTTGAAATCAATATTATTAATATCATCATAAAGACCAATAAACATTAAAAGAGAGAGGGGAACTATAATTGAATAATCAAACATTGTATAACCAGAGACATAATAAAAACTAGAAACCAGAAAAATGGATATATATATTGAAAGACCTCCTGATCTTGTTGCAATTGTATTATGAGAGGACCTGCCAATAATTTTGTCAATATAATTTTTAGAGATAAAAATTTTTTGAAAAATTAAAATAGTTGAAGTAGAAATTAAGAGCGTTGCTAATATGTTAACCATTTCCATTTTTCAAAATTAGTTGAAAAAAGACTAAGAATAAGTTTTAAAAAAAAAATCTATTAATATTTTTTGAAAATATACATATATTAAGTACTTTTGGTACTTGATTATATGTTTAGATGCCTTTGGCCTAAACTAGAAATTGATAATATTCTAGAATATGAAATGGTTTGTGATATATACTAAACCTCAATTTGAGTTAAAAGTAACCCAATCTCTTGAGGCAATGGGTATTCAAGCTTATTGTCCAGTAACTACACAAATTAAGCAGTATTCAGACAGAAAGAAAAAGGTTATAAAGCCATTATTGCGATCTTATGTTCTAGTTAGAATAGCGGACAGAGATAGAAATCAAGTTTTTTCTATACCTGGTGTACTATCTTATGTATTTTGGCTTGGAAAGCCAGCTATTGTTCATGACAAAGAGATTGAGTTAATGGAAAATACCTTGGCTGGTGTTTATGAAAGTATTTCAATTACTCAGTTAGAAAAAGGATCTACTTACAATATTTCAGAAGGTCCTTTTAAGGGTCAAGAAGGTAAAATAATCAACTTAGTAAAAAATAAAATTCAATTAGAATTACCCAGTTTAGGAGTCTTACTTACTTTGAAGACAGCCTAAATGGTTTTTAAAATATCGATTTTCTCCTTGTTTGTTTTGTGTGACAGACAGGGCGGAGCATTGTAAAAAATTAAACAACAATTAAAATGTTAGGAGAATTAATTACTTCTAAAACCAGACTTAGACTTTTAATTAAGTTCTTTATTTCTCAGGCTAATAGAGGCTATTTAAATGGTCTGGCAACTGAAATGAGAGAATCAACAAATGCAATTCGCAAGGAGCTAAACCATTTACAAGGCGCTGGTTATTTAGAAAAAGTTAAGGTAAATAATAAAGTTGAGTATAGGGCAAATACTAATCATCCTTTATTCGATGTACTTCAAAAAGTTGTCTTAAAACATTTAGGACTAGAAGATGTAGTAGAGACTGTATTAGAACGTATGGGAGATGTTGATCAAATTATTTTAGTTGGAGACTATGCTAAAGGAAACGATTCAGGAAATATAGAAGTATTCTTAATTGGTCAAGGTCTTAATATGGAGTATATATCTAATTTAGAAGATAAAATTGAAGATTTAATAGGTCGAAAGATCAGTTTTTACTTGGCCTCTAAGTTTTTATCTGACAGAGAGAATATAGTTTTATTTAATTCAACGGACAAATGATATCAATTGAAGGTCAAGAACGTCCTTGGGGTCGTTATTTCGTTTTGCATGATGAGCCAACATATAAACTAAAAAGAATTGAAGTTGATCCGGGAGGAAGACTTTCATATCAATATCATCATAAGCGATCAGAAGCATGGACAATTGTTGAGGGAATAGGAAGAATTACTTTAGATGGTAATGTTAGAGATTATAAAAAAGGGGAAACAATTTTAATACCTCTTGGAGCAAAACATCGAATTGAAAATAATGGCAAAAAAAAATTAATATTTATTGAAGTCCAAACTGGCACCTATTTCGGTGAAGATGATATTATTAGGATTGAGGACGATTATAATAGAGTAAGATGAAATCAAAAGCAATTATAGTTTCAGGATATTTTAACCCTTTACATAAAGGCCACCTAGAGCTTTTTGAAAAAGCTAAAGCTTTGGGTGACCAACTTTGGGTAATAGTAAATAGCGACCTTCAGCGAGAGTTGAAAGGAAGCAAATCATTTATGGACCAGGATGAGAGGCTAATTATTGTAAATGCTATAGGTATAGTCGATAGAGTTATTCTTTCAATTGACGAAGATAAAACTCAGTGTGCCACCTTATCACATTTGGCTATGAAATTTGGAACGGATTATAAGTTATTTTTCGCTAATGGAGGTGACCAAAATAATGATATATGTCCAGAGAAAGAAGTATGTGAAAAATCAGGAATAGGTCTAATAGATGGACTAGGTGATAAGATACAGTCTTCATCTTGGCTATTAAAAAAATGATATGAAAATAAAAAATATTTGTTGTATTGGTGCAGGGTATGTTGGTGGGCCAACTATGGCAGTTATTGCATTAAATTCTCCTAAAATAAATATAATTGTTGTTGACAATAATGAAGAAAAGATAAGAAGATGGAATGGATCATTAGATAACCTTCCAGTTTATGAGCCAGGTTTATCAGAAATAATTGAAAAGGTTCGTGGTAGAAATCTTTTTTTTTCAAATGATATTAAAGGTGCAATTGAAAAATCTGAAATGATTTTCATGGCTGTAAATACTCCAACAAAAAAAGAAGGGGAAGGAGCTGGAATGGCTGCAGATCTTAAGTATGTAGAGAATTGTGCTAAAGACATAGCAAAATACTCTAAATCAGATAAAATAGTAATAGAAAAATCAACCCTACCAGTTCGTACTGCTGAAAAAATAAGTGAAATATTAGAAAAAAACTCGAATAAAATTAATTTTGAGATCTTATCAAATCCCGAATTTTTGGCTGAAGGCACAGCAATACAAGATCTATTTAAATCAGATCGTGTTTTAATTGGAGGTAATGAAACAAAATCTGGTCAAAAAGCGGTTAAAGCTTTAGTTGATATATATGCTAATTGGATTCCAAAAGAAAAGATATTAACTACGAATGTATGGTCTTCTGAGCTCGCAAAATTAGCCTCTAACGCGATGTTAGCTCAGCGAATTTCATCTATTAATAGTCTTTCAGCACTTTGTGAAAAGACAGGAGCAAATATTGATGAGCTTTCAAAGGCTATTGGAATGGATCACCGAATCGGTCCACATTTTCTAAAAGCCTCAGTTGGCTTTGGTGGAAGTTGTTTTAAAAAAGACATATTAAATCTGGTTTATCTCTGTCAATTTTATGGTTTAAATGAAGTTGCAGAATATTGGCATCAGGTTGTAAAAATAAATAATTATCAAAAAATTAGATTTACTGAGACTATAATTAAATATTTTGAAAGGGATTTAACAGATAAGAAAATATTAATTCTAGGCTGGGCATTTAAGGCTAATACAAATGATTCAAGAGAGTCAGCCTCAATTTTTGTTGCTCAAAAACTTTTTGAATTGGGAGCAAAAATAGATATATATGATCCAAAAGTTGAAACAATAACTATAATTAAAGATATTAATCTTGAATGGGGGTATACTTTTAATCAAGTTAGTGAAAGGGTGAGTATTATAGACAACCACTCATCATCTGTTAAATATGATGCTTATGTAATACTCACAGAATATCAGGAGTTTAAAAGTCTAGAAATTGATCCTCAACTAGTATTTGATGGAAGGAATATTTTTGATAAGACGTTGTATTCAATTGGAAAGAGTTAATAATAATTAACTATGAGATATATTGTATTTGACCGTGATGGTACATTAATTGAATATAAGCCATATCTCCACAACCCGAATGACGTTAAACTTAATCCAGGCTCAAGGGAAATAATTTTAAGTTTTTTAGAAAAAGGATACTTATTATTTCTGCATACCAATCAATCCGGAGTAGGAAGAGGTTACTTCAATCTTGAAGATGTAGATAGATGTAATAAAAAAATGATAGAATTGCTTAACATTAACTCAAAAATTTTTGAAGATATTTGTATAGCTACTGATTACCCTCCTTTGGAAAATACATATAGAAAACCGTCAATTAAATTTGGTAGTGAAATAATAAAAAAATACAATATAAAATTAGATCAACTTATATATATTGGTGATAACACAACAGATTTAGAAACTGCATACAAATTAAATTGCAGAGGATATGGTATAAATTTTAATAGAGATAATATTCTGCTAGATAAATTAAAAATAACAAAAAAATTTAATTTTTCTATGCATGGATCTTTTTCTGAAATTAAGGATGATATTATTAAAAATGATAACAAATGAATATAAAAGATTTTATAGTTTATAGTGGTACCTCACTAAGAGATGCTTTAAAGCAAATAGATAAAAACCACAAGGGATTCATAGTTATTTGTAATAAAAAAAATCAGGTTAAAGGTCTATCAACTGATGGAGATATTAGAAGACAATTGTTAATTAACGATGATATAGATCAAATTATTGATAATAGTATGAATAAGAACTTTGTCTTTGCTAAAGAAAATTCTTCACATGAGGAAATATATAAATTAATGGATAATGAAATTAAGGCAATTCCTGTCTTAGACAGTAAGAAGGAATTAAAATCTATTTTTACTATTAACAACCTTCCACAGAGAGGAGAAGGTGTAATTAGTGCAAGGTCAAAATCACCGGTTAGAATTAGCTTTGGGGGAGGTGGGTCAGATACTACAGCATTCTTTTCAAAAAGTAATGGAGCTGTTATAAATTCAACAATTTCTCTTTACTGCTATTCATCATTATTCAAAAGAAATGATTCAAAAATCACAATAGATTCTCTTGATCTTAATAAAAAAATATCTCTAAACAATATTAATCATCTTGATGAATTAGATGATGATTTTGGATTAATTAAATCAGTAATTAAGACTATTAAACCTGACTTTGGGTTTGATTTAATTATAAATTCAGACTTTCCAAGAGGTTCAGGCCTAGGAGGGTCCTCTGCTGTTTGTGCATCAATTATTGGATGCTTCAATGAGTTTAGAATTGATAAATGGAATAACTATGAAATATCAGAGATAGCTTATGAGAGTGAAAGATTACAATTAAATATAGCAGGGGGATGGCAAGATCAGTATGCTACTGTTTTTGGAGGATTTAATTTTATGGAATTTAATGAAAGTAAAAACCTTATACACCCTCTTAGAATTAAAAAAGAAACTCTTCTTGAACTAGAGAATAATATAATTCTTTGCTATACTAATACTAATCATACAAATGATAATATTCACAGATCTCAAAAATCAAATACCTCAAATCAAAAAATTATTGATAATATCAAAGAGAATGTCAAATTGTGTTATGAGACCAGAAATTCTTTATTAAAAGGAGATCTAATATCTTTTGGTGAAACATTAAACAAATCATGGGAATTAAAAAAAACATTTGCAAATGATATCTCAAATGAATATTTAGATGATATATATAATAATGCAATAAAGAATGGAGCAGCAGGAGGTAAATTATTAGGAGCAGGAGGAGGAGGATATTTTATATTCTATGTTAAACCTGAGCAAAAAAACAGGTTCCTTAGATGGACCAATACTAAGGATTTAATTTGTACTCCATTTAAATTCGTCGAAGATGGGCTTAGCTCATGGATAGCTAGACACTAATATGAAAATAGATAAATTCCAAATATCTAAAAGAACTTTTATTATTGCTGAGATAGGTAATAACCATAATGGTAGTATCCAAAAAGCAAAATTAATGATAGATAAAGCTATTGATGTAGGGGTGGACGCTGTAAAATTTCAAATGCGACATATTGAAGAGGTCTATAGATCAAAATCTCTATCAAGACAGGGAGATGATCTAGGAACAGAGTATGTTTTAGATTTACTAGATAAATTTGAACTAAGTCAAGCTGAACATAGAGAGCTTTCTGAGTATTGTAAAGAAAGAAAGATTCTTTATATGTGTACTCCTTGGGATCTAAAGAGCATTGATGTCCTTGAATCTTTCAATGTAAAAGCATATAAAGTCGCTTCAGCTGATTTAACAAACATTCCATTAATAAATAAATTATGTGAAACCAAAAAACCATTAATACTTTCTACAGGAATGAGTTCAGTTGAAGAAATTAAATTTACAACTGATTTTTTAAACAAAAAAAATGCAAGCTTTGCTTTACTCCACTGTAATAGTACATATCCAGCTCCAATTCAAGACATTAACCTTAATTGGATTAATTCATTGAGAGAGATCCACTCAATTGTAGGATACTCTGGACATGAAAGAGGAATTAATGTCTCTCTTGCAGCTGTTTCACTCGGAGCTCAAATTATAGAAAGACACTTTACACTTGATAGAAACATGGAAGGCCCTGATCATGCTGCCAGCTTAGAATACAAAGAATTTAAGAATCTGGTTAAAGGTTGTAGAGAAATTGAACAAGCTCTTGGAGATGGTAAAACAAAAAAAATTAGCCAAGGGGAGATGATTAATCGGGAAAATTTAAGTAAAAGTCTTGTCGCATCAAGAGAACTAAAAAAAGGTCATATACTAAAAGAAAAAGACATTAAAATTCTTAGTCCAGGACAAGGTTTATCGCCACAAATGCTAGACCAATTAATTGGAAAAACGCTAAATAGAGATATGCAACTTGAAGATTATTTTTTTAAATCTGATATTGATAATCTTGTTTACAAGTCTAAAAAGTATAATTTTAAATTAGACTGGGGCATACCTGTTCGTTATCATGATTTTAACGAATATCAAAAACTTGTCTCTCCTGACTTGTTTGAATTTCATCTTTCCTACAAAGATATGGAGCTAGACATTGAAGATTTCATAAAGACTAAATCTAAATCTGGTTTTGTCGTTCATGCTCCTGAATTATTTAAAGGAAGCAATTTAATGGATCTTGCTTCACCTGATGAAAATTATCGTTCTAAATCTATTCAAGAGACACAAAAAGTTATCGAGATAACAAAAGATTTAAATAAGTTTTTTCCAAAACAGAAAACACCTTTAATTGTTGCAAATATTGGAGGTTTTTCAATGGATAAGCCAATTGATTTTAAATTTAAACATGATTATTATAAAAGATTTTCAGAGAGTTTATCTCAATTATCAACTGAAGGAGTTGAGTTAATCCCTCAGACCATGGCTCCCTTTCCATGGCATTTTGGTGGGCAACGCTATCAAAACTTATTTGTTCTACCAGATGAAATCGAGGAAAAATGCACTCTTATGAATTTGAGAATATGTTTAGATGTATCACATTCAATGTTAACTTGTAATCACTTTAATATTGACTTTTATGAGTTTATTGATAAAGTAGCGCCATTTACAGCTCATATCCATATGGGGGATGCAAAAGGGGTGAATGGTGAGGGCTTACAAATTGGAGAAGGAGATATTGATTTTAAAAGACTCTGTAAAATACTAATAGACAAGTCCCCGAAGGCTAGTTTCATTCCAGAAATATGGCAAGGTCATAAAAATAATGGTGAAGGTTTTTGGATTGCTCTTGATAGATTAAATGGATTATTATAAATTTTAATTATAAAATGATTAACAAAATAAAAGATGAAATACAAAAATCAATTTTAGTTAAAAGTGATATCATTAAAAATGCTAAGCTTTTATCAGAAATTGAAAATCTAACAAATGAAATATTAAAATCCATAAAAAATGGAGGAAAAATAATTTTTTGTGGAAATGGAGGAAGTTTTGCAGATTCTCAGCATTTAGCTGCTGAATTTGTCTCAAGACTTCGTTTTGATAGAGCTCCCCTGCCTTCCATAGCTCTAGGAACAAATAATTCAAATATTACAGCAATTGCCAATGACTATGGATATGAAGAAGTGTTTAGTCGAGAAATTATATCTCTTGGAAATGAAAAAGACATTTTCATTCCAATAAGTACAAGTGGTAATAGTTTAAATATTTTAAAATCTATTGAATCTGCTAAAGAAAAGAATATTAAAGTAATTGGATTGTCAGGAAAAGATGGTGGTAAAATGAAAACGATGTGTGATGTTATTTTAGTTCCTTCTAATTCAACTGAAAAAATTCAAGAATCACATATAATGATAGGTCATATTATATGTGCTATTGTTGAGCAAGAATATTTTTTA
>TARA_B100001057_G_scaffold83973_1_pt1 | contig 12588 bp, 1 predicted proteins | sample TARA_B100001057 | Tara Oceans TARA_B100001057 (sample SAMEA2621839) | marine metagenome | biome: marine biome (ENVO:00000447); feature: surface water layer (ENVO:00002042); material: "saline water (ENVO:00002010), including plankton (ENVO:xxxxxxxx)" | depth 5 m
TGAAGGTAGAAAAGGAAAAGCTGCTACAAAAGTAGAACTTGCATAGATATCTCTATAGCACTTAACCCAACTAATATTTCCTAATTAAAACCAAAAAGCTATTAAATTAGTTTTTTAAATCATTTACTATGCGCGCATAGTTTTTTATATTCGTTAAAATTAGTAGGGTATTCTTTGATTATAGATGGAATACAACAGATAGTTACATTTGAATTTGATGGGGGCATAATGATTTCTAAAAAATGGAAGTAAACTATAGAGGCTAAGTTCCGATTGTCGGTACTACTCAAAAAAAGAAAATCCAATAATTAGAATCTTTTACCGATTGAAATACCACCTTTAAATGTGGCTTCAGGTCTATTATCGTATATTTCATTGCCACAGTTTGTACAATCATCGTTTCCATTTTTAGTAAATAAGAATCTTCCTACCCCAATCATGTATTCAAAGGTCCATCCTTTTTTGTTAACCCATTTCCTTCCTACTCCAAAGCCAGGCGCTATGTCCCATACTTTTATTTCTTCAGTTGTTGTATAGGGCTCATTAGGCATTGGATCATAATAGTATGTTTCTCTATTGTATTCTATATTTGAAAATTTAATGAATATTTCAGCAAAATATCCTTCTCCACCAAAATCTGTTTTATTCAAAAAATAAAGTCTATAAAAAGGATTTAAGGAAAATTTTTCAGAACTATTATCATTTAAGTTTAAAAATAGATCAGCTCCAAAAGATGAATAAGCATCATTAATTTTTTCATATCCAATATTAAAAGCAGGTTGAGTTAAAAGATCAATAAAATCAAGTTTTATTTCTTGATTACCAATTTCATCAAAAAGTTCTGTTACCTGCCTGTCTGATTTGACTACTTCTACTTTTTGAGGCTCTTGTTGAGCATAAGTAGAAGAGAATAAAAATGTGAAAATAAGTAAAAATGTTTTTTTCATGAGATCTTTATATTACATAAAAGTAATCCAATTTATCACGCTAGCTAACAGATTAAATGTTAATTTTTATATAAAAAAATTAATCATAAATACAAAACATTAGTATACCATATAAATCAAGGATAATAATATTTTAATAATTTGTATATTAACAACTCCATAAAACAAACTAAATGCATTCAATAAGACTTATACTAATGTTCTGCTTAATTCATGCAGTGACATTTTCTCAAAATATCACTATATCATCTGATTCTAATTCCCTTGTTGAGGGATCAGCAAGTTCGGTAACTATCACTGGAACAATTGATGCTGCTTCAGACTCAGATATTATTATTCCAATTACTTTAACTGGTACCGGATCTAAAGGTGTTGATTACTCTGTTAGTTTTTCATCATTTGAGTCTGCTTCTAGTCTTTATAATGCTGATGGTGATCATAGAAATATAATTAGTTTAAGCGATGGTCGATACATAATATACGAAAACGGAACAGACAATCTTAAAATAATAGACTTTGATGATCAATCATCTCAGGCAGATGTTTCACTTGCCAGAAGTTACAATCACATAAAGGCTAGTAGCGACCTGATATTGGGTGCAACTAGTGATAAGATTTATCAATTGTCTATAAGTGGTAATACTGTTTCAGAATCATTATATCTTGAGCTTGAGGATTCACAGGGTGTATTTAACAACCAAATTTCAATTGAAGGATCAAATATTTTGTTCAATAGTCTTAATAATAGTGGAGAAAGAAATGTTTATTTAAAGCAGGGATCAAATGAACCTGAACAAATATATAGTGGAACCTCATGTTGTTGGGTTCCAGTATTATTTCAAGGAAGAGCTATTATGTTTGGTGAAAATCAATCTTATTTTTCTGAAATAGTTAACAATTCATATACCCAAACCGTTTATCTAAATGGGCCAAGTCAAAATGGGGATTTAGATGTAAGCCGTGATGATATTAAGGTTTTTAATAATAAAATTTATGTAAAACCTGCATATTCAATTCATGGTCCTGTTATTTGGGAAGTTAATGTAGACTCAGGATTACTAACCCCAGTTCTTACCTCACCCCCTATTTATGCCTCGGACCCAAGCCCAGAAAATCATGACTTTACATTTGATAGCTCTGGAAATTTAATTCATATAATTGAGCCAAATCAGGTATGGGTAACATCTTTTCAGCTAGCCCCTGAGATTAGGATTCCAGCGGGCTCAACATCTGGGACTATCACCTTCTCTGTTATTGATGACAACTCTAATGAATCTGATGAAACAATTATAATCACCCCTGGAACTCCAACCAATGGAACATTGGCTGATAACTCAGATGTCAATGTTACTATTTCTGACGATGATAATCCGTCTGTGGTTACATTTGCTTTTTCAGCTGAAACTGTTTCCGAGCCTAATGGTTCAGTGACACTAACAGCAACTGCTAATCCAGTTTCTGGATTGGACATAACAGTTCCTCTAACACTGTCGGGAACAGCATCATCAGATGAATATTCAGTCAGTGCATCAGAGATAGTAATTCCAGCGGGGTCAGACTCTGCAAGTGTAACGATTACAGCTGTTGATGATACTGAGGTTGAAGAGATGCAAACTATCATATTCACAATTGGCGAAGTTACAAATGGAACAACAGTAACAACAGATGTGACATTAAACTTAGATAGTGATGATGATCCAGAAATTACTTCAATAGTGGGTTCTCCAACTACGTTTGCTGAGAATGAATCAAGTACAGTTTCAGCAACAATTAATGCTGTATCATCTAGAGATATTAATATTCCATTTACACTGTCAGGAACAGCAACATCAGAATCCGACTATACGTCTACCTTTGACTCTAAGGGTGAGGAAACCTTAATGATGATAATAAATGAAAATAATAACGAATTTTCTGGATTTACCTATTCCAACGGAAAGTATTTCTTTCTTGATTGGTCAACTCTCAGGGTTTTTGACCCTGCTACCCAAACAAGTAATACTTATTATTTACCTGAAGGGCTTAATAGTCAACATAAAATAGTTGGAAATTTCATATACGGGGCAAATGGTGATAATTATTTAAAAAAAGTAGACATTTCAGATTTGAATAATATCACATCAACAACACTCGTTTCAACAAATGATCCAATTTCAATTCAAGGTGCATTTAATGTAATTGACGGTACAATTTATTACCAAACATATCAAAGCATAACTGGCGTATGGAGAGTTTATAGTCTTGTTGAAGGTGAAAATTCTGTTCAGATTGATGTAGGCAATTCATTTAATAATTTTATAAAACTAGGAGAAACATTGTATGGAATTGATGGTTGGTCTGGGTTAAGGAAATATGAAAATGGCGAGTTTTCTGATATATATGTAAGTTCTCAGTATTATATGGCAGGTAACAATAACGCAAAGGTTATTAACGATAAGTTATATCTTAGAAATGGAAATTCTTCTCCAAACCATGTTTACTATGGTGAAATTGTAGGATCAAGTATAGTTTACACACAGTTGGAATACAATACAAGTTCTGACATGAATTCCATACGTGATTTTGATTTTGACAGCTCAAATGGTGATTTATTACTATACAACCAAAGTTCATTAGGTGTATATTCTGTATTTTCCTATCAGCTTTCGCCAGAGATTAAGATTCCAGCGGGCTCAACTACTGGTACGATTACCTTCACTGGTGTTGAAGATACATTAGATGAAGCTGACGAGACTTTAATTTTAACACCTGGAACTCCAACGAATGGAACATTATCCGACACGTCTGAAATAATATTGACAATTACCGACTTAAACGATCCATCAGCAGTTACGTTTGCTTTTTCAGCTGAAACTGTTTCCGAGCCAAATGGTTCTGTAACACTCACGGCAACTGCTGATCCAGTTTCTGGATTGGATGTAACAATTCCATTTACATTATCGGGTACAGCAGGCTCTGATGAATATTCTGTAAGTGCATCAGAGATAGTAATTCCGGCAGGGTCAGACTCTGCAAGTGTAACGATTACAGCTCTTGATGATGATGAGGTTGAAGTATTAGAAACCATCATCTTCACAATTGGAGAGCTTACAAACGGAACAACAGAAACAACAGAAGTCACATTAAACTTAGAAAGTGATGATGATCCAGATGTTACTTCAATAGTAGGTTCTCCAACTACGTTTGCTGAGAATGAATCAAGTACAGTTACAGCTACAATTAATGCTGCATCATCAAGAGATGTAATAATTCCTTTGACAATTTCAGGAACAGCAACATCAGAAACCGACTTTACCTCAACTTTTGATTCCGAAGAGGAGGAGACTTTAGTTAATGGAGCTTTTGGGTACAGAGAATTTATGGACTTCCATAGTGATGGTAGACTAATGAGTATTAATAGTAATACGTTAACAATTTATGAACCTTTAAATGCGTCAACAACCACGTACAGCCTTGTTAGAAGCTATGAATGGCATCAGGTTGAAGGAGATTATATTTACGCACGTTCAAGTTCTCAGGGACTAGAAACATATAGAATTGATATTTCAGATTTAAATAATATTGAAGAGGAACTTTATATTGAAAATCCGACTGATGGTATTGCCTGGACATATAATGGACTTAGTGTAGAAAATGGAAACGTTTTGTATAATGTATATAACAGTAATGCCTTTAATTCATCAAATTCTAGATTTGTGTTTAAGAAGGAGCCAGGCTCTGACCCCGAAATTATTTATGAAGGAAGCATGTGTTGTTACGCTCCAATTCTGTATAATGATAGGGTTTATCAAATTGGTGAATATGATATTTCTGAAATCGTTAACGGAGTATATACAAACTATCGATATCATGGTGGTCAGATAAGTGATTTGAAAGAAATTAAGGTAATTGACGGAAAGATTTACTTTAGACATGATACTAATAATATTTCGTATTTTTCACTTGATGACGAAGGCGCTCCTGATGACGGCACGGATGGCTGGATGGCTGGGTATATTAACTTTACTAATGTTCTCACAATCCCTAATAATAATAACAGTATATATACATTTGACTTTGATAGTCAAATGAATTTATACACTATTGAGTGGAGAAATAACGAATATAATTTATTTTCCTATCAGCTTTCGCCAGAGATTAAGATTCCAGCGGGATCAACTACTGGTACAATTACCTTCACTGGTGTTGAAGACACATTAGATGAAGCTGACGAGACTTTAATTTTAACACCTGGAACTCCAACAAATGGAACATTATCCGATGCGTCTGCATTAACATTGACCATTACGGATATTAATGATCCATCAGCAGTTACGTTTGCTTTTTCAGCTGAAACTGTTTCCGAGCCTAATGGTTCTGTGACACTAACGGCAACTGCTGATCCAGTTTCTGGATTCGACATAACAGTTCCTCTAACACTGTCGGGAACAGCATCGTCAGATCAATATTCAGTAAGTGCAACAGAGATAGTAATTCCAGCAGGGTCATACTCTGCAAGTGTAACGATTACAGCTGTTGATGATACTGAGGTTGAAGTTTTAGAAACAATTGTCTTTACAATTGGGGAAGTTACAAATGGAACAACAGAAACAACGGATGTGACATTAAACTTAGGGAGTGAAGATCAGCCAAACTCTTCTTTAGTTGCAACAAACCCTGACATGAACGAGGGTGAATCTACATCTATTACTCTTGAGATTGATGCTGCTACTTCTAATGATGTTATAGTGCCACTTGTATTAACTGGAACAGCTACATTCAATATTGACTATACAACGGATTTTGAAACAGAAGGACAGGAAACATTCTTAATGAATGTTAATAATGATTACAATAGAATGACAATATTAGATGATGGTAGAGTAGTATTTCTACAAAGCTCTTCGATACATGTTTATGATACTGTCAATAAGACTTATCAGAACTATTATATGGATGAATATGCAAATTATCTGCAAGCATCAGGTGATTTCATTTATTTAAAGTCTAACCAAAGAATTTTTAAATTCAATATAGATCAGTTTAACTATGCTGAAGACGGAACAAATGATATCGTAACAACTTTAATTTCAGGTTCAGATTTATTAGGCTCAAATGATTATTATGCTGGAGAAAACATCACAGTTGAGGGGGATAAATTACTGTATCAAGTTTATGATTGGCCAAACGGATACAAAGTTTATAGTAAAGAAGGCGAAAATGATGCAGAATTAATTTATGAAGGTGGCACACATGCAAATCATTTATTACTATTTAATGATAGAGTCTATAAGTTTGAGTCTTCTGGAATGCAAGAATTATATAACGGAGAGTACACCAATTATATTAATTATGATTACCATATATATCAGGTATTAGCTTATAATAATCAGGTTTATGCACTAGTTGAATATTATGATGCTAATCTTGGTCAAAACTTAAGAAAGGTATCAAAATTAAATATAGAAACAGATATAATTAACGCAAATGGTGATGATGGCACATATGAATTTATGCCTACTGTCTATGGGGATACTTTTGATTATTTCTATATGTTTGGCTTTGATAACCTTGGAAATCTAGTCCAATTTAATAGCACATTTGAAAATGATAATTATGCTTATGGTCTTTATTCATATCAGCTATTTCCTGAAATTTTAATTAGTGCAGGTGAAACCTCTGGTACATTTACTTTTGAATCCATTGAAGACAGTTCGTTTGAAGATGATGAAACAATCATTGTTACACCTGGAGATCCGATTAACGCTACCATCACAAGTGAACAACCACTAGAATTAAATATCATTGATGATGATAATCCGCCAATGATTACTTTTGAGTTATCTTCTGAGACAATTGTTGAAAATTCTGAGACTAGCGTGACACTTACAGCAACTGCTGATGTTCAGTCTGGTGTTGAAATTACCATTCCATTTACAATGGGTGGAGATGCACTTGCTGATGAATATGAATTAAGTGCTGAATCAATAGTGATTGCTCCAAATGCAACCACTGGAAGTATTACTGTTACCACCTTTGGAATTGATGATAACGCAGTAGAAGTATCAGAATCCATTGTCTTTACTTTTGGTGAAATTACAAATGCAATAACAGAAACAACATCGATAACTCTAACCCTTTTAAGTGAAGATAATCCGACTGTTAGCTCAGTTGACATCTCACAAACAGAATTAACTGAGGGTGAATCAACTACATTGACTGTTACAGTTGATGCTGCTGGTTCGAATGATGTTTATGTTCCAATCATTTTTGGAGGTAGTGCAACAACTGAAGTTGATTACAATTCTACTTTTTCAGCACAAGGTGAACAATCATTAATTGGGCAACTTTCTGATAACGGTTTTTCTAGATTCGGAATTTTGTCTGATGGCAGACATGTGTTTTTAAATTCCTCTGAGATAAGAATTATGTCAGCTGACGCAAGTAGTGAAAATAGTGCTCAATTAGGATCCTCTTATTGGTGGATGGAAATCGAGGGTAATACAATATATATTGCAAATAATGACAGAATCGCAATAGTTGATATCACGGATATTTCTTCTAATCAAGTTGAGGTTGAAGAAATTGTAGCATTAGATAATGTTAATATAAATGGTTATAACTTTAGTGTTGAGAACGGAAAGGTTCTTTATGGGGTTTCTGCAGATGGTTCTGGTACCCGCCAGTTATGGCTACTGGAAAGTCTTGAAACCGACCCAGTATTATTAGGCTCAGGACTATCTTGTTGTTCTAAGCCAATATTATATAATGGAAATGTTTATCGGTTTGAAACTGGTGGTTATCATCAATTAATAGATGGAGAAGAGACTAATTTTGTTAGCTATTCTGGATTTACAAGCTATATTAATAGGGATAGAAAGATGGTAGTTAAGAATGGAATTCTATATGGATTCTCAGACTATAATTCTTCAGATTTAGTCCAGCTTAGCCTTGATGCTGGTAATGGAATAGTTTCTCAGGCTTTCAATATTGATATTGGAGAAGAGATTAATACAACTAGAACATTTGATTTTGCTCCAAATGGAAATATAATTCTTGTTAATGAAGTGATTGAAAATAATGAAACAATTACTCAGTTAAATTCTTATTTAATGAATGCTGAGTTAAAGGTGGATGCCGGTGAAACAACTGGTTCGATTACCATAAATACTATTGATGATGATTCATTTGAATTTGATGAAAATATTACTGTTAATTATGGAACACCAACAAACGCAAATATTGGAGATATTCAAGGATCTGAAATCATAATTTTAGACAATGATTTACCACCAGTTGTTACCTTTGAGTTGTCGAGTGATAACATTGTAGAAAATGCTACAGACCCTGTAACAATGACCGCAACATTATCAGAAATCTCAGGATATGATGTTACGATTCCATTTACCATCTCAGGTACGGCTGGAAGTGACGAGTATTCAGTTTCAGCATTATCAATTGTTATACCTGCTGGATCAGATTCTGGAAGTGTTGAAGTTTCAACTGCTGAATTGGATGATGAGGAAGTTGAAATGCTAGAAACCATCATATTTACTTTTGGTGAGTTAACAAATGCATCTACTGAAACAACAGAAATAATTCTAAACTTAGAAAGTGATGATGATCCTAATCTAGTTTCGGTTGAAGCAGATCCATTAGAATTTGCTGAACATGAATCTGCTACTGTTACAGCTACAATTGATCAAGCTTCTTCTAGAGATGTTATAGTTCCAATATCACTTTCAGGTACTGCTATCTTTGACACAGATTATTCAGTTGATTTTGAAGCTTTGGGTGAAGAAAATTTATTTAATTCTCTCACTGAGACATATACTGACTTTAATTTTCTGGAGGATGGAAGGTTAATTGTTTTAAAATCATACTATGAACTTTTGATATTTGAACTAGACGGATCTATTACATCAATTCCTCTTGAAACAAACGCAACGGAGTTTAAAGTGAGAGGTTCAGAAATTATTCTTAGAGATTGGCCAACAATGAGTAAAATCGATTTAAATACTCTTACTCAATCTGTGATTGGTGCAACTTTTTCAAATAATCAAATTGCACAGTATAGAGAAGGATTTGATTATGTCAATAATAAATTATTTACATTAGTTCGCTCGAATGATAATTACTCTACTGCAATACATTCTCAAATTCAAGGAGAAGATCTTGTTGTAATTGGAAATTTCAATGATTATCCTGGAGATTATTTAAAAAGTATAGCTGTTACATCTGATGAAGAAATTTTCGTTACAAGACAAAATGAAAATTCCATTTATAAGTTAGTTGATGGCGAATTACAATTGTGGGCTTATTATGATCAAGGCTACATTCAAGAGTTAAGAATTTTTAACGATCAACTTTATGCCAAGACTTACAGCTATGTTGATGGTCTTAATCATGTTGTTCTTATCGATCAAAACATACAATATACCATAACCTCAGATCCTGGCGCAAACATTAAGCAATTAGACTATCAGCTAAGTGATCAAGTCTTATATGTGAATGATTTTGTTTTCTATAATAATGACTTGTATTTATCTATTCAAAATCAACAAAATGGTCATCAAATAAATTCTTATAGTTTTAACCCTGAAATAGTTATTCCATCTGGTAATCTTTCTGGATCTTTACTTATTGAAGGAATTGATGATGATTTAAATGCACCAGGTGAGGAGACAGATGAAACTATTGAAATGTCAATTTTAGATCCGTTAAATGCTAATATTGAAGACTCAAATACATTTGAAGATATTACCCTTACAATACTCAATAATGAAATTGATTTAGCTCTTGATGAGGATGCTCTAGCAAATGTTCCAGCAATGACATCAAGTTCAGTCGCATGGGGTGATTTTGACAGAGATGGCGATCAGGATATGGCTGTAATGGGTGTAAGTTTCTTTGACGGTGTTATTACAAGGTTATATGAGAATGTAGAAGGAATATTTGTAAATAGTAACCCAGGAATATTTGCACCCACCTATGAGGGTGATTTAATGTGGGTAGACTATAATAAAGATGGATATATTGATTTAGTTGTTTCAGGACTTGATCCAAATGATAATCCTTCCACAGTTATATATGAAAATATAGATGGAGTGACCTTTAGTCCAAGTATTGATATGACATTACCTAATCTTTTCTCAACATCTATGGACTCTGGAGATCTGGATAATGATGGAGATATTGACTTTATTATTAACGGTCAAGATGCTGATAATAATTGGAGAAAATATATCTATAAGAGAGAAGGAACTCAACTAATTCTTGAAGGGGATTATAACAATCAGTTTAATGGTGATCAAGGTTATGTTGATGGTGTTATGCGAATAGCTGATCATTCTATTGACGGAGATTTAGATATTTATATGTTAGGTCAGTCAGATTCTAGGATTAAAACTAATACTTATATCAATGAATCCTCAGAGCAAAATTGGTGGGGAGATCAGCTTGCTAATGTTCAAGATGGTTCCATGACATTCTTTGGAGATTATGTTTATTATATGGGACAAGACTCGGATGGAACAATGAGGTTTTACAGAAGATCTCTAGACGGATATAATAATGATCAATTTGGCATTGAAGGATTAAAAGACGGAGATATTGCCATTGGAGATTATAACAATGATGGTTATGAAGATATGGTTATTACTGGAGAAAATGAAAGTGCAGAATCAATTACAAAGCTTTATGACGGAAATGCATTTGGATTTACAGAGAATACGGAAATTGACTTGGTTGGTCTTAGAAGTTCAACTGCCAAATGGGTTGATTATGATATGGACGGTGATTTAGATTTATTCCTTAATGGGACAAATGATGAAGGCGAGTTTTCATTATTATATAAAACAAACCTTGAAAATAAGACCAATACTGCAGCTTCTGCTATAACCAATCTATCTTTTGAAAATCTTGGTAATGGAAAAGTAAGGTTATCTTGGGATGAGCCTGAGGATGATTTTTCAAATAATTTGGGCTATGTAATTCGATTAGGTACAACAGAATTTGGATCCGAATTATCCAATACTGAAAGTAACTTAGAAACCGGTCAAAGACTAATTACTAAGTCTACTCAAATTAATTCTAACAGTTATGAGGCACTGCTTGACCCAGGAAACTACTATTGGTCTGTTCAGTCAGTTGATACTGGATTAAGAGGTAGTGTTTTCTCTGATGAGGCTACATTCCAATTGACTTACGAGTGGAAGCTACTTAATCAAGGTGGTATAATTGATAGATCAATTTCATCAATAGATCAACCAATTGTGAAATTAACCGACATTGATGGTGATAATGACATGGATCTAGTTTATGGTTCTAGATCTGCAGATCAAGACATACAAATATTTAGACTTGGGGACAATAGTTTTGAATATTTTGATTATATAAATGATGCAAGAAGTATTACGGATATTGAATTCCTTGATATTAACAATGATTTAGTTTTAGATATCATTGTTAATACATGGAACGGTCCTCAGAGTAATTTCTTGAGATTATATAATTCTAACTCAAATGGTGGATTTAATTCTGTATTTAGTGCCCCTGGATTATATCAAGCTAAAATTGAATTGATTGATATTAATAATGATGGTACTGAGGAGATAATTCATGCTGGTAGAACATCGGAATCGGCTAATTCAGAATTGAAGATTTATGTGTATGAACAAAATGGAAATACTCTAACTGATCAGCCTTTAGATATTTCAGAACAGGTTTCAGGGCTTAAACAGGGTGCCTTTGGGTTTGGAAACATAGATTTAGATGAAGATATTGATTTTGGTATAACTGGGTTGAGCAATTTTGGAGCTCAAAGTAATGTGTATCTTAACGAAACAGTATTCACAGAAACTGTTGCTCCTATCTTTGCTCTAACATCAGTAGATTTCCCAGCGGCCTATGAAAGTACATTAGACTTTATTGATTTTGATGGTGATGGAGATTTAGATATTATGCTAACTGGTACGGGGTCAAATGGTCCAATGTTTAAAGTATTTGCAAACAATGGATTAGGCGGAGATCAACTTGATTTTACCGAGGCTCAAAATACTGGTCTAACTCCGATAAGAAATGCTAATATTGATTATGGAGATTACAATGGAGATGGATATTTAGATATTTTATATACTGGTACTGTAACTGGTCAGGGTGAGGTTACTAAACTTATGGAATTTGATCCTGATACCTCAAGTTACATTGAAAGTGATTTTGATTTGTCAGATATTGTTAATGCTTCTATTGCATTTGGTGATGTAGATGGTGATAATGATTTAGACTTTACAATTGCTGGTGAAAGTTCTTCTAACAATAATAATAGTATCATTAAAACATATCTTAATGTTAGAAATGAATCTGCTGATGTAGTTGCTAGTTCAGCAGGCGGAAACATGACAGATACGGGATCGATCATTGCTTCGTTTAAATCTGAAAATCAGTTTATAGTGAATGACAGACCATCAACACCCGATGGATTAACCTCAAGTATTGAGTCTTATGATGCGGTAAGTAATACATATAAAGTGAAATTTATGTGGAATGCTTCGTTTGATGATCATACCCCTAGTGAAGCTCTTACATATGGTCTTAAAATCGGGACTTCAAATGGAGGAGATGAAATAATGAAAGTTAATGCACTTTCAAATGGTTACAGGTT
>TARA_B100001057_G_scaffold102698_1_pt1 | contig 12584 bp, 8 predicted proteins | sample TARA_B100001057 | Tara Oceans TARA_B100001057 (sample SAMEA2621839) | marine metagenome | biome: marine biome (ENVO:00000447); feature: surface water layer (ENVO:00002042); material: "saline water (ENVO:00002010), including plankton (ENVO:xxxxxxxx)" | depth 5 m
AACGATGAGTATTTTCGTGATGCTGGATATTGGCCGAACACCGAGCCGCCTAGTTATAACCAAAATGGCGGAGAGGTTGCTGTTAGCTTTAAGGTCAGAATTTCCGGAGGGTCTGGCACCATCTACTATACTCTTGATGGTTCGGACCCTCGCCAGTTTGGAAATACAGTAGCTGGTGGCGCACTTATTTATTCGACTCCCATTTCTCTGCCTCAATCTGTGGTGACCGTAAAATCTCGACTCCGTAGTCCGCGAGGAGAATGGAGTGCGCTTACTGAGGCCCAGTTCAAGGTTGGCCTTATTCAGCCTAATTCTTCGAACCTTGTTGTTTCCGAGATTCATTATCATCCTGTTTCACCGAACGCTGATGAGCTTGCTGCGGGGTTCTCTGATCCCGACGATTTCGAATTCATCGAGTTGCAGAATATTGGCAACCAGGCACTTGATCTCTCCGATCTTTCCTTCACTGATGGAATTAGTTTCAAGTTTGCGGATAGCTTTCTGACTTCGCTGGCACCAGATGCTTCGGTTATTTTGGTGCGAAGCCTCGAAGCCTTTAGGCAACGTTATGGAGATGGATTTGAAGCTTTAGTGGCCGGCCAATATGGCGGGGGGCTCTCCAATGGTGGGGAGAAAATCGTAGTGGAAACCTCTGCCAGCGTTGTAAAGAGTTTCAGCTATGACGATTCAGAACCTTGGCCGGGTTGTGCGGACGGCGAGGGGATCTCATTGATCCTCCTCGATCCATCTTCAAACCCCGATCATACCCTTGCGGAAAGTTGGGCAGGTTCTGCGCAAGTCGGAGGGTTCCTCGGAGGCTCGCTGCAACCTTTAACTTACGAATTGTGGCAAAGTTATGTTTTTACTTCCAAGCAAGCTTCAGGGCCTTCTGATGATCCTGATGGTGATGGTCTGCCTAATCTTGTTGAGTTCTTCCTTGGCTCACTTCCCGGGAAAAATGATGCGGTAGCCCGCGGCCCTCGGGCGTCAATTACAGATACGAATGGTGAAGATTATCTCACCTTTAGTTTCTCTCAGGTACTTGGTCAGACTGAGGTGACAGGACTAGTTGAGGTCTCTTCAAATCTCACCGATTGGTCTTCTAGTTCTGCCGGCATTAAGGAGGTTTTACCCGCAGTCCCAAATGGGAATGGCAGTGTTAGGCGCACCTTTCGGGTGGCCTCTCCGGTCTCTGATGTTGCGAAACAATTCCTACGTCTCCGGGTCATTGAGAATTAAGCGAGGGGCGCGCCGGACTGAAAGAATTGGCAAAGTCGGCACGAATAGACTCTACTCATGAAGCGTCTTCTATCACTTCTCCTCGCTGTCGCAGCTCTGGGTTCTCTTTTCCTCGCCAATGGACAGGAGAAGAAGGCCTCTTTACCGGAACCCACCCGGCCGCTCAAGGCCCTCTTGATTGCCGGTGGATGCTGCCATGATTATGTGAAGCAGCATGAGGTTCTCTATAAAGGAATCCAAGAGCGTGCTAACGTTCGTGTCGATGTAATGTGGACGCGCGACAGGAGTACGAATCCGCCACTGCCACTTTACGATGATCCTGATTGGGCGAAAGGTTATGACATCATCATTCACGATGAATGTGCCGCCAGTAATAAGGATCTCAAGTTAATGGAGAACATCCTCGAAGTGCACAAAACTATTCCTGCGGTGCATCTCCACTGTGCGATGCATTCCTTCCGCAATGGCACAGAAAAGTGGGCTAAGCATCTTGGTCTGCATTCCACCGGGCACGGTCCACAGAAACCTCTCGAAATCACTTATACGAATCCCGATCATCCTATCACTAAGACGCTGGAGAATTGGGTCACTAAAAATGAGGAGCTTTATAATAACCGCGAGATTTTTGATGCTGAGCCGCTCGCCCTCGCGACCCAAAAAGTGGGTGACCGTGAAAATTCGGCGGTTGTGGCGTGGATCAATACCAAACAAGGTGCGCCTACCTTCTCAACTACCGTGGGGCACAATACTCACACGGTTGAAGATCCTCGTTACCTTGATTTGGTCACCCGCGGATTACTCTGGGCTGCCGGAAAGTTGAATGATGATTATCTCAAACCCTATACTGGATCTAACGTCATCACTGAAATGGGGGCGAAGGAAGAGAAAGTGGAATCGTCTTTTGGTAAGCCTTCCAAAGATGCTGTGAAGGTAAAATTGACTGCTTCATCCGTCCAAGTTAGCGATAGCCACTTTCCTTGGAGAGCTATTGATGGCAACGTCGAAACCCGTTGGACCGCCAATGGGGCCGCTCATCCGGCTTGGCTACAGCTCGAATTTGAAAAGCCCACCACGGTGACCTCGGCCGAGATCCTCTGGGAGCAAAGGACTGAATGGTATCACTATAAGATTGAAATCTCGCGCGATGGAAAAAACTGGGAAATTGCTCATGATGGTTCAAAGAACCAGCGGAAGTCGGATACCAAGGATCGCTTCAATGTTCAGAATATCAAATCTCTCCGTGTGACGACTCTAGGTCAGGAGACTGGCAAGTGGCCCGCGCTTTGGGAAATTCGCCTGAAGGGACCGAAGGGGAAACTCAAGCTCTTCCCCATTCTAAATAAAAAGGAGATCAATCAGACCAAAGGAGCGTCCAGTAAGGGCTTTGAGAAGGCCGGTAACATCAGACCCCAAATTGCTCAGCTAAGTCCTGAAGAGGAAGCTGCGATCTTAAAGGATTGTGAGATTCCCGAAGGATTCGAAAAGAGCCTTTTCGCCTCTTGGCATTCGGCGAACTATCCCGTTTATGTTGCAGCCTCCCCTGGTGGGGATCTTTATGTTTCGTCCGATGGCAATGGCTCGCTGGGTCGCCAGCCAAACCGTGGGCGTATCTTGCGATTGCGAGACTCCGACAATGATGGCCGCGCTGATGAGGTCACTGAGTTTATTCGTGATATCGATTCACCGCGCGGATTAATTTGGGATCACGACCGACTTTACCTTCTACACCCGCCGCATATCTCGGTCTTCTTTGATCGCGATCATGATGGAGTGGCTGAGGAATCGAAAAGGCTTATATCCGACATCGCCTTCGGCTTCAAAGATCGCCCTGCCGATCATACCACGAATGATATAACGATGGGTATCGACGGGTGGATCTATATTGCGGGTGGTGACTTTGGCTTTATGAAGGCGACCGGTAGCGATGGTCGGACCTTACAACATCGTGGCGGTGGCGTCGTCCGGTTCCGGCCCGATGGGTCTAATCTTGAGTTATTCTCCACAGGAACTCGCAATATTCTCGCCACTCCGATGTCGCCCACTCTCGACATGTTCGCCCGCGATAATACCAACGATGGTGGCGGCTGGGATGTGCGCTTCCATCACTTTACCCCGCTTTCCGATCACGGTTACCCACGACTTTATAAGAACTTTGAAAAGGAGCATGTTCATCCGCTCGCCGACTATGGTGGGGGTTCGGGTTGTGGGGGCGTCTATATTCAAGAGCCGGGCTTTCCTGATGAATGGAACAAAGCTCCTTTCACTTGCGATTGGGGTCGGGCGGGGCTCTTTCGTCACACTGTTGAACCTCTAGGTGCGACCTTCAAAGAGGCTGCCGCGCCGCAAAAATTTATCAAAGTGAGCCGTCCCACCGATGCTGATGTCGATGGCATGTCCGCCGTCTATCAAGCGGCTTGGAAAGGCCCCGCGACTTTCAATTGGGCTGGTCCAGATCAAGGATACATCGTTCGCGTAACTCCTAAGGGTTACACCCCAGAGCCGCTTCCAGATTTTGAGAAGATGAGCGATGAGGCGTTGGTCGAGGCTCTCAATTCGTCATCGCATATCCGGACTTTGGCGGCGCAGCGCACCCTTCTGAGGCGTGCGGACAGCAACGAACTGAATGAGTCTTTGGGAAAACTAAGTTGTAATACTGATAAAGCACTTTCCGCTCGGATTGCGGCTATTTTCACAATGTCGTTGAGATCACCTGAGTCGGGAGCGCTGATGGCTTTGGTAGCTGGACGAACTCTTCCAGAAATTCAGCCGTTTTTAATTCGGGCCTATGGAGAGGTGAGGCATCCGGTTAGCGTTGATGGAGCCTTGGATCTTTTTACGAAAATTCCTGAAGGGAGTAATCCACGAGAAATCGTTGAGGTAATCTTTGCGCTTTCTAAGCTCAATGAGAAACAGGGATCCCCTAAAGCGGCTGCTTTCATCTCAAAATATCTTTCCTCCACAGACCCCGTCATCCGCCACACCGCTTATCGTGCTTTGGCTAAAATGTCTGCGCACGAAGCGGCTTTTTCCAAGGTCAACTCCGATGATACCGAAACTCGGAAAGCGGCTGCATGGGCGCTGATGCGGATGCACAAGAAGGAGGTTGTGGATGGTTTGCTAGTGCGTTTGAAGTCCGAGAATATCCCTGAAAAGCGCCGACCGCTTCTCTCTACCCTCGCTCGGCTTTACCACAAAGAAGCGGAGTGGAACGGCGATTCATGGGGCACCCGCCCTGATACACGAGGGCCTTATTACGAGCTAACGACTTGGGAAGAGTCCGGCCGGATTTTAGAAAATCTCAAAGCTGTCCTAAAAGATGCTCCCGCCGAGGAGGCCGCCTTTATCATCACCAAACTAAACAAGAATCGTATTCCGGCGAATGACGCTTTGGACCGCATGATCGATCTCGCGCTCAAGGACGACAAGTTGATCCCAGTGGTCATTAAACAAATCGCGACGGGTGGAGCAGTTTCGGCCAAGGCTATACCTTTGGTTGTGAAGGGTGCCAGTGATCCTAAAACCCCAGCCGATGCTCTTGCTGGAGCGGTAAAGATTCTCGTGAACTCCGATGACAAGGGATCTCTTCCCGCGGTTCTGAAAGCTTTGGTTCAATTGGAAAAAACCAAGGGTGCGGGGAAACAGCAAACTGCCGCAAAAGGCCATTTTTTTAAAGCTGCGAAGTTGGAAAATCACCACCTTGCACTTGAGAAGATGGCGTCGGAGATGTCCGGCAGTCCTGAAGGAAAGTATGCGGCTATGGCGGTGGTGACTTTGGCTTCTCGAAAGGGCGGATCTCCCGAGTCACGTGAAATGTCGCTTAAGGCGATCGATAAAGGATGGTCTGATCCTAAGCAGAAGATTGCCTTCATCAATGCGGCCCGCGATTTACGTAACCCTGTGATTAATGATCGGATTCGTATTGCTTTCAGTGATCCTGATCAAGCGGTGGCGAAAGCCGCAAAAGATGCCGCAGGTCGACTTAAAATTCAGGCTCCTGGAGCGGATAAAACTCCAAAGATTGCCACCCTGAAACCAGAGGAAGCTTTGCAAAAGGTGACGGCTCATAAAGGGGAAGTGGCATTGGGCCAGGCCATTTTCGCCCGAGCAACCTGCAATGCATGTCACACCGTATCGCAGGGTGAGAAGCAAAAAGGACCTTACCTTGGTAATATCGCCGAGACTTATCGTCGAAATGAACTCGTTGAAGCAATCCTCGTTCCGAATAAGACGATTGCACAGGGATTTGCGACCAATGTTTTCAGCTTGAAGAATGGCAAGTCTTTCGTGGGATTTGTCACCGACGAAGCGGGAGCTAGCGTAAGCATTCGCGACATCAGCAGTGCTGAGCACACTTTCAGGAAGAGCGCAATTAAGGAGCGCTCTACTTTGCCAGCCTCTCTAATGCCTCCGGGATTACTTTCTGGATTTACAGTGCATGAAGCCGCCAGCTTGTTAGATTATCTCGAATCGCTGGTGAAGAAGTAAATTGTGACGAGCTTAGATTGGTCACAGGAATGCCGGGCTCACTCTGATTGATGCCTCACAAGTGAGGCGAGTGGAAGAATTCCGTCATGGGGCCAAAGGGCCGGTGGGAATTGAGCTTCTCCAAGAGGGAAGATTCTAGGGGAAGGAAGGTTAGGGCGCTCTTCATAGGGATGAAGGGCGATGCCAGAGAGGTGACTGAATTTCGAAAAATCATTCGGCATGGGGCGCAGGAATATTGTCCGGTTACCGGGAGAAAGGGCGAGGCGTGAATCATTCTCAAAGATAATGGTCCAGGCGGTAGAGTGGGGACTGTGCCAGAGGGCGTGGGATTTAGGATCCTGCGCTATGAGGTAGCGGGTTTCTTCGCGGAGGTTGGTGATGGCACCCGCTTCAGAGAGAGAGAGTGCACCGCGGGGATTTTGTTCTTCGAAATTGGTCATGGCTTCGGCGAGGAGTGGTCCGAAGGCACAGGGATCTTTGAGGTAGATGGTTTGGAGGGAGAGGCAGCCGGATTGGTTGAAGAGGCCGATGTCGCATGCGGCGAGTTGGGCAGCTTTGGGAGTGGGCTCATCAATGATGGCAATGCCGATGCGATGCCCGTGCCCGATAAAGGGAATTTCTAGCGGGCAAAGGCTTTGGAAATGGCGGATCGTATTATCGGAGCCGAAAACGACCATGGCATCGGCCTTAGGAATCCAGTGCGCCGGCAGTTCTCGGGACACTTCGACGAAAGCTTGAAGTGGATCTGGGACGTCGAAATCTAGGAGGGTTTGCGAGGGGAGTTTGAGGAGGTTTTGAGCACCGAGGAGGACTCCATTTAATAGAGTTTGAAAAGCGGCGTGTGGGGTGTTTCCGCTGATAATATGAATGATATTTTGGGGAAGCCGCACCGTGGTGCCGGAGGCTTCACGTAAGAAGGTCTCCTCAAGAATTTTGCGAGTAAGATTTCCCGTGAAAGGCTCAAGTTGCTCGCTGGAAGCCAGAATGAGGTCGATACGTTTGCTGAGGGTCATAACGATAGGGCTTGGTCGATGGTTCGGGAGCAACCTCGTGGGAGCGCTCCGGGATCGCGGCCGATGAGGGTAAACGAATCGTCTTCGTGGCGCACTGCAAAATCTTGAGTCCGGATCCCGCAAACGCTGTGGAGGTTTGCGAGATCGTGGATGACAAGGTAGCCCGTTTCACCGGGTGCGACTTCACGTTCAGTTTCAGGATCTAGGATGAGATGGCGGCACCAGCGGGGAAAACGATGCGGCCCATCAGGGCCGGTGGCGTAGGCTTGGCTGGAGAGCTCAGTCATGCCGTATTCGTTATGTAGATGGTTGAGCGGAAGCTTGAAAAATTCGGAGAGCTGGGAGTAGAAATCTGGCTTAGATAGCATCATAGAAGTGCCTTTGTATCCTCCGGTTTCGAGAAGGTGGGAACCGGAGGGAAGAGGAATTGAGCCATGGATTTCCATGAGATGACGGAAAGCGAGGGCGGTTCCCATAAGGATGAGAGGCTGTCCAGAAGCCAAGTAGAGGAAAAGTCGACTAAGATTGAATTTGGAATTCTTTAGGAGGAAGCGGGAATTGTTACCATCATTGAGGTGGCCAAACATGTGGCTGAGAGACGATTGGGGAGATTCAAGATTGGAAGAAGCGAGGAAAAAGGTAGGGAGTTTTGGAAGTGGCCAGCCATAGGAAATGGCTTTTTCGTAAAGATGGGTTGAGGGGAAATGATGCGAGCCCTTAGTTTCGGTGGTCGTGCCAGAGGTGAGAAAGGTGGTGAGGGTTTCTTGACCGCAAATCAGGGGCAAATCGTCAAGTTTGAAGGCGGCGGTGGGGACTGCGGGGATTTCTTCCCAGCGGGCAACAGTTTCGGGAGTTTTTTTTATGGAACGCGCGAAGGCTGCGTAGGGGTGGTTGCGATCGAATTGGTATTTAAAAATATCGAGAGCGAGCGCAGAGAATTCCTCGTCACCGGGGCTCGAGATCAGCTTTTTGACTCGGTGAATTAAGTTTGAATCTTCCGGGTCGTGTGGTGTGAGGTCTTCGATTTGAGTCATTTCGCTTTGGGTGGTGACTTGACAAGTTGGTCAAAGATCGCGATTAAAGAGATTGTCGAGGTGCGATGACGCACTATCCCCAACCCATATTATTTTTAAAGCCATGTTTTCTCTGAAACACAACCTCATGCTTCTTCCTTGCAGCTTGCTCTGTTTCAGCTGCACGATGCTTCGGCCTTCTCCTCCATCGTCTACTCCTGAAAATCTGCCAGTTGCCCAGGCGGTGGATCCTCTGTTTCCAAATACATCTGGGCAATTTGGAACTGAGGCTCAGCTCAAAGAATCGCGCGATAGGGCTAATGCTGAGGCCAATGCGCGTCGCGAAAGGTTGCAAAATGAGCAGCTAGCTAATGGAATCAATCCCAACTCTGGAACGACTGATGTGATTCAGCCGATCCCGCGCGAGCCAATCAAGCGAGTTAGCAAGTATCGCACAGCCCGTGCGATTGTTACCAAACCTGGATATGTTTTTAATCCATGGACTAACAAGGCTGTTGATGTGCGAGGAATCCCGAGCGGAACGCTCATTCGTGATCCGAACGATGGGGATCCCGACCACAAGTTCCGAGTCCCCTAAAGTGGGCATCTGAGTTTCCCGAAGCCGGATTTCCCAAAGGAAATCCGGCTCTTTTTTTCCAATCTCATGTCATTTTCCCGAATTGCGATTCTTGGTCCAGGCCTTCTTGGGGGCTCGGTTGGCCTCGCCGCGTATGGTGCAGGACAAGAGGTGATTTTATGGGGAAGAAATCCTGAGCGGGTCGAGATCACCCGAAAGATTGGGTTGGAAGCAACTACTGACTTGGACGGGGCGGTGAAGGAAGCTGATCTTATTATTTTGGCAGTTCCTGTGGGAGTAATGGGGCTTTTATTTGAGTCAATAAGGGGGAATTTGAAACCAGGGGCAATTGTTACTGATGTGGGGAGCGTAAAGGCGCTTCCTCACAAGGTGGCAAATGAACATGGGATCCCATTTATCGGGAGTCACCCAATGGCGGGATCAGAGCAGACTGGAATTGAAGCGGCGCGAGCTGATCTCTTTAAAGGCGCTGCTTGTGCTTTGACTAATGATCAAGAGAGGCCGAACGAGGAGTTAAGAGCGGTTGCAAGGTTTTGGGAAAATTTGGGATGCGTAACCTCAGTCATGAATTCGAAAGACCACGACCGAGCGGTTGCGCGGATCAGTCATCTTCCTCATGCCATGGCCGTGGCAACAGCTGGTGCCGCCTTGCGATTTCCTGGCGATGAATTTCTGGCGGCCGGAGGGTTTCGGGATACCACGCGGGTGGCGGGAGGAGACCCTGAGATGTGGGCGGAAATTATGGTCGAGAACCGAGCTGCGGTAACGGCTGCGCTGCTGGATGCGCAAGAGGAAATGCGAGAGATGCTTGATCACCTCGCCAAATCGGACAAGAAAGGGCTGAAGAGTTATCTTGCGGAAGTTAAAGCCCGCAAAGAAAATCCTTCTTAAAATTTATGAGTGAGACCATCCAAGTTAGTCCGCTAAAATCCATCACTGGAGAGCTCGCGGTTCCTGGGGATAAAAGTATCTCTCACCGTGCTGCTATTCTTGCGGGGTTGTCCAATGGTTCCTGCTTTGTGGAGAACTTCCTCTCGAGCGAGGATTGTGTGAATACCCTGCTTGGAATGGCGCAACTTGGGGTTCGTTTTGAGGTTAAGAAAGGGACTGACGATTTGCCAGTTGATCTCCTCATTCATGGATGTGGCGGGGAATTACAGGCTCCGGCTGGCAAACTCGATTGTGGCAATTCCGGGACTGGAATGCGCCTTCTGTCGGGTGTCCTGGCCGCGCAGAAATTTGATAGCACCCTAATTGGTGACGAATCGCTTTCTGGCCGTCCGATGGACCGGATTATTACTCCGCTTGCCAAAATGGGAGCGCAGTTTGAAACGCGTGGGGCAAAGCCTGGTTGCGCCCCTCTTCTGATCACGGGCGGAGAGTTGAAGCCGATCACCTATGAGATGCCTATGGCGAGTGCTCAGGTAAAAAGCGCAATTTTGTTGGCAGGATTGTTCGCGCCCGGGACCACTACTGTGATTCAGCCGGCGACGAATCGAGATCACACTGAGCGGCTTTTAAACTCCTTTGGGGTGAATGTGAAAACTAAGGGTAACACCATTTCCATCGATGGAGGTCAGGTAGTTAGATCCTGTGATCTAGTGGTGCCAGGAGATATTTCAAGCGCAGCTTTCTGGATTGTGGCAGCAGCTTGTGCTCCCGGATCACACTTGATTATTAATAATGTAGGGTTGAATCCGACCCGGACCGCATTGCTGGATGTTTTGATCCGAATGGGCGCAAAAATCGAGGTTCAGCTTGAGCATGAAGATGGTGGCGAACCGTTGGGGCGAATTGAAATCATTGGAGGGAAACTCCAAGGCACCGAGATCTTAAAAGAGGAAGTGCCCAATCTTATCGACGAAGTTCCCATTCTAGCGGTGGCGGGCGCTTTGGCAGAAGGGGTCATGACAATTCGTAATGCTGCCGAGCTCCGAGTCAAAGAGACTGATCGTATCGAAACTACGATCAGAAATCTTCGCTTAATGGGTGGCGAGATTGAGGAATTTGAAGATGGGATGGTCATCACCGGAGGGCGGACTTTAAAGGGAGCTAAGCTGGAAAGCTATGGCGACCACCGCATTGCCATGGCCTTTGCGATTGCGGGACTTTTGGCCGAAGAAGGCCAAACCACTATCGCAAATACCGCATGTATCGCCACTTCGTATCCAACTTTCATTCAACACCTTGAAACGTTTTTCCAATCATGAGTCAAACCCATCGCGCCGTTGCAATTGATGGTCCTGCTGCTTCGGGGAAAAGCACGGTTGCTAAGCGTCTCGCTGAATCGCTTGGACTCGTTATGGTGAATTCCGGAGCCATGTATCGCGCGGTCACCTGGCAGGTTCTACAGGAGGGAATTGATCCGGGAAATAGCGCCGCTGTGCGGGAGGCGATGTCCCAGATGAAAATCAACTGCGGCGTTAGAAATAATCTCTCCACAATTTCCATCAATGATCGTCTGCTTACGACAGAGATTCGAAGTACCGAAGTTAACAAACATGTTTCTAAGGTGGCATCGATTCCCGAAGTGCGCGAAAGTTTGGTGGCCATGCAACGCGACTATCTTGGAGAATATGATGTGGTGATGGAGGGCCGTGACATTGGCTCAGTGGTCTTTCCGGATACCCCTTTTAAATTGTATGTTAGTGCGTCGGAAGAAGTCAGGGCAGCTCGGCGTGCAAAGGAAGGAGAGTCCGATGAAGTTGCAAAGCGGGATGCTGAAGATAGCAATCGTGAGGCTTCACCACTTAAAGTTGCGGATGGCTCTATCGTGATTGATTCCTCAGATCTTACGATTGATGGCACGGTTGACGCGGCTCGAGAAGCACTCATCAAACTTGGCTGGAAACACTGAAATATGAAGACGACTTATTGGTTTGGGCACACTATTTTCCGCGCAGCGGCAAAGGCATTTTTTCGATATCAAGTTGTAGGCCGTGATAAGTTGATTACAGAAGGCTCAGTTTTGATTGCTTCAAACCATGAGAGCTTTTTGGACCCTCCGCTAGTCGGGATCGCCTACAATGATTCAGTTTATTACTTAGCTCGCAAGACCCTCTTTAGGGGTGTGACGAAGTGGCTCTACTCACGGTGGAATGCTATCCCGGTTGATCAGGATGCTCCCGATATGAGCAGCCTTAAAAAGATTATCAAGATTCTCAAGAGTGGTGAACAGGTAGTCGTTTTTCCGGAAGGGGCACGTACCTTGGATGGCGACTTGCAGCCAGGTGAGGCTGGAGTGGGTTTGATCGCGGCCAAAAGTCGGGCGATGATCCAACCGATTCGGATTTTTGGGGCTTTTAAAGCTTTGCCGCGAGGAAGTGGGCGCCTACGATTCCACCCGATAACGATCGTTGTGGGAGATCCGATTACTTTGACTCCAGAGGAAAAGAAGGCCAAGGGGCGCGAGGCTTATCAGGCAATTTCGGACCGTATCATGGCAGAAATCGCCAAGATTAAGCATCCGTCTGAGGATTGAATTTCCCGAATTTTGAACGGATTGATTGTCAGCTTGGGAAAAAGGGCGAATAATAATCTTAGCTTGTGAATAAGCTCCTCCCCTCATGAATCAGCAAATTGAATGCCCCAAATGCTCCAAGAGGTTCACGGTGAACGACGATCTTTCCGGTAAGACGGTTGAGTGTGGTGCCTGTGATCACCGTTTCTTGGTGAAGGAGGAACTGATCTTTGTTGAGCGGCCCAAGGTTTATCCCGGAGAGAAGATAAAACGAGATGATGATTTTTTGAGTCGATTGGGCCGTGATCAACCGGCCTCGGAATCGAATCGAAAAGAACAATCTTTAGGAGTTGGAGGTCAGCCTAGGGTGGATGCCATTATGCCGGCTGGGGCTGGACAAAATATTGCGGTAGGCGCGGGGATTAGTTTTCTTTTTCTCTACGCCTTTATCTTTTCTGTGGGGACTTCCGATGGAGGGATTTTTCAGGATATGGCGAGGGAAGCTCGATACGCCCTTGGGGGCTTTGTTTGTCTAGTCGCAGGCGGATTGATGCTTTTTGGCGCAAAAAATTGGAGGGGTAGGGCATTTCTGCTGCTGCTCACATTCGGTGGGGCACTTTTTGCTCTCATTCTTGTTCGTCCTGTTCATTTGACGCCTGAGGCTGTTCAGGTGGTGACTCCGAAGGTGGGTTTGGATGAACCAGAAGCTGACCCGATTGCCGAGATTAAAGAGAAGTCTGGCTATAAGGTGATTGAGCGAAATTTGGATAACCTTA
>TARA_B100001057_G_scaffold501279_1_pt1 | contig 12584 bp, 9 predicted proteins | sample TARA_B100001057 | Tara Oceans TARA_B100001057 (sample SAMEA2621839) | marine metagenome | biome: marine biome (ENVO:00000447); feature: surface water layer (ENVO:00002042); material: "saline water (ENVO:00002010), including plankton (ENVO:xxxxxxxx)" | depth 5 m
CTTATTCTTTCACCAATTTTCATTGCATCAAGACTGTTAATTTTTTTGCCTTCTATATCTACATTTACTTGATAAATACTATTACCTTTTAATGTTGCTACAAAAAAGTTATCACCCTCAAAAAAGTAGTTATTGGCTACGTCACTGATTCCGTGAAGATTGCTTTGTTCATAATCAAAATACCAAATTGGTTCTTCGAAACCTCTATCTTTATGAGATTTGTATAGAGGAGCTTCAGGTCTATAACCCCCATCATAATGAGTACCGTAAGAAGCAATAGGCCAACCATAATTTTTTAAGCTATTCAAATCTATTAAATTAATTTCATCACCACCTTTAGGTCCATGATCCGAGGCTAAAGCGAAATCTCCATTGTTAATAACAACTATTCCTTGAGGATTTCTATGTCCAAGTGATGCTATTTCATGGTTACCAGTTTCGGTGTTTATCTTTAATATTTTTCCAAAGTTACTATTTATATCCTGGGCTTTATCGTATGCTCTGAAATCGCCTGTAGTTAATAAAATTTCATTCTCAGAAAAAACTGCCAATTTTCCTCCAGATTGATGAGCGTTAAAGGGACTAACAGATCTTATGACACACTCGTCAATCTGATAGAAGGTTTCAAATTCAAAATTTTCAAAATTTAACGGGCTTCTCAAAATAGCTATATTCACACAATCATTGGATACCTCTTCAACATAGCTAACGTATACTTCATTATTGTGGATCAAAAGATCCTTAATACTTTCCCATCCATTTGGATCAAAAACATAACTATTTTTTATTCTTTCTTCTAAATTATTTTTGATATGTTGAAATTTGAGATTTGTAGTTTCTAAGATATTTTTAGTATCAGTAAATAATAAAATCCCAGAACCCGTTATATAGATTAATTTGTTTTCAACAACCTCAAGATAACCAATACTTTTTCCCCCATTTTCATAAAAACTATATTCATAACAGCAAATTTGAAACTTTTTTAATTTATAAATTGGAGACAGATTTATTTGTTTTACAACTCCCTCGTTTACATCAGACGACGGTTCAAAGTCTAAATATTTTTGCAGTAGATCTACTTCAACGACTTCAATATCTTCGTCAATTATATTTTCAACAATATTTGTATCAACTTTTAAGGCTTTACTTATTGAACTATTTGAATTTATGTAAAAATTTGAAATTATTCCAACCAACAAAATTGGAATTACATAAGAAAATTTGATATTTGAAAAATTGATGTATTTTGCTGATACTAAAACTACAGGACATGTAATTAGGAAAATCAAAAGAAGAAATCTTGATACATCATATATTCTTAAAAAATAAAAAATGGAAAGAGTTGAAAACGCGGTTACTGTTAAATTGTAAGCGTATGAAATTAGCAATTTATCTTCAAAACTGATTCTTGACAAAAGATAAAAATCAGCAGTTGCGCTGATAAATGAAATTAATAAGACAATGAGAAGTGGAGTGATAAAAAAATCTTGACCCAAGACTATTAATCTTGAAATGTCATCATACAAATATCTAAGAGAGATGTTTCCATCAAAGATTATTAGTAAATTAAGGTATGAAAATAGTATTAAAAACTTAAAAAGTGATTTTTTTAAAACCATGATCTAATTTTAACAAGTAAGTGTGTAAACAATAATTTCTTGTTTATCAAAAACTATATTTAATCAAGTTTTTAGTTTATAATATCTTGTTTGCAAGTATTAAAAAACATTAGATATTTTCTTATAGTTCTAGGACTATCATCAATTATCTTTACAATCATGTTTGTTTTAAGGCCTATCGAACCAAATTACTTCTACTGCAACGAGATGAAAGTTTACCAATTTGAGATCTTAAATATTTCACAAGAATTTTTATATCCTGAAAGTTGCGATCAATTTGATTACCACAACGGTTTCGAAAATTTAGAAAATCTAATTGCAAGTAATTATATTTATCAAGCACGCCCTCTTTACATTATTCCTGTAAATTTAATTTCAAATTTAGTAGGTGTTTTTAATTTATCACAAACAACAAACCTGTTGATAGCTACATTCTTGTTTCAGAATTTAATTTCTTATATTTCAATAATTATTTTGTATGATCTTATTTTTAAAAATAAAAAATATGATGTCACAAAATTTTTTCAGCTTTCATTAATTGTATTACTCAGTCCATTATTCAAATGGGGTTTATTTGATCCATCCCATCAATTGTTAACCATGTTGGTAATTCTCTTTTTTTCATATTCTAAAATCAATAATCTTGAGTTAAATTTTATAAATTGTTTTTTCATAGGTATGTTATTTCTTGCTCACAGGTCTTTTCTTGTTGGATTCATATGGTTACTATTCTTTAGTAATATTGATAAAATATTTAGAAATATTTATTTTAAATTCAAATTGTTATTTACCAGCTTCGTTCCATATTTTCTTTATGACCTTTACTTTAGGTTTGTACTTCAACAAGATTTATTTGATAATAATGCCTCTTATTGGGGACAATTTATTTGGATAAGAGACTTTATAATGGGAGTCGAGCGATATCAAAGTCAATGGCATTGTGTATCAATTCCAGCAAATTTTCGATGTTATTTTGTTGACAATGCAAAAGTCATATTTTATTTGTCAGTACCTCTGTTAATCTTTTTAATATTCCAAATTCTTTATAAAAACAATCTAACTTTTAGGAGAAACACGCCAGTTAACTATTTAGTAATGATTTCTTTGTTTTTGTATACGTTTTGGTCATTGATAGGTTGGTACCCACCTATCAGGTTTAGCTACTACAGTATTGGCAACCTTATAATCATTTTATTTTCATTTCAGTTTTTTCAATTAAAAGATAGAAATATCAAAACTATTGCAGTTAGCTCATATATTATATATTGTTTATCATTAAATCATTGGAATGACTATTTAGTGCTAAATTTTAATCTTGGTATGTTAGTGTCTTTCATCCTATTAATCCCAATACTTTTTTTAACATTAAACAAACAGAACATTTGATATAAAGCTGATTTAAAAGTTTCTTATTTTATAAATTAGGGTCTTTTACATACAAATGTATACTCAATATTAAATCAATGAAAATTAATAATAATGAAATTTTAATTATCGGTGCTGGTCCAGCAGGATTGACTGCTGCTTGGGAAGCAGAAAAGCATGGTGTTAAAACTTTAATTCTTGAGTCAGACTCTGTAGTAGGAGGAATAAGTAGAACGGTAGAGAGAAATGGTTGGAAATTTGATATAGGCGGCCATAGATTTTTTACTAAAGTTGATGAAGTTTATGACATTTGGGATGAGATATTAGGTAAAGAAGACTTTCTATTAAGGCCTAGAAGCAGCAGAATATATTACAATAAAAAGTTTTTCGACTATCCTTTAAAACCATTTAATGCACTCTCAAATCTTGGAGTTTTTGAAGCTATTCGATGTGTTATTTCATACATTTTTATAAGAATTAAACCACCCAAAAATCAAGACAATTTCGAAACCTGGGTAGCTTCAAGGTTTGGATGGAGGCTGTATAATATTTTTTTCAAAACCTATACAGAAAAGGTTTGGGGAGTGAAGGCAGATAAAATTGGAGCTGATTGGGCAGCACAACGTATAAAAAGCCTATCATTGAGCAAAGCTATTTTTAATGCTTTTAGAGGAAATAATTCAGGTGAAGTGATAACAACACTTATAGATAAATTTAAATATCCTAAATATGGTCCTGGAATGATGTGGGAGACAGCACAAAAGAAACTTGAAGAAAAAGACCACACAATAATATTTAATTCAAGGGTTACAGATATTCAAAAGTTAGAAGATGGATATAAAGTTACAACCAATAATGGTGAGGAGTATGAATGTAAATTTATACTTTCCAGCATGCCGCTTGCTCATCTTCCAAAGGTACTTAATGAAAATATTGATGATTCAATTATTGATGCTGGTAGAGAACTTAAATTTAGAGATTTTTTAACGGTTGCTTTGGTTGTTGACGAAGAGTACTCATTTCCCGATAATTGGATATATATACATGACCCTGATGTAAGAGTTGGAAGAGTACAAAATTATGGCAGTTGGTCCCCATACTTAGTTAAAGATGGAAAAACTTGTTTGGGTTTGGAGTATTTTGTAAACATTAATGATGAGATGTGGAGTATGAAAGATGATGATCTTATTGAATTAGGAAAAAAAGAGTTAGAAAATCTCCAACTTGTAAAAAAGAATGAAATTCAAGAAGGATATGTTTTTCGAATGCCTAAAGCCTATCCAGTTTATGACTTAAATTATGGCAAAAATGTTGAAAAAATTGCAACATGGCTTGAAAACAATCATGAAAATGTATTTCCGATTGGAAGAAATGGTATGCATAAGTATAACAACCAAGATCATTCTATGATGACTGCAGTAAAGTCGGTTAGAAATATTTTTGGTGAAAAAAATAATATATGGAACATAAATGTTGAAGATGACTATCACGAAGAGGTAAGTACAGGCAGATCTTCACCAACAATAAGTTAATTTCTTAATTTAAATAATTTAAAGCTTTTTTCACGCTGATAGTAATGTAAAATTTCACCTTTTAATTCATCAGTATTAATTTCAATATAATTTTCTAAATTTAAACATTCCTCGTTTAGATTTGAGCAAACAATGAATTGAGGGGTTTTACTTATCATATTTTCTACTTCATTTGTGGATACTAGATTAATTCTTGCTAGTGGTTCTAAAACAAATTGTTCCTTATAAAGAGATGGATGAGAGATATAAGATTTATTTGGTATATCCAAATAAAATAAGATTAAATAATTATCTAGTGCAAATATGTCATAGCTTATTTTCTCATCGTTAAAGTATATCTGTGAGGCTTTTTTGATTGGGTATTCTTGAACCAATTTACTTCTGTTTTGAATATTTTGATACGATTTTTCAATATTTTCTGACAGATTAAACAATGAGACAAAAGATAATAACCCAATAATATATATTATTTTTTTATCATTTATATAACTTATTAAATAAGCAATAAAAAAAAGAGAAAATATCAAATGATGTTGATAGCCCATTGATGCGAGAAAATAAAATAAAAGAGAAAAAACAAAAACAAAAACAAAATAGTTAGATAAATAATCTTCATATTTTCTCTCTTTTATAAATAAAAACAAAAGATTTACAAAAACTAATAATAAAGCCAGATAAATAAGGAAAGAATAATTTGAAATATCTTCAATAAAAATTCCAAACTCATTTAAAATTTGTTTTTTTCCACGTGGATAGTTTCTTGGTATTGTGTACATTGCCAAAATATAATTTTTATACAATCCATTTATTGTATAAATTATTAGAAATATGAAATGTGGAATAAAAAAACCACCTATGAAATAAATCAATTTCCTGAAGGAATCAGAATTCTTTAAAATACCTATACAGATTGGGATTATAAATATTACGGTACCAAGGTTTGTAAGTGTTGTTAATGCAAAGAAAAGCCCACTCAAAAATATTCTTAAATTTCTATTTCCTTCGTACAAGAATAAAAGTGATATCGATAAAAAAAGTAAGGCATGAATTTCACTATAACCTGGATGGAACCAATTCTTTGACATTAAAACTATGAACATAGTAGTTCCAACAAGTGGGGTAATAATGTTTTTAGAAGTTTTAGATATTAACAAATGCAATACAAAAACTGATCCAAAAAGGAATAAGTCATTTAATATTTTGATTACTAATAGGTTTTGATTTGAAGTTAATGACATTAAGTAATATATATAAAAAAGTAGTGGTGGTTTATTTTCATAGTGACTTTCGAAAGGTAGCTGTCCTTTAGATATATCCATCGATGTCACCAGGTAAGAATTTATGTCCCAGTCCATTGTTTCAAAATGATGTGTTGAAAATTGAGTAAAAATTACAAGCACCAGATATAAGATGAAAAAGAAAAACTTAAAAAATTTATTATTGTAATTATTTGTATATTCTTGAAGATTTTTTTCTTTGTCATTTTTTGTATAAATAATGAGAAATATAAAAAATAGAAATATATTTATTGAGAAAAAATTTATAGAATAATAAAAATTAAAATAAATCGCTAAAAAATATGATGATGGAAAAAAATAACTTTGTAAATTTGATAAAAATGATGAAAGAAGAAACAACAACATCATTACTAAAAAAATAAAATAATTTAGAATTTTTGAATTGGTGTATATTTGAAGCTCAGAACCATTATTTTCATAAGTCGAGATTTTATTTAAACAGATTAAATTACTGATTTCTGGATAAACATAAATATCTGATTTATTTATTTCAACATCATTTACAAAATTACTTAATGGATTTAAAAAATATTTGCAAGGTTCAACTCTTTCTACATTTGTTGAACTTGTATTTGTGATATTAAAAATTGTAAAGAAGACTAGGATTATAAGTCCTAAATTTAATATTTTTATAATATTTTTTTGAAAACTTAGTTTATTCACTTAATTATTAATAATGATAATCTCAAAAATTTATCATTTTTGTTTAAAACTATTTTTTATTTTTTAAACTTAATATGTGACTAATTTATACGTAATAACTTTAATTTCGTTTTTGATATTTCTATTTGTTTCGATCTATGAAAATAAAATATTTCAAATAAAGGATAATCTTAAAATATCAAAATTAAAATTTAAAACTAATCCACTTTTCTATTACATGGCTTTACTTTTTTATGTTCTTTTTACACAGGGTCAATATTTAAGTTATGAAACTATTGATTGGGATACAAATTCTTATTTAGTTTCATCTCAAGATGTTTTAAGGGGTAACTTACCGTATGAAAATCAATGGGAAAGCAAGCAAACATTGTTTTATTATATCTACGCATTATTAATTTTGATTTCAAGTGGCAACCTTATTATTTTTAAACTTCTTAATGACTTTTTATTATATTTTTTGTCAATTATCTTATTTTTGATAGTTAAAGTTTTGACAAATGATCAATTAAAGTCTTTCCTTGCAAGCATAATATTTTTAACGCTAATGTCTCAACCCTGGTCTAGCACAGAATTTTCTGAAATTTATTCCCTTATATTTATTTCATTTGGATTTTATATTCTTATTTCAAAGAAACTAAATAGACAAAAATTGTTTTTAATTGGGGTACTAATTTCTTCTGCTACATTAGTCAATATCGGATCTGCACTTTTTGTATTTCCTTTTTTGTTTTCAAAAAGGATAAATAGTAATTTAAAGAATTTTATTTACTTTTGTTTTGGTGGCATTGTGCCTCATTTATTATTTTCTACTATTTACTTTTCTAGAAATCTTATAGATATCTATTGGTCTACTCTATTTGTTATTCCAAATGCTTACAGAGGCGAGCAGATGAATTTTGCACGAGAGTTTATAAATTTTTTACGATCTCTAAATGATTACAACCAATTTCTATACTTGATATTTATATTTTTATTCGCCGGTTTATTTGCAGACTTTTTGACTTCAACAAAGTTAACAGGCAAAATCAACATGTTCAAAAATACTTATTTACAGTTTTTATTTATTTCAATTCTTTTTTATTACTTGGCTTCCCACGGTTATTATCATCACTTAATATTTTTTATATTCTTTGTTCCGCTACTTATTAAAAATATAAGTGGAAAAATTTCAACAATGATTTTAATTTTATTAGTTTCTATTTCATCTGGCACAATTTTGTTTTCGAAAGGTAATTTATCATTTACTAATATATCGAACCTAAATTTAATATATGAAAATTATCCACTTAACAAATTAGCAAAAGAGATTGATAGTAAATTTGATGATGATTATGAGATTTTAGCCTTTGACTCCTTATTAATTCTATTTTATTTAGATAAACCAAATTTTTCCTACATCGTACATCCCACAAACCATAATGAAGAATTTATTACTGATAATTTAAGGAAATTAAATTTGATTACAAAAGATGAACCTGAACGACTTGTCAATTTAGAACCAGATGTGATCATGTGTTCAAATAATTCAATTATTCAATGTGAAATATATGATTATAAAAAAAATTATTATGAGTTAGATTCTTTGGTATATCGTCAGGATCCATTATTGCAATTTTATGATAATCAAACATTTCAATTTAGAGTATTTTTAAAAGAGTCCTAGATATGGAAGAAAATTTTTGGGAGGATAAGCTTGAATCAGGATACTATGACAAACTATTATTAAATGGAAAATCTAGAAATAGAGGTATTCAAGCAGTTTGGCATGATATTACATTTAATACAGTCTCTAAATTTATAAACAAGGAAGACATTCATTTAGATTTTGCTTGCGGTCCTGGAACTTTTATTGGAAATTACGTCGCAAGTAAATCCTCCTTAGGTGTTGATATATCATCAAATCAGATTCAATATGCAAATAAAAAATATGTAGGTAAATTTTTAAAACTTCAAGATTTTGATTTTGAAAAATATAATAATTGTTTTGATAAAATAACAATTCTTGGTCTAATTGAATTTTTAAGTTTGGATGAAGTAGATGATTTGATCAAAAAAATGAGATCATTGCTTAAAAAAGATGGAGAGATAATAATCACAACACCAAACTTTGTGGGATTAATGAACATGCTTGCATTCTTATCAAGTTACTTGGGGCCAGTAAATTATTTGAATCAGTGGAAGACAAAATTTAATAAAAATAAATTTTTAAGAGCTATTAGGGTTCAAGTTGAAGATATAAATATTGAAAAACATGTTAATTTAGGGATAATTATTGCATACTTCAATCTTGATTTTGGAAGAAAATTATCAGAATTAATATCGAAAATTTCAAAATATAATGTGGGTTGGATTTTATTAATAAAAATAAAAAAATAGTTAATGTTTCAAGTTTTTAAATGATTAAAATTTTCTTGTGGAAAGATTAAATATTGGCCTAAGTATTATATTGCCAACAATAAATGAAGAAAAAAACTTAAGATATTTGATTCCTGAAATTGTTGAAGTATTAAATAATGAATATATTTCTGAATATGAAATAATTGTTGTTGATGATGGTTCATCTGATAAAACTGAATCATTGATAAACATCTTGAGTTCAAAAAATTCAAAAATTAAATTTTTAAAACGAAATAGCAATCCATCATTACCAATGTCAATTTGGGACGGTATCGAGTTTGCTAAGCAAAAATACGTTATGTGGTTAGATGCGGATGGGTCTATGACCCAAGAAGGAGTCCGCTCAATAATTAAAAAACTTACTGAAAATGAAGACTCGGTAATTATTGGCTCAAGATTTGTAGATGGCGGTGGTTATAAAGGAATTGAAATAGACAACAAGAGTATTTTTTCAGCTTTTCAAAAAGTATATAAATCTGAAGATTCTGTTTTAGCAGTTTTATTGTCCCGTTTTTTTAATAAAATTATCTTTCTTTTTTTAAATTGCGGGGTTAAAGATGTCACAAGTGGCTTTATTGCTGGAAAAAAAACTTATTTTGAAAAATTTATTTTTTCTATTGCAAACTACGGAGATTATTTTATTTATCTAATCAAAGATTTAAAATTCAAAGATATAAACATGATTGAAGTTGGTTACATTTGTGAAACTAGAAAATATGGAGAATCTAAATCTGGTACGTCTTTTAATGTATTATTTAAAAGAGCACTTCCATACTTCAAAGCAGCATTTAAAGTAGTTAAGTAACGTGAAAATATTTGATAAGAACCAAAAATTAGTCGCAGAAATAGTAAAACTTGAGGACATTCAGTCAGAGAGACATTTTTATACTTACGATGATCAAGATTTTCAACTTGCTTCATTTAGCTTCAAAGAAAACACTGAAGTTGCAAGACATATACATAACAAACAAGAAAGAAAGATTAATTCAACCTCAGAGGTAATTGTATTAATTCAAGGTGGATTGGATGTTGATATTTATGATGATAATAAAAATTTAATCAAAAATTTAATTTTGGAAGAGGGTGATACTATTATTTTTTATTCAGGAGGTCATGGTATTAAAGCTAATAAAGATTCAAAATTTATAGAAGTTAAACAAGGTCCGTATAATCCATTGACTGATAAAGAATTATTTTAAAATGCTAAAAGTTTTTGAGCCCAATCTTACAATTAAAGATAAACTCTCAGTTTTAAAAGCACTTTCAAAGAACAATATATCTGGCACAAGTCCAATAGTTCAAGAGTTTGAAGAAGATTGTGCAAGATATTTTGATAGAGAGTATTGCATTGCACTTTCCAATGGAAGCACATCTTTAGAAGTTGCACTTCGAACTATTGATTTTAAAGAAGGTGATGAAGTAGTCTTGCCTTCGTTCACAATAATTTCTTGTCTTTCAGCGGTAATAAGAGCAGGCGCAAAACCAATTTTTTGTGATGTAAATATTGACTCGTGGAATATGACCTTAAATGATTTAAAAAACAGCATCACTCAAAATACAAAAGCTGTCCTTATGGTTCATACATATGGGTATGTAGCTGAGGCTATAGAAATAGAAAATTATTGTAGAGAAAATAATTTAATACTTATTGAGGATTCTGCCGAAGCACATGGACAGACAATTTTTGAGAGAAAATGTGGATCTTTTGGAGAAATTTCTACTTTAAGCTTTTATGCTAACAAGCATGTTACAACTGGTGAAGGTGGGGCGATACTTACAGATAATAAAAATTATTATCAAAAAATATTACAAATGAGAAATCTTGACTTTTCTGAAAAAAGATTTATTCATGAAAATCTTTATTGGAACTATAGACTTAGTTCTTTACAAGCTGCACTAGGTATTTCACAACTAAGAAATCTAGACAAAGTCATTGAAAAAAAAGTCTCTCAAGGAAGCTACTACATTGAAAAACTTAAAAAATATAACGAACTAGTAAAGGTACCCATTAACAACAAGGATCAGATGAATCATTTTTGGGTATTTGGCATTCTGCTTACGAAAGATAATATCAGAGATATGGTCATTGAAGAACTAAAAAATAACGAGATCGAAACAAGACCTTTTTTTTGGCCATTACACCTTCAGCCAGCCTTACCTAAAAAATTTCAAGATGATGTTAGTCTGCCTGTCTCTGAAAATTTAGGAAATAATGGGTTTTATATACCTATTGGAAGTCACTTAAAGAAGTCTGATCAAGATAAAATAATTAATTGCCTTATAGAATCAGTGAAGAGTAATTCCTAAATGATCAATGAAATAACAATCTTAATACCTACTTACAATAGGGCAGAGTTATTAAACAAAAACTTAGAATCCATACAAAATCAAGATTTTAAAGGAAGAATAAAATGTGTAATCTCTGACAATAACAGTTCTGACTATACATATGATGTTTACAAGAAGTGGCAGAATAAAAATAAGAATATTCATATTAAATACTTAAAAAACGATAAAGATATTCCGGCAATTGATAATTTTATAAACACAACCAAATATATTGATACAGAATATTCTAAATTTCTTCAAGATGATGACTGGCTAGAGCCTGAAGCAATTTCTAAAATTTCAAAAGGAATTGAGGAATTTGCAGCTGATTCATTAATTTTCAATTGCAACATTTTTTCGTATAGGGAGAAAGATCCAAAAAAAAACTACTACAAATTAAGCACTGAACAAGTTTCAGTAGATAATGTAATTGATTCATTTCTTAGATTGAAATCACCTATTCCTACATCACCATCAATTTCAGTCCAAAAAAGTAATTTAATTTTTGATGCCCTTATTTTTGGCAAGATGAATGCAGAGTGTACAAATCTGTTACTAGGAAATGATCTCATATTTACTTACCTGAATGTATTTGAGAATAAAAAAGTCTTTTTTATTGATGATTCTATTGTGAATTTTTGGGGAGGTGAAGACTCTATTACAATGTATGCAGATAAACATATGTTTAGTTCATGCTATTTTAAATCCTTAATGTTACTTATAGAAAAATTTAATATTGACGTCAGCAAACAACAAAAAAAGATTATTGAACATAGAATTTTTGTTCATAACTTTAAAAAACTTTATAAAAGAGAATTAAGAGATATTCAATATAATTTTCGATACAGTTCTAAACCATCACTTTATCAAATAAATAAATATTTGTTATCTAGATAAGGTTAAGCCCCTTTTCTAGTGGATATTTGAGGTTGTTGCTATTTACGAAACTAGATACGTCCTTATACTGTACTTTTGAAATACCTTTAAATGTTGACTCAAAGTTCTTATTTCTTATTTTTTTGTAAGTCTCAATAAAATCTTTAACAAGGACTAACTCAGATCCAATTATCTCTTTCTTGAATATTTTTTTATTTTCATTTTTTAATTCAAAAATAATACTTCCAACTGCATCTTCAATAAATACAGGCGAAAATAGACTGTTACCATCTGATTCAAATTCAATTACATTATCATTTTCATTTTTAAGAATGTAAGGTATCAATTTATTTCTATTATCAGATGGACCATAAATGTCTCCAAAGTGTAAAGATGTATTTTGAATTTTATAATTTTTAGAAAAAATTTCTTGTAATCTTTCAAAATAATTCTTTGAAATAGTATAAAGACTCATTGGGTTTTCAATTATGTCCTGACTGTATGAA
>TARA_B100001057_G_scaffold326487_1_pt1 | contig 12580 bp, 14 predicted proteins | sample TARA_B100001057 | Tara Oceans TARA_B100001057 (sample SAMEA2621839) | marine metagenome | biome: marine biome (ENVO:00000447); feature: surface water layer (ENVO:00002042); material: "saline water (ENVO:00002010), including plankton (ENVO:xxxxxxxx)" | depth 5 m
TCATTCTCAATATTTCTTTTCTTAAATTGGTAAACTTTAACTGCTTTTGGAGGCAAATCTGATCAGCCGTCTGAATCGCAGCCGTAATACATTCCTCATGGTCTTTACATTGGATCATTTAAGTATCCTTAAAAGAACAACTTCATTAAATTACCTAATTGCCGACAACGTTACAATATCACATCTCAAAAAACGTACTTTATTTTTTATATTCGGGTGTTTGTCGATCTAGAATTCGCTTCATAGCCGCAAAGTGATGAGTGGCCTGATCATCTCTATCATTTTGCATCTGTTCAAACGTGTTTTGAGCTATACTGTGAGGTATCATCCTCAGAGTTTTGCCAGAAGAAAGGGCCGTTATTTGCGCACGACATACCTGCTCTAAATAATAAAGATCATTAAACGCGTGTGCGACACTTTTACCAGCAATTATCACACCATGGTTTGCCAAAAACAGTATGCGTTTTTTACCTAATGCTTCAGCCAACCTGTCCCCCTCGGTTCCATCCAGAGCAAGCCCTCCAAATTCATCATGGTAAGCTATCTGACCATAGAATTTGAGTGCTCCTTGAACGGCCGGTTCCACTCGAGTATTCTCGAGCATGCTCAGAGCTGTGGCATACCTCATATGCGTATGTAAGACGCAAAACGCGTCTGGGCACGTCTTATGTATTCGAGAATGGATAAAAAAAGCTGTAGCCTCTGGCGGGGCGCTATTACCAATAACGCGACCATCAAAATCAATTTCCACTAGATCACTAACGCAAACCTCACCCCAATGGATACGATGTGGATTTATAAAGAAAGTATTTTCCGATTTTGGATTTAAACAGCTAAAATGGTTGTCTACCCCTTCACTAAAGCCCAAACGTTCTGCTGTTCTCAACACAGCTACTAAGTCAAGCCTACTTTCTTCAGTTTTATCCATTTCCCTTACTAACAAACTATTTCGCAGACGATCTTTGTTATTTAAAGGTTTTGTTTTGTCGATTGTTTATAGTTCAGATAACAATCTCTTTAAAGCCTTTAACTCTTCCATTATTTCCTTGATCTCGTTTTTATTTTGCATGGAAACACTTACCGTTTCAATTTCGGAAGCTACGGGCAGCACATTGCTTTCCGTATCTATCTGATTTGATGCTGTTTTTATGAGGCCATCTTTTAAGAGCCGTTGCACCCCCTTAATAGTGTAGCCATCACTATATAGAAATTGTCTGATTGTTTTTAATAATGTAACATCCTCGGGCCGGTAATAACGCCGTCCGCCGCCTCTTTTTAACGGTTTTATCTGAAGAAATTTTGTCTCCCAGAACCTCAATACGTGAGCGGGAACGTCTATCTCGTTCGATACCTCGCTGATGGTCCTGTAGGCTGATCGGGATTTACCATTACGCCGTAGATTACCTGTTCCACTCGTTTCCATCGCCATTAGTGACAGTCCATTTAGTAAACCATTTCAGTTTTATGTTTTGGTATTAATCCTATTTTTTAAAACGTGGGAGGGCTTAAATATTATAACTTTTCTTGGAAGAATGGGCACTTCTTCACCAGTTTTTGGGTTTCTACCCATGCGTTGGGATTTCTGTCGAATAGAAAAACTTCCAAATGAAGAAATTTTAACTGTTTCTCCATCTGAGAGAGCGTTGACCATTTCCTCAAGCACCGCCTCCACCAGATCCGCCGATTCGTTTCTTGATAATCCGACCTCTTCATATACTGCTTCACTCAATTGAGCTCGAGTTATAGTATCACCCGTCATTATCACCTCGCTAATGCCACGGTGTTAAAGTAACGTGTTAAGATAAATACGTCAAACATCTATTAAAAGTAGAAATTATAATTTTGATTTAATCAAAAATCAAACGGGTTGGCCGATCCTTACTAAACCTGATCCCCAGGCAAGTCCACCGCCGATCGCTTCAAACAAAACTAAATCGCCACTCGAAACTCTCCCATCATTAATTCCCTCGCAAAGAGCTAGAGGAACAGAAGCCGCTGATGTATTTGCATGCCGTTCTATACAGCAGATCACCTTGTCTAAAGGCAAACCCATTTTTTTCGCCATACTTTCTATTATTCGACGATTTGCCTGATGGGGAACTAACCAATCTATATCGGATGGAGAAAGCCTATTAAATTCTAACGCTTCATCTATCACCTCACTCAGTTTTGATACTGCGTGTTTATAAACCTCTTTTCCAGACATCCGCACCTGACCCACGGTGCCTGTACTCGAAGGCCCACCATCTACATATAATATATCACGCTGCCTTCCATCCGAATGCAGATGAGTTGATAAAACTCCGTAATTTACTATCTCGTCCGTATTTTCATGGCCACACAACACCACAGCACCAGCTCCATCCCCAAAAAGGACACAAGTAGATCGGTCATTCCAGTCTAATAGCCTGGTGAATGTCTCTGCACCAATGACTAAGGCATTGTTTGATTGTCCTGTTTTTATAAAATTATCAGCTATCGTCAGCGCATAAATAAAACCAGCACAAACTGCTTGTATATCAAAAGCTACACCATTGGTTATGCCCAAAGCGGCCTGGACTTTAGTGGCAGTAGACGGGAAAGTTTCGTCGGGTGTCGTTGTAGCCACCACAATTAAGTCGATCTGATCTTTTGTCATATTAGCTTTTAACAAAGCATCACGAGCCGCTTTTATTGCTAGATCCGATGTAAACTCTCCATCAGCCGCGACATGACGTTGTCTAATGCCAGTGCGTTTGATAATCCAATCATCTGATGTGTCGACGATTTTGGCTAATTCACTATTCTCCAAAATACGTTCCGGCAAATATGCCCCACACCCTACCAAAAGGGAACGTCTAAAATTCATAAAAATATCTTTTCACTAATAATTTATTTACCGTCTTGATCATGAAGAACACCAAGTTCATTTCTTACCTTTTCTAAAAAACCATACCTAGCCATATCGGCTGCAACACCGATGGCGTTTGCAAAACCCTCGGAGTCAGTTCCACCATGGCTCTTGACAGCAATGCCATTTAAACCAAGAAAAACAGCGCCATTATATCGGCGGGGGTCCATACGTTCCCTCAACTGTCTGATTACACTCTTACATAAGAAATAACCTATTTTCGTAAAAATTGTCGATTGAAAAGCACCTCTTAAAAAATGTGTAAACATAATAGCCGTACCTTCTGCAGCTTTTAAAGCAACGTTACCTGAAAAACCATCTGTTACAACTACATCCACCGTACCAGCCGTAATATCGTCCCCCTCTATAAACCCCATAAATTTCATAACGCTACTTAATTCTCTTAAAGTTGTCGCGGCTTCCCTCAGTTCTTCGTGTCCTTTTTGTTCTTCTGAGCCCACGTTTAAAAGGCCGACTGATGGATTTTTTAGTCCCAAAACGATTCGTGCAAATATTTCTCCCATTACAGCAAATTGGACGAGATTATTAGCATCACATTCTATGTTTGCCCCCAAATCAAGCATACAACTTTCGCCTTTTAATGTAGGAAAAAAGCTAGCTATAGCCGGTCTTTCTATACCAGGGCACATTCTGAGGGATAACTTTGACATTGCCATAAGTGCACCAGTATTGCCGGCTGATACCACTCCATGTGCAGAGCCATCTGAAACAAGGTCTATCGCAAGTCTCATACTAGTGTCTCGCCCTCCTCTAAGCGCGACAGAGGGTTTATCGTCAGCGGCTACCTTTTTCTGGGTATGAATGATTTTATGATTATTGCTGTCAAGATGTCGACTTGCCTTAATTAATGGCATGATCTCTTCTTGATTACCAACTAAATGAAAAAAAATATCCGGCTGACGTTCAATAGCTAGATCAGCTCCGCGAACAACCATAGTTGGCGCATCATCGCCACCCATGCAATCTAACGCTATTTTAATTTTAGATGTCATTCGTGTCGATAACCGATCTCTGTGTTGAGTCTTAATAATTTAAACATACCTAGGCATATCCGTTACCCAAACACATTTGTGCCAAGAATCCAAATATTAAGGAGAAATTATCTTCAATAATTGTATTTCATTCCACCCCAAAAAACGTTTTCCCACGAATAAAGGGGTGGCACAATTTCAGTTTTTTATTTGCTTACCTAACGTCTTTAAAACTGCGAATGGATTATCTTCAATATTTTTGTCATTCAATTCATCAGAAAATACAATATTTTGCGTTGAAGAGCTAGGGGAGTTAATGAATAGATATTCCAGTGCTAAAGAAAAATTCTGAGCAACAACTTCACCCAGAGGAACGACGTTGTTTTCAATTAATTCGAAATCAAACTGGCTCTGGATGTCTTTCTTATCTTCGCTTTCTAAGGCTTCCGGCAAAGCAAATAATTCATCGAAATGATCATTGAGAGTGAAATCTATTATATCATTAATCTCCGAATCGAAAATTTTTAAGTCAGAGTCAATGATTCCCTTAACATGAAAGAAACCAGGCTTAGTATTTATTATCGTTAACGTGGCTACTAAGGTATTAATCGAATAAAGATTAAATCTAGTTGCCAATTCGCTTCTTTGTTTCGAATTAGCCTTTATAACAATCTTTATCTCTTCTGATAATTGAGAAGAGTATATAGCGTCAAATTTTTGCGGTAATTCTTCTTTTGTAATCGCGGACATCTACTTACTACTTACTAAGTTTCTATTGCTATTGCAGAACAAATTCCCCCTCCATTATCGCTTTAATTGGTGTATCACCCAATTTTTTATCTATTTGACGGGCATAACTAGCGAGCCTCTCAGCATATTCCAAAAAATCTGCATTCCCCCTGTAAACGTTCCTAACCAGCGCTTCTTGGAGTTTAGCATCTTTTAATTCTATCACAGATTCATAAACCTGCAATCGCCCCAAAAAAGCCTTACCCATTTCCTTGACCCTTTTTCCCACGGATAGATCGCCTACTCCCATTTCGCGCAACGACTGATCCATATCCAAGAACATAAAATCAAATAAATCCTGACAATACTGCCTAGTTAATTCCGGCTTTGACTTCAGACGTTTTATTACAAGGCACATATGGAGGCAAAGTAAGTCAAAACGACCATCAATATTATCTGCTACATGAAAATTTATAACAAACTCTGGTCGTCGGGCCTGTCTAACAATCTCACCATAGGTTTTTTCAATACCGTTTGCGTAACGTTGTCTTGTAAACCATTTTAACATTTTTATCTCCTAGCCTTATCTCTGAATATCAATTATTCTTCTTGAATTTAAGCCCTCAGATTAAAATTTAATAATTGCTACCTAAGGTTTGAATCTTGCGCAAAAAAATGAGATCACCTAAGAAACGATTGCCAGGTGGCTCTTCACACGGATCTTTACGTTCTCCTGAGTAAATGAGATTGATAATAGAATGCATAGCACCCCAAAAAAGTTTAGTTTCAAAAAATGCTTTCTTTTATCCCTTGGATTATGCCTCTTAACTAGTTGTGCTGTTGAAATCGAAGAACACGGTAAAAGAATAGGGAAAGACCTACTAGATAAAATAGTGCCTGGCTCAACCCAAAAGCAGCAGGTGTTATCTATTTTGGGAGCTCCATCCACAGAAAATGATTTTGGCAATAAAGCGTGGTTTTATGTAGCTTCAAACAACAGAAAAACAGCATTATTTGGAGATAAATTATTATCTAGGTCAATTATAAAAATCATGTTCAATGATAAAAACACTGTTACCGAAATTACAACGCTAACAGAAAAAGACCAAAATACTGTAGAACATAAACAAGAAAAAACGCCGACCGCTGGTCAGGAAATAGGTATCTTACAACAACTATTAGGGAATGTTGGCCGTTTTAACACCGGCTCTCAAAATAAATAGTGGCAACTCTGAATAGTCATTCAGAGTTGCCGTTTTTATTCCTTTAATGCCTCCCTTTAAGCTAGTGCTGCCAGAAGCAAAATTGCAACTATATTGATGATCTTAATCATTGGATTGACAGCAGGACCAGCGGTATCCTTGTATGGATCGCCCACTGTATCACCAGTTACAGCAGCTTTATGAGCATCAGACCCCTTGCCGCCATGATTCCCGTCCTCGATATACTTTTTCGCGTTGTCCCAAGCTCCGCCGCCTGCGGTCATCGAAATAGCAACGAAAATACCAGTGACGATTGTTCCTAATAACATGGCGCCAATTGCTGTAAAAGCAGCAGCCTGACCCCCGATAGCTTTAACGACAAAATACATCACAACAGGTGCCAAAACCGGCAACAGTGATGGCACAATCATCTCCTTTATTGCGGCTTTTGTCAGCAAATCAACAGCTCTGCCATATTCAGGTTTTACTGTTCCTTCCATTATACCTGGATTTTCCCTAAACTGTCGTCTCACCTCCTCCACTACGGAACCTGCTGCACGCCCAACCGCCTGCATCCCCATAGAACCGAATAGATAAGGAAGCATTCCTCCTATAAATAGACCTATAACCACATATGGGTCCTGTAGGACAAATCTAACATCAAGATTTGGAAAGTAGTATTTTAGATCTTCCGTATAAGCAGCGAATAGAACGAGAGCCGCTAACCCAGCAGATCCGATCGCATAGCCCTTGGTGACGGCTTTTGTGGTGTTTCCTACCGCATCTAACGCATCGGTGGTAGTGCGAACACTCTCCGGAAGCTCGGACATCTCAGCAATACCGCCTGCATTATCCGTAACTGGACCATAAGCATCCAAAGCTACAACCATACCTGCAAGCGCCAACATAGTAGTTGCTGCGATACCTACCCCAAATATACCACCCCATATGTACGATGCCAGTATACCGCCTGAAATAATGATAGCAGGAACAGCACAAGCTTCCATTGAAACAGCTAACCCTTGAATAACGTTCGTGCCATCGCCTGTTTCTGATGATTTGGCCACACTTCTTACGGGACGGTATTCGGTAGATGTGTAATACTCTGTTATCCAGATTAACAAGCCAGTGACCACGAGGCCGACCAAAGCGCAATAAAAGAGCATTTGACCCGATGTTTCCAACCCATTTGATAGTGTAAAAACGGTTGAAAAACCAAGCATTTTCCACGTTACCAGACCTATAAAAATGGCTGAAATGATAGCACTGGATATGAAACCTTTATACAACGCCCACATAATCTTACCGTCAGCACCTAGTCTAACAAAAAATGTTCCAACCACTGAAGCGACAATGCAAACGGCGCAAATCACAAGTGGATATAGCATCATAGTCGTTGCAGTTTCACCCGCGAAGAATATTGCTGCTAACAACATAGTGGCAACCACAGTTACCGCATATGTCTCGAAAAGATCTGCAGCCATTCCCGCACAATCACCCACGTTATCTCCAACATTATCAGCTATAGATGCGGCATTTCTCGGGTCATCTTCAGGTATTCCCGCTTCAACTTTCCCAACCATATCTCCACCAACATCCGCACCTTTAGTAAAAATACCTCCTCCTAATCTTGCAAATATAGAAATTAGTGATGCCCCAAAACTAAGAGCCACCAGTGCTTCCAAAATATGCCGAAGTCCAGAGGGTGTGGTAGCATCAAATATCTCAAGCAGAAAAAAATAATACCCAGCTACTCCCAAAAGCCCCAAACCAACGACTAGCATCCCGGTAACAGCTCCTGATTTAAAAGCAATGTTTAGTGCCGGCGCTAATCCCACTGTTGCCGCCTGTGCTGTTCGGACATTGGCTCGAACCGAAACGTTCATGCCAACATAGCCTGCAATACCCGACAGAACTGCGCCAATAACAAACCCAGCGGCAACCGCAAATCCTAACGTAACAGCCAAGATAACGGTCACGACTACACCAACCCCGCCAATGGTTAGGTACTGACGGTTCAGATATGCCGCTGCCCCCTCCTGTATAGCACTTGCAATTTGCTGCATTTTTTCATTACCAGCGTCTGCGGTCACTATGCTTCTGGAGGCCAAAACTCCATAAGCTAATGCGATCACCCCGCAGGCGATCACTAGAGCAAACAGTTCGGTCATATTGGGATCCTTCGTTTTTTAAAATTTAAACCTTTACTCGATAACAATGAGTATACTCAGATAAAAATAGTACACACTTTATGACTTTTATATGTCACGCTCTACAAAAGCAAAAATTATTTTTCATCAACTCTAATCAGCACGTTGTCGACATAATTTCTATTAGCTCAGATGAAGTGCGACCTCTTTATGATTTTCAGTGTATAAAGAAATGCATAGCTATTATCTAGTCTAGGGTACAAGATTAACAGACTAAAATCACAATGCCAGATTTTATATCGCATTTTGAATCGACTATCGGGAGAAATTTATTTTTTGTTACATTGGGTTATTTTAACTGTTGCTGATAATTTTTATTGCCATCCTTTAAAACGGAACAAAATCTATTTCACGAATTATTTCAATTAAGATCGATAGCTATGGCAAGGGAAGAGGATCGGATACCACTAATTTCTAAAAATTTAATTAAAAGGGCGCTCAAAAATATTCACAAAAAGTAAATCAACAATTATATCGGGCCCAACGATCTCTGCAGCCTTTACTAATAACCTTTGTTTTAAAAAAGCCCTATCATTCACTCCAGGCTTAATATCTAATGCATTTAATGCATGCACATAAGACAAAAAGGCATCTATGATGCGTATGAGATTTTTATTTACAAGATCTGCATCGGGCCCCTGCCTCACCTCAATCATTAAATGCATAAATAACGAACGATCAACTGTTCCATCTCTGAATAATGGAATCTGAAGCGGATCTATATCAATTAGCACAGTCTCTTTAGCAGTTGGTCTTCCTAATGATTCGGCCTTTTTTTCTTCTGGTGGAACCGTGACACCCAACAAATTTAATACCGCATTAGGCAATAAACTAGGGGAAAAAGCTGCCATTCCAAAAATACTAGCCAAGCCAATCGCTATAAGAACAACCACAATAATAATTATTCTAATCACTTTTTAGGAACCCTATCCCAACCACGGTTAAACGTGTTTCAAACAATTTAGGCATGCTTAAATCCTGTTCCAATAGAATTTATTAACCTGTCACTTTTATCTAACAAACTAACACCCGAACCGGTTATCATATGCCCTATTCTCGTAACAACGACATCACTTGCTTTTGCTATTGCCTTCACTTCAGTTCTTAATCGTTTTGGGGCGGTAAATAACAGCTCATAGTCGTCACCTCCATTTACAATTAACGAGGTTGGAATTATTTTTTTATGTAAAAGTTGCTGTACCCCTTTAGATAGGGGCAACAAAGGCCAGTTAACGATTGCGCCAAGGCTTGACGCAGAACAAAGATGTCCCAGATCTTGGAGGAGTCCGTCAGACACGTCCATGGCTGCAGACGCGATACCCACTAAACCTCTCCCCAACTTAACCCTTGGGTCAGGCAAATAATAACGGCCTTTCAAATATAATTCTTCTGAATATGCCAGGTCATCAATTGGTTCCTTTATAATGTTTAAGCCAGTGGCAGAATCGCCGATGGTTCCAGAAACATAAATATCATCATAAACGGATGCGCCATTTCTGGTAATTACCCCTCTTGGATCTGCCCTACCTAATATAGTGATAGAAATCATTGTTGGCCCAGAGCTAGCAACAGAATCTCCACCAATCAAGCCGACATCATATTTATCCTGGTCCTTTTTCAATCCTTTTACAAAGCTTGCTAACCATTGATCAAGGGTGCCCTTGATTACTGGGCCTAGGCTCAATGATAAAGTGTACACCCATGGTGTAGCTCCCATGGCCGCCATATCGGAAAGATTGGTTCGAAGGGATTTCTGCGCTATCAAATCAACCTCATCTTCACCGAAAAAATGAATGCCCTCTACCAATGCATCGGTAGAAATTACAATTTTTGAGGCATCGTCCACCGGCAATACAGCCGCATCATCTAATAAATTTAAAGACCCACGCTCAATTGAAGCCAATGGCCTAAAGTATTTTTTTATTCTATCGAATTCGTCCAATCCCATATTAGTTTCCCATGAACCTAATAATCCCTTAGAGATATAGCATCCAACACACCATTTACTAGGCCTATTGCTTTACCATCGTAGAACGCATGAGTTACGTCGACGTATTCACTTATGATTACCGGAAGAGGAGTAGAAGATCGATTTTTTAATTCATAGCTACCCACACGGAGTATAGCGTGCAAAGTACTTTCTAAGCGTTCTGAACTCCAACCATCCATTAAAACATCAGTTATTAGCCTATCAATGATTTCAAGATCTTTGGCTGTACCCAAAGCTAGATCACAGAATAATTCCTTATCCGGAAACCCTAAACTTGAATTTTCATCTACGACCGGCAATCTATAATTAATGAATTCGTCCACTACTGTTTCAGGCAATATTCCAGTCATATCCATTTGATAAACTGCCTGAACTGCGTTTAACCGGGCCGCTGTCCTGGAACGCCTGCTTTTATTTGCATTATTAACTTCAGACAATTTGACCGGAATTTTCACTCTATATACCTTTGTTTTATCTCAAATAAAGACAAGCAAGCAATCGCGGCGTCTCGCCCCTTATTCTTTTTTAATACAGACGCTCGCGCCCAAGCCTGTTCCCAATTGTCAACGGTTAAAATACCATTACCAATAGCGAGGTTTTTGTCTAACGCTAATTTAGATAAACCTCGCGCGCTCTCGCCACAGACTATATCGTAGTGGGACGTCTCTCCTCTGATGACACACCCCAAGGCGATATAGCCTGCGAATAACTTTGCTTCGTTCCCTTGTGATACTAGTGAGATGGCACTCGGTATTTCTAGAGCTCCAGGAACAGACAATCTTTCATAACTTATTCCCATTTTATCTAATTCTGCAACGGCCCCTCGCACTAATTCACTAGCTAAGTCTTCGTAGAAGTTTGCGTCAACTATCAGAACTTTTTTTTTCATCCCGTATTTATCCCACTAATAGATGTTGTTTGGCGCTCAAATATACTTAAACCGTAACCCTCTAACCCTATCACGGTCTGTTCACTGTTTGTCAGTAAGATCATTTCTTTGATTCCTAAATCTAGCAAGATTTGAGCCCCTACCCCATAATCGCGCAATTCATTCTCAGTGCCGCCCCCGGGTATGCTGGTTTTAATCTTACCACGAATTTTCTCAGATAATGCCGTTGATGTAGGCTCTCTCATCACCACTACAATTCCCCGTCCTGCATCGGCTATATAACTCATTGCCGACTGCAATTCTCCACCACCTCGCGAACCAGATTGATCTCCTAACACATCTTCCATAACGTTCAACGAATGCATTCTTACCAGAATTGGTGTTTCTCCGGTGATATCTCCCTTAATCAAAGCTATATGCTCCGCATATGTGACTTTATTAAGATAAACAATCATCCGCCAGCTACCTCCATATCGGCTATCAAGAACGCTCTCTAGTGATCGCTCAACAATAGACTCGGTGCGCCGGCGATAACTAATAAGGTCTGCTATTGTAGCTACTTTCAGATCGTGCTGTTGAGCAAAGCTTAGTAGATCAGGCAGTCTGGCCATTGTTCCGTCGTCGTTCATAATCTCGCATATAACGCCAGCTGGGGTTAGACCTGCTAGCCGAGCTATGTCCACTACCGCTTCCGTATGGCCTGCCCTTACTAAACTACCACCGTCTCTTGCCACTAGTGGAAATACATGGCCTGGCGTTACAATATCATCCTGTCCCTTATCGAGATTGGTAGCTACCGAGATTGTATGTGCCCGATCATGCGCTGATATCCCCGTCGTAACGCCCTCTCGTGCTTCGATTGATACTGTAAATGCCGTCTCGTGCCGCCCCTCGTTTCGGCGTGTCATTAATGAGAGCCCCAATTGCTCAACTCGAGAACGCTCCATTGCCAAACAAATCAAACCGCGCGCATATTTAGCCATAAAGTTGATAACGTCGGAGGTTGCCATTTCCGCTGGGACACATAAGTCGCCTTCATTCTCTCGGTTCTCATCATCAACCAGAATAAAAATACGCCCCTGCTTTGCTTCCTCTATTACTTCTTCTATTGACGATAAACCACTCTTATTTAATTTCTTTGACTTAACCTCTTTGGCCATTTTATCGACTTTCTACTGAATTCATTAAACGTGCCACATAACGTGCGATAACATCGACTTCTATATTCAAATAGCTTCCTATCGTCAAAAATTTGAACGATGTATTCTCCCATGTATGCGGTATAATATTAATTCCAAAGGAATTATTTACGACCGAATTCACTGTTAAAGAGACTCCCTCTAATGTAACAGACCCTTTAGGGGCGATAAATTTTGACAACTTCGGTTCGACCCGTAATGAAAGTCTATGACTATCGCCCTCTTTCTCCAGAGCTATTAATTCTGCCGTGCCGTCAATATGCCCCGATACTATGTGGCCACCCAGTTCATCTTTTAGCTGCAGAGATCGCTCCAAATTCACGCTAGTTCCGACCTTCCAAGAACCAATAGTAGTATTATCAGTCGTTTCTTTTGAAACTTCTACCGAAAACCAATGTTCACCTTTGCCCACTAATGTCAAACAAACCCCGGAACAACAAATGGATGCCCCAATTGAGATAAATTCTGTATCATAGGAA
>TARA_B100001057_G_scaffold120724_1_pt1 | contig 12569 bp, 10 predicted proteins | sample TARA_B100001057 | Tara Oceans TARA_B100001057 (sample SAMEA2621839) | marine metagenome | biome: marine biome (ENVO:00000447); feature: surface water layer (ENVO:00002042); material: "saline water (ENVO:00002010), including plankton (ENVO:xxxxxxxx)" | depth 5 m
TTATGGACCATAGCCTATGACACCCAATATGCCATGGTGGATCGTGAATTCGATAAGAAAATAGGAGTTAAGTCTACCGCGATTCTGTTTGACGACGCCGATAGAGTAGTGATCGGCGTACTGCAGGCTATGTTCATTGCCGCCATGTATCTCGCAGGCCAGCGATTAGCGCTAGGCGGTATCTTCCATAGCGCGTTGCTGTCCGCTAGCTTCCTTCTAATCTACCAGCAGATTCTCATTAGAGAGCGAGCGCCTGATCAGTGCTTCAAAGCCTTCCTCAATAACAACTGGGTCGGCGCCGTGATTTTTGTCGGCATCTTGTTGAGCTACCTGTAAGAAGGCCAGACACCGACAATCACTAGACTATGCGCCAGTAAAAGCCTGAATGCCGGTTTGAGCTCTTCCCAAAATCAGAGCATGAATATCCTGTGTGCCCTCGTATGTGTTAACGACTTCGAGGTTTTGAGCATGTCGCATGACAGGATACTCATCAGAAATACCGTTGCCTCCTAGCATGTCTCTTGCCTCTCGCGCCGCGTCAAGCGCTTTGAGACAAGAATTACGCTTCAGCATAGAAATGAGAGGTGGTGCTAATTTCCCCTCGTCACGCAGACGGCAGGCCTGAAGACACCCTTGTAGCCCGAGTGCGATATCGGTTTGCATTTGCGCCAGTTTTTTTTGAATGAGCTGGTTAGCTGCAAGCGGTCGGCCGAACTGCTTACGCTCAAGCGTGTACTGCAATGCGGCGTGCCAACAGGTCTCTGCCGCTCCTAGCGCCCCCCAGGCGATACCCAGTCTCGCTGAATTAAGACAGCTGAACGGGCCATTCAGGCCCTGCGCACCAGGCAGTCTATTTTCTTCGGGGACAAAAACTTCATCCATCACGATTTCACCGGTTACCGATGCACGCAACGCCAGCTTGCCCTCAATCTTCGGCGCTGTGAGGCCTTCCATGCCCTTGTCCAAAATAAAGCCCCGTATGACCCCATCATCATCCTTAGCCCAAACCACAAAGACGTCGGCAATCGGCGAGTTGCTGATCCAGTTCTTCGCGCCTGTGAGACTGTAACCTCCTGCGACGTTCCTGGCACGAGTATTCATGGAGCTGGGATCAGAGCCGTGATCCGGCTCAGTAAGGCCAAAACAGCCAATAAATTCGCCAGACGCCAATTTGGGCAAATACCGAGTTTTTTGCTCTTCACTGCCAAAAGTATTGATCGGATGCATCACAAGGCTAGACTGAACCGACATCATCGACCGGTAGCCAGAATCAACAGCCTCTATTTCTTTGGCTATCAGCCCATAGCATACGTAATTCATCCCAGCGCAGTCATAGCCCTCAATCATCGGACCTAATAGCCCGAGCTCGCCCATCTCACGGAAAATCGCCGGGTCTGTCTCTTCGTTGCGGTAAGCATTTTTGACTCTTGGCAACAATTTGTTCTGTGCGTACTGGCGCGCCGTATCGCGAACCATCCGCTCTTCTTCATTAATTTGCTCTTCCATGAGGAAGGGGTCTTGCCAATTAAACTGTGCGTCGTCTGATCGAACCGACATGCTGCTCTCCTGCGAATAAAACAATGCCCGTAGACTGTAATTCCATTTTAGCAAATTCCTTTCAGCTTCTCTAAGGTTCTGATGGGTCTAAACTGACAAGGTCACACCAGTGTTTCCCTGCGAAATTGCTGGCATTTCCTGGGAATCAGATACCGCGAGAAGTTAGAATGTGCCGATGGATGTTTCTTATATACTCGACTCGCTCAACGAGCAACAGAGAAATGCAGTAGCTAGCCCTGCACCCAACCAACTGGTTCTCGCAGGTGCGGGCAGCGGCAAGACTCGCGTGCTTGTGCACCGTATTGCTTGGTTGCTGCAGACCGAAAATGTGTCCCCTTTTGCTATCCTCGCGGTAACGTTTACAAATAAGGCAGCACGAGAGATGCGCATCAGGATTGATGAGCTGATGGGTCGTCCCATGAGCGGCATGTGGGTCGGCACTTTCCATGGCCTAGCTCATCGGCTATTGCGCATGCACTGGCAGGAGGCGGGGCTGCCAGAAGATTTTCATATTCTCGATTCAGAGGACCAGCTACGACTGATCAAACGACTGATTCGGTTATTCAAGATAGATGACGACAAATGGCCGGCAAAACAGTGTCAGTGGTATATCAATGCGCAGAAGGACGAAGGTCTGCGCGCAGGGAATATCGAACACTTCGATGACGACTATACCAAAACAATGCTGGAGATTTACGCTGGCTACGAAACAGAATGCGAACGGGGAGGAATGATTGACTTTGGCGAGATTTTGCTGCGCGCCCATGAGCTTTGGCTAAAAAATCCGCAGATTCTTCAGCACTACCAGCAAAGGTTTCAGTATGTGTTGGTCGATGAGTTTCAGGACACGAATGCAATTCAATACGCTTGGCTCCGAGTTCTGGCAAGCGCCAGCAATCAGCTGATGGTGGTGGGCGATGATGATCAGTCGATCTATGGCTGGCGCGGCGCTCGCATCGAAAATATTCAGCAATTTAGTGGTGACTTCCCCAACGCGGACATCATTCGTCTTGAGCAGAATTATCGATCAACCTCAACCATACTTAATGCGGCCAACAAGCTGATCTCTCAAAACCAGGGTCGACTTGGGAAAAACCTCTGGACCGATGGTGCCGACGGCGAACCAATCAGCATCTATGGAGCTTTTAATGAGCAGGACGAGGCAAGATTTATCGTCGATCGCGTGCAGGACTGGTTTAACAACGGTAATAGGCGCTCAGATGCGGCCATTCTCTACAGATCCAACGCACAATCTCGGGAACTTGAGGATGCACTGCTCAGAGTTGGCATGCCTTATCGCATTTATGGTGGACATCGTTTCTATGAGCGCCTTGAGATTAAAAACGCGCTGTCCTACCTCCGACTGATTGTTAATCGTCACGATGACACCGCTGTTGAACGCATAATTAACGTGCCAGTGCGAGGTATTGGCGGGCGCACGGTTGACGCCTTACGCCAAATCGCTCGAGAGCATAACTGCTCTCTTTGGCAAGCTTGTGTTGAATGCATCAACCAGACCTTGCTCAGTTCTCGGGCTGCAAATGCGGTGCTCGCCTTCCTTACACTCATTGATGATATGCAAAAAAACTGCGCTGCGCTGGAGCTGCATCAAAAAGTGACGCACGTCATTGAGCATAGTGGGCTAGTGAACCACCACGAAAAAGAAGGGGGAGAAAAAGCACGCACTCGCATCGAAAATCTCGAGGAGCTTATTACTGCGGCCAGCAGTTTTGACGATCCAGGCATGGAGGAGGAAAAGATTGATGTCACGGCAAGCTCCTACCTGGCAGCCTTTCTAGATCAAGCGTCACTGGACGCAGGCGACTCGCAAGCTGATGAAAGCGAAGATGCCGTCCAGCTGATGACGCTGCACTCTGCTAAAGGCCTCGAATTTCAACTGGTTTTTCTATCAGGCATGGAAGAAGGGCTCTTCCCTCATAAAATGTCCATGGACAATCTGACAGGGTTAGAGGAGGAGCGGCGTCTATGTTACGTCGGCATAACGCGCGCCAAAATAAAACTCTTCATGAGCTACGCTGAGTCTCGCAGGATGCATGGGGATGTTAACCTTTGTCGACCTTCGCGCTTTATCAGGGAAGTCCCCGATGATTTAGTCGAAGAAGTCAGGCTTAAAACTACAATAAATAGAGCACATGCTTCGGGTCGCATTGGAGTGAAAATGGGCAGCACGCCCGGTCGGGGTGCTGAAGTGCCCGACACGCAGATCTCACTCGGACAGCGAGTGAATCATGGAAAGTTTGGTGAGGGCGTTGTTCTGAACTATGAAGGCCAGGGAAGTAATGCTAGGGTACAAGTCAACTTTGATGCCGTGGGAAGCAAGTGGCTGGTAATATCCTACGCCAAGCTCGAAGTCCTTGGATAGCCAGCGACCTAATAGAGAAAATACTCAACTTCACACGGTGAGAAGCCATGCAGAGTAGACCTAAAGACTTTCTGGCCCTTGGCATTATTGCAATGCTGGTTCAGGCATGCGGAAACGAAGAATCGCAGACAAGTGCAACATCATCGGCGGATCACTCTGAGCAAAAAGTTTACGAGTGGAAGATGATTACTTCTTGGCCAAAAAATTTGCCGGCTCTTGGCACGTCCCCTGAGTATTTCGCGGAAATAGTCGAACAAATGAGCGCTGGGCGTATGAAAATCCGTGTCTACGGCGCAAATGAGTTGGTCGGAGGCTTAGAAGTTTTTGACGCTGTCCGCCAAGGCGTTGCTGAAATAGGACACTCCGGCGCCTACTATTGGCAAGGCAAGATACCAGCTACGCCTTTTTTCTCTTCCATACCATTTGGAATGACTAGTTATGAACAAAACGCATGGCTAAGATACGGGGGAGGAGATAAGCTCTGGAAAGATCTCTATGCACCCTTCAACCTTATCCCCGTGCGCGGTGGCAATACGGGCACACAGATGTTTGGCTGGTTTAACAAGGAAATTGATTCGTTGGCAGACCTAAGAGGTCTGAAGATGCGAATACCTAGCTTGGGTGGGGAAGTATTCCGCCGCGCTGGCGGGGTACCGGTGACGATGCAAGTCAGTGAGGTGTTCACCGCGTTGCAGACTGGAGCATTGGATGCCACCGAGTTTGTCAGTCCCTACAACGATCTCGCCGCAGGTTATCATACGGTTGCAAAATACTACTACTATCCTGGTTGGCATGAGCCTGGTTCAACGCTTGAAACAATTTTTAACAAGCAACGTTTCGAAGCTCTGCCTGCAGATTTACAAGCCATTCTTCTGGCAGCGGCCGAAGTAATGAACCAAACCTTGCTCGACGAGCTCATGGCAAAAAATAACGAAGCATTAAAGTCACTGGTGCAAGAGCACGGAGTGGAAATACGCCGGCTACCGGACGACGTGTTAGTAGAGCTAAGGCGGCTATCAACAGAAGTCGTTCTAGAGCTCGCTACAGCCGACGAGGCCACCCGAGTTATTTATGAATCCTGGAACAACTTCAGATCAGGCGTCATGAACTACAACCGCATAGCCGAGGAAGCGCTCATCGAAGCGCGCACGCTTCATACTCCCAACTGAACTGGCCGATTATAGCTTGCTTTCCCCCCGTGGAATCACCCAAGCAAATCGTCCTGATTTGTCATTGCATTGCCTGACCATTGAGCAGATTTGGCAGCCAAGTGGCAAGGCCAGGTTGAAACGCCAGAAGGATTAAGAGCATCAACTGAATGACGACGAAAGGTATTACGCCGCGATAGATCGAAAGGGTATCGACCTCCACAGGAGCCACGCTGCGTAAATAAAAAAGAGAGAATCCGAACGGCGGCGTCAAAAAAGAGGTCTGTAGATTAATTGCAATCATCACCGCAAGCCACACTGGATCGAGACCCATAGACAGCAACACCGGGCCAACAAGGGGCACCACCAAGAATGTAATCTCGATAAAGTCGAGAATAAAACCGAGCAAAAAAATTACCAGCATCACCGCAAGAGTGGCCGAGAATACACCACCCGGAAGAGCATCGAACAGCGCTTCAATCAATTCTTCGCCACCAAAACCGCGAAAGACTGATGAGAAGATAGTTGCGCCAACAAGGATCAGATATACCATGGAGGTGACGCGGGTGGTTTCAATCGCCACTTCATGCAAAATAGCGATCGACAACATGCGCTTGCCGAAGGCTAGCAACATGGCGCCGATCGCACCTACGGAGGATGCTTCAGTCGGAGTTGCTAAGCCCATCAGAATTGAGCCTAACACCGCGATAATTAGCGCAACCGGCGGGAACAAGCCCTTTAGCAGGGCAACAAATAAATTAACGTCCGAGTCTGTGTCCTCGATAGTCGGCGGCGCCAGTTCCGGTTTGAACAGCGCCGTCGCGAACACGTAAGCGCCATATGCCAGAACCAAAAGCAACCCAGGCAAAATAGCGCCGGCAAACAGATCGCTAATCGAAACAAAATCTGGCGCAAAAACCCCCAAATTAAGTTGAGCCTGCTGATAGGCATTAGAGATAACCTCTCCGAGCAGAACAAGGCAAATTGACGGCGGAATTATTTGACCTAGCGTTCCAGTAGCACATAAAGTGCCGCAAGCAAGAGCAGGTTGATAGCCGGCTCGGAGCATGGTTGGCAAAGATAAGATGCCCATAGTCACTACCGTCGCACCAACAATTCCCGTGCTAGCCGCAAGCAACATCCCCACCAAAATGACGGAGATACCAAGCCCACCAGGCAGAGCTCTCAGCACCAGCTCCATATTTTTCAACAGATCTTCTGCGATTCGAGATCTCTCAAGCATTGACCCCATAAAAACGAATAGGGGCACCGCGAAGAGATTCTGATTGATCAGAATGCCGTAAATGCGGTTTGGTATTAACGAAATAAAAGCCAGGTCAAACACCCCTGCCAACTTGCCAAGAATAGCGAACAACAATGACACTCCAGCCATGGTTAAGGCAACAGGGTAACCGGCCATCAAAAACAGACAAACAATGGCAAACAGTACCAGCGGCAGCAGGTCAATCATGATCTGTCAGCTTTGATTGTGTTTCAGCGCTGTCCCGTAAAACAGAATAGGCCTTCATGGCCTCGGCCACGCCCTGCATAAAAAGTAACGCTGGTAGAATAAGTAAAGCAGTTTTCAGAAAATAAACAAAAGGGAGTCCACTGGATTCAGCAGACCCCTCTTGAATACGCCAAGCAAGCGCGACATAGTCCCAGCTAGACCAAACTATAAACCCCGTGCTGAGCGAGAGAAATACGGTAGTCCCTAACAAGTCTGTAAGGGCTCTGCCTCGAGGTGGCAGTCGGCTATAGACCACGTCAACCCGCACGTGGCGCTGCTCTTTGAGGGTAAATGCCGCGCCAAAGGTAAAAAGCATAGCGTTCATGTAGAGCATCGACTCCTGCAAAGCAATAGAACCAATCTGAAAGGCATAGCGCAGGATCACAATAAGGCCCATAACAAGCACCATAAACAAAGTCAGCCAGGATACGCCCCTACCCAGTCTGTCGCTTGTTTGATCAATGAGAGTGATTAACTTATTCATAATTTGATCGAAGTTGCGTCATGATGCCATATTGCCCGTGGAAGCCGACATAAGTGCGACGCGCAGCAGCTGGTAGCTGAGGAGGACCAACAACAAGCTTAGACTGAGGAAAAGCACACCCAACAGCCACATCATGCCTCGACGTATCCTGAATGAAAGATGCTCACGCCAGTTTTCAGCGCTCTCGACCGGCGGTGGAAGTCGAAGAAATATCTGACTCAAGGCGTAGAGCATGAGCAACCACAGGAAACTAATAAAACTGTGAAGCAGCCAACGGTCATCGACAAACCACGGGTTGTCTATCAAACTGAGCAAAGTCAACCCCGCACAAAATCCGGCCAAGAGAAGCAAAAAATAACGAATTCGGCTCAAAACCTTAGCAAATTTCTCCAGTCGCTCTATCATAGGTATCCTAATTAAATGCTTCTCGGTCATTCTACTCTCTGTTTGTTTTACTATGTTAGCAACTGTCGCCAACAAGCTAGAACTTCCCTTCCTAGCCGGCCTAAATGAAAAAGGGGAACCAGTTTTCGAGAGCCTCAATGCGGAACTGCTCGATAGCGGCACTAATCGAGTGCGACTACTGAAGTCACCGCTGCTCGCGCGGAATTTAGCCGCAGGGGACATCCTGCGGGTGATTAATGTGTCAACCGCTGAGTATGAACTAGAAAGACGCAGCGGTAATCTGTGCATCAGGCTGTTTCGTAAGCATCATCTCGAAGAGCTCGAAGAGTTTTTGACATCTGCTGTTGAAAAGCTAGGTGGCTCGCTTGATCTTCAGGCCGACCGAGCGCTGGTATACAGCATGCACGTTTCGCTGGGGTTTGCTTCGATCGAAACACTTTTAAACAGCGCTAGCGAAAAGTTCTCGGATACATTCTGGTATTATGGCAATGTGTACGACCCCGAAGACGGCACCACGCCGCTAAACTGGTGGCTGGAATTTGATAATCAGGAATAGTCCCTATGTTACTAGTGGTTTCACCGGCCAAATCTCTAGACTTTGAGAACAAGGCAAAGACTCGCAAATTTTCACAACCGGAGTTCCTAAAAGAATCCCGAGCGCTGATTAAGGATCTGAGGAAGCTGAAGCCTGACGATCTGTCTGAGCTAATGAACATCAGCTCAAAACTCGCTGATGAAAACCACCAGCGCTTCGCCAACTGGCATACACCTTTTGATCTGGACAACGCCAAACAGGCAATTTTTGCGTTCAGAGGCGATGTCTACCTTGGGCTGCAGGCGGAAGAATTTAGCACCGCCGATCTCAATTTCGCGCAGGACCACCTTCGGATCCTATCTGGCCTTTATGGTATTTTAAGGCCGCTGGATTTAATGCAAGCCTATCGATTAGAAATGGGTCGTAAATTCCGCTCCAACGGTAACTTGAATCTTTATGAGTTCTGGGGTGACAAGCTCACCAAAAAACTGAACGAGGAACTTGAGTCCAGCGCCGCAACTACAAACACGCTAGTCAATCTTGCTTCCAATGAGTATTTCAATTCTATTGACGAAAAATTGCTCAACGCAGAGGTTATTACCCCGGTATTCAAAGACTGGTCTAACGGCAAGTACCGAATAGTTAGTTTCTTTGCCAAAAAAGCGAGGGGCCAAATGACTGCCCATATAATTAAAAATAGGCTTAAAACCCCAGAGTCACTGACCGAGTTCGCCACCGAAGGCTATCGCTTCGACCAGGAAGAGTCCTCGGGCGGTACGCTAGTATTCAAGCGCAAACAGACCGCAGCCTGAAATTCCTCAGGAGCAGGCGCAGAAGTCTCGGACAGCTTAATGGCTACCAAATCCGACTCAGATTTGCCCTTCAGTCAGGCGTGTGAGCACAATAAGGCGCCAATCCTTGAGCATCTAAGAGCTCTGTTGAAGGGTTGTGATTCAGTGCTTGAAGTTGGAGCTGGGACAGGTCAGCACGCAGTCCATTTCGCGAAATTACTGCCCCATCTGACTTGGCACCCGTCTGACGTTTCAAATAATCTAGGTACCCTTGCGCTCAGGGTTCTCAATGCTTCTGTGGAAAATCTACGCAAGCCAGTAAGGCTGGACGTCGATCATTGTCGCTGGAATTGTGGAAGATTTGACGCTATTTTTACGGCAAATACACTGCACATCATGTCAGAGCGTTCCGTTGAAAACTTCTTTCTCAACATCCCCAATCATATGAACACTAAAGCTCAACTGATTGTATATGGCCCATTTAAGTATAACGGCAAATTTACCACACCCAGCAACTCGAATTTTGATTTATGGCTAAAGACAAGAAATACTGACAGCGGCCTGAGAGATTTCGAGTGGGTCTCCGCGCTGGCTAAGCATGCTGGTCTGCAACTCAAACACGATTTTAGTATGCCGGCAAATAATCAGCTGCTGGTCTGGGAAATAGGTCTGTGAGCGAACACATGCCAGCGATGTTGAGCAGCATCAAGAAAACGTCATACATATTCTTCGATCCAGGATTAAACCGTCCCTTAAATTAGGGACCAGTTGGCCAATTTATTCTCTTAAGCATAGACTTAGGGCACCGGTTCTCCCGCTTATGGGAGACCGCTCAATCTCTTGGGTGGGAGCGTGAGCGTGCTTGCATTTTCGTAGAATTATAGAGCGCTATAGCCAAGCTCTATCATTGAGCTAGGCTTGAAGCCAATTCTATGGGCGATAGCGATCAGGCGCATACCTGCAGGCAACTTCAGTGGTTCTGTATAAACCTGCCAAGTTCTGAAAGAACTTTCCCCTGGACCCAGTATCTGATAACCGATATTTGCTCCCGGCGTGAGGCTCGAGAGTACCACTCTACCATATTGACTTCTTGCTATTGGGCTGATGGTGACAGGTTGCTCCATACCCGGCCAAATCTCACTGATAAAATCGAGCTCTGACATCATCCCCTTATCTTCAAAACCGGAAAGCCAGCTTTCAAGCTCTGATCTTAGCTCGAGCAATTTTTGGTTGTAAGAAGGGTCGAACGCGAGGTTATTCAGCTCATGAGGATCCGTTAGCGTGTCGAAGAGCTCTTCTCGCGGCTTGTTTTCTCGAAACCATTGCGACTGAACCTTGGTTAATGCGTTTTGGTCCCGCAGGCGCAACAGCTCTTGCATGATTGGCATTTGCTCACGATAGACGAGCGGCAGATAATATCCGCGCTCTGGATAATAATTACGCAGGTATTTGAATCGTTCATCCCGCACTGCCCTTATCGTATCGTATTGTCGATCAAACCTGTCTGCCGCAGCATGAATGTACTGTCGAGGCTCAGAAGACTGAAATTCGCCGGCAAAGGCTCTGCCATCTACATAATCGGGGGGCTCTATTCCAGCTAGAGACAATGCCGTAGATTTGAAATCTACAAAACTGATCAGCTGGTCGTCGCGCTCTCCTGCTCGCCACTTGTCCGGATAGCGGATAATCATTGGAACCTGCAGACCGGAGTCGTAAAGTAGGCGCTTTTGCCGTGGCAAGGGCCCGCCGTGGTCGGAGAACCAGAAGATCACGGTGCTTTCCAGTAATCCGTCTCGCTCCAGTTCGTCAAGAATCAGCCCCACCTGCTCATCCATGGCAACGATGTTGGAGTACACCTGACGCACGTCCCGTTGGGCGACCTCGGTATCAGGCAGATATGGGGGGATTGGCACCTCAAGATCGTTAGGGACTCGCAGGGGGTTTTTTGCCTGAACCCAGATCTGACTTTCGTGGGTAATATTAAAGTTGAATACGGAAAAAAACGGCTGATCTAGCTTACGATTTCGCCAGTGAGCAGTTTGGCTACTATCATCCCAGGCCGTAACCGCCTTACGAAACTGATAGTCTTCCTTGGCGTTATTACTCGTGTAGTAGCCGGCTTCCCTGAAATACTGGCTATGCATTTTGACAAAAGGCGGTGGCACTGCTTCATAGGGGATCAATCCATCAGCGCCAAACCCGGACACATTTGTCGTTCTCATATGCTGCGCACCAATTCGGTTTTGGTACATGCCTGTGGCCAAAGAAGACCGACTCGGCGCACAGACTCCGGAAGTAGAAAATACTCGGGTGTAACGGACCCCTTCCTCCGCAAGCCGATCCAGGTTTGGCGTCGCCACAGTATAGTCCCCGAACGCAGGGATGATCGGACTGAGATCTTCCGCAACCAACCATAGGATATTTGGCGCTTCCGGAAGAGCCGTTTGGCTCCTAGCTGCTCGATAAGGCGCATCACAAGCACAAATAAGTAGAGCGACGAAAAATGAGGCTGCAAGCTGTTTCATCAGTGATCACTCATTGTTGCTGTTCAAGAGAAGGAGACGTCATTTTCTGGCACCACTCGCACCGCATTTTAAGGGCCTAGTTGAGAAAGTAATTTCAATTGAGCGCCTTGATGACCTCTCTAGCAAGACCCCAGCGATCAAAACCTTGCTTACCATAGTCGAGACCACGACGCACAATAACCAGATCTTGGGAAGGCACGATAATCGTAAACTGCCCACGGTTGCCATTGGTCATATAAGCATCCTTAGGAACGTCTGAGCGATCATCAGGGACAAGCCAAAACTGTCCCCCATACATGTTACCTATATCCACTGTCGCGGGTGCCGGAGTGGTAACAAAATCGATCCATTTCTCGGAAAGCAGCCGTTCTCCATTCCACACTCCTTTTTGTAGATAGAGCAGGCCAAAACGTGCCAAGTCTCTTGCATTAGTGTAAACCTGGCTGCTCAAGACAAAGTCGCCAAAGCGATCCGTACTCACCAGTGTGCTCCGCATACCGATTTTGTCTAACAGCGCCTTTCTTGGAAATTCCGCATATTCTCGCTCCCCCCCAAGCGCCTGCTTCATCGCATAAACCGCGAGTAACGTGTCATAGTTCTCGTAATCCCACCGAGTGCCTGGCTCTCGTATCAAGCCGCGCGCCCTCGCACCTGCGACCGAGGTGTCGCCCGCCCAGTAGGACATGCCAGACCCGGTTGCATATTCCATTCGACTATTGTCAATTGATTGAAGCCCGGTCGTCATGTTCAACGCGTGCCGGAGAGTTATCGCATTACGTGGATCAGTTTCGGGAGAGTCAGTCTCAGGAAGCCATTCAAATCCTAGTGGACCGTCTAGGTTCAGACGCCCTTCATCTACTAGCATACCAATCAAGGTCGCTGCGATACTCTTCGCCGTAGACCACGTACGCGTCCTTGTGGTCATATCAAAACCGTCGGCGTAGCGCTCGTGGATTATGTCGCCCCGATAAACCACCATCAGGCTGATTGTAGTTTGCTCGGGTGTCGACCGGTCAAACGCCCAATCCGATGCGCTCTGCAAGGCAGAAGCGTCTACACCGCGCGGCAACGCTTTGTCTTCTACCAGATCGCCGTCGGGCCAGGGAATCCGAGAGGGATCGCCAGGAGGGTAAGGCAGCGTCAATTCTGGCAAACGACCTGCATCGGCAAAGGTTTGATCGGGAGGCAGAATAATACAGCCAATACCCTCGCGGAAAATAGCCCGCATCGT
>TARA_B100001057_G_scaffold104752_2_pt1 | contig 12559 bp, 11 predicted proteins | sample TARA_B100001057 | Tara Oceans TARA_B100001057 (sample SAMEA2621839) | marine metagenome | biome: marine biome (ENVO:00000447); feature: surface water layer (ENVO:00002042); material: "saline water (ENVO:00002010), including plankton (ENVO:xxxxxxxx)" | depth 5 m
TGGATGTTCCGCCAGAAAGGATGCCTCATCTTTGTCTGTGGGTGCAGAATTTCTCATTGGAGCGCGTGTATTTTGAACTCTACCTTTCCCAGATACATTTACAGCGACCAATTTGTCTAACACCTTTCTTAACCCGACCGAGAGTGTCTCATATGCAAGATACATATTAGCAAATTCCGTATCTCCTCCATATGGGGGCAACTCTCGTGCATATAGCATCGTTCCTAAGGGGGGTGTTTGTTCATAGGATGTATCCGAGTGCCAAAGGCCACCGAAATTTATTTTATCAGTTTTTTCTTTTATCACCGGGGTAACTTGAGGATATTCTGGAAGACCCTTCACAAAAGGGTAAATCATTGGTTCACCGAAAAGTTTAGCGAATCTTAGCTGTGACGACGGCTCTAATTTTTGATCGCGGATACAGACAACCAAATATTTTAAGAATGCGTCTTCAAGCTCCTTAAAGACATCTTTTTCGAGTGGTTGGGATACATCTACGTTGTAAATATCTGCGCCAATCGATCCAGAGATAGGTTGTACTATAATATGTTTGTATTTTTCCATTAATCTTTCACAAAAGGGTAATATACTATTGCGGGCCTCAGCAAACTTACGTTATCCATAGTATATACGATGATGAATATTTTTAAAATATTTCCATAAGCAGAAACGCGCCAATAGAAATTTTAGAGTGCAAAGGAAAATTAGCTTTTGGCGAACATATCGATATCCAGTATGAGCGGCTCAAAAACAAGTACTGGGATCCTTTTTGCTGTTTTATGCTCAATGGGGTTAGGACTTGCCGTTGCTCTGGGGCCCATGACGTTTGAGGGAGGCACTACGCCATTGGCTGTTGCTCTTTTTCGGGCCTTGTTTTCTGTGTTTTTTATGGCGGGGCTATGCATCCTAATGGGAATATCGCTCCGCTTACCATGGTCTATGTGTCTAAATATGCTCATATTAGGGGCTCTATTCTCACATATGGCATTTGGGAACATTGGCTCTACTAAATATATCCCAATAAGCTTGGCTGCGTTGCTTTTTTTTATATATCCGCCGCTTGTAACCTTAATCAACGCCATCATAAACAAAAAACCTCCGGGCTTTATTAAATTGATAGCCATAGGGATAACGTTTGCCGGCCTCGGCGTCATGTTAGGTGTCGGCTTTGAGCAATTTGATTACAGGGGGATCATTATTGGCTTAACAGCAGGAATAGCCTGCGCTGTCAACATTGTATGGGTGAACCTAAGAGTGAAAGACGTTCATCCGTTTGTGATTGTTTTCTATCAATCTATTATAGCCGCTATTATAATTTTAGTTTTGGCCATAGAGTTGCAAGAACTCAGGTTTCCTGAAACTAGCACTGGCTGGTGGGGTTTCACTCTAATTATTTTGCTACAATCCTGTTCAATTCCTCTTTTTTATTTTGCCATTCAAAGGATAGGTCCCGAAACAACAGGATTATTCAATAACCTCCAGCCGGTAGCGAGTATTGTTGCTGCAGTCGTAATTTTTAATGAAAGTTTAACCGGGGAAAGATTAGTTGGCGCTTTTATGGTGCTTTTGGGGATTATAATCGTCCAAGTACTAGATTATAAACGGATAAGACATTAATCAAACGGGTTCCTGTGTTTTGGGTCCTCTATTTCTACTATCCAAATGTCCTGATCATATTGTATTTGGCGTTCCAGATATGCATCTGCCTGAGTTTCACTTAAGATGTCCTTGGTCGGTGTCTCTACCCATTTTACAGTCTCGTCAATTTGCCTTTGTTGTGTATAAATCAGGCAATCATAAACGATATTGCTTACCTTGATAAATATATTGCCAGCATCAGGATCACCTGACCGTGCTACAGTTACAGGCAATCCTCGGTCGCTGCAAATGCGGATAATTGCATCGATAATGATTTTAGACTTTAAACGTGCTTGGTCCATATGTTTTGTTGCATTTCTACTGTGTCTGTTTTTATTAACTTAAATAATAGATTTGACGAAGACTAACTTTATATCGAGGTTGAAAATCACACAAACAAACGTTAGAAACTCTACCGGACCAAGAGTACTGCAAAAAAACCGGGTGTCGTTAATTTTGTGTTGTAAAATGTCAATAAATATAAGTTACATTAGTAACTTAGCGATTAGCTTGCCCAAAAGGATCCACTTATGCCGAATATCACTTTACCAGATGGAAGTGTACGAAGCTTTGATAATTCAATAACAGGGTTTCAACTTGCCAGCGATATTGGCCCGGGATTGGCGAAAGCTGCATTAATAATGCTTGTCGACGGTGTCGAGTTAGATCTTGATCATGAGATTAGAGACGACTCAAAAGTTGCGTTCATCACGAGAAGTGACGAGTCTGCGCTTCCTTTGATAAGGCACGATTGTGCTCACGTTATGGCTGCAGCTGTCCAGGAGTTATTTCCCGAGACACAAGTAACGATAGGGCCTTCGATTGAAAACGGCTTTTATTATGATTTTTATCGGCAAACGCCTTTTTCGCAAGATGATCTGGGAAAAATTGAAAAGCGTATGCATGAACTTGTTGATAAAGACGACAAAATACAACGCGAGGTCTGGGATCGGGGACATGCAATCGATCATTATAGAGGCATAGACGAACCTTTTAAAGTTGAGCTCGTTGAATCAATACCAGAAGGGGAAGTTTTATCTTTCTACCGACAGGGGGATTTTTTAGACTTGTGCAGAGGGCCTCATGCCCCCTCGACCCGACATGTAGGGCATGCCTTTAAATTAATGAGCGTTGCGGGCGCATATTGGCGAGGCGATTCATCGCGACCGATGCTGCAGCGGATTTATGGAACGGCCTGGCCGGATGAAAAAAAGCTTAAATCATATTTATTGATGTTGGAGGAGGCTGAGAAAAGGGATCATAGAAGATTAGGGCGAGATTTGGATCTTTTCCATATGCAAGAAGAAGCTGTTGGATCCATTTTTTGGCATGAAAAGGGATGGACATTGTATCGAGCGATAGAGGCTCATGTTCGACGACGTCTTGATGCTGGTAGTTACAAGGAGGTAAAAACTCCACAGTTGATTGATAGGGCGTTGTGGGAAGCATCTGGTCATTGGGATAAGTTTAGAGAAAATATGTTCACTGCAGAAAGTGAGGACGACAGAACCTTGGCACTTAAACCTATGAATTGCCCTGGTCACGTTCAAATATACAAACAGGGTATAAAAAGCTACCGTGATTTACCTTTAAGGATGTCTGAATTTGGCTCATGTCATAGAAATGAGCCTTCTGGCGCTTTGCATGGCATCATGCGAGTCAGGGCATTTACTCAAGATGATGCGCACATATTTTGCACGGAAGACCAAATAACAACAGAGAGCATTATCTTCTGTGATCTATTGAGGCAGATCTATAAGGATTTTGGTTTTGAGGATATTCATGTCAAATTTTCTGATAGACCTCAAGTAAGAGCAGGTGACGATAGCACTTGGGATCGCGCAGAGACAGCCTTAAGGGATGCCTGTAAAGCTGCTGGTCTGGATACTACCCTCAATCCGGGAGAGGGGGCATTTTATGGTCCAAAATTAGAATTTGTTCTCAGGGATGCGATTGGCCGCGATTGGCAATGCGGCACTTTGCAGGTTGATTTCGTTCTGCCAGAGAGGTTGGATGCTAATTATATAGCTCAAGACGGATCGAAGCGTAGACCAGTGATGCTACACCGGGCAATTCTGGGGTCGATGGAAAGATGGATTGGTATTTTGATCGAAGAATATTCTGGAAGATTTCCCATGTGGCTTTCACCGGTGCAGGGCGTGGTTGCTACAATAACAAGCGATGCTGACGAATACGCTGATAAGGTATTCGACCGACTGAAAAAGGCGGGATTGCGGGTAGGCAAGGATTTGAGAAATGAGAAGATCAATTATAAGGTAAGAGAGCATAGCCAAGCGAAAATCCCAGCAATTATAGTGGTTGGCGAGCGAGAAGAAAATCAAGGAACTGTTGCAATTCGTCGTCTTGGTGGTAAAACACAAGAAATCCTTGCGCTTGACGACGCAATTAATAAACTAGTAGATGAATCAAGACCTCCCGAATAGGGAGTTCACTTTAGTTAATGAAACAGAGATAGGAGGCTTTAGATAGTCAAACCACCATTTAATCATCAGCCGGTCAAACATGGCCCGCGAGTGAATGCCGATATACTTAACGAAGAAGTTCGTTGTATAGCACCAGATGGCGAGCAACTAGGCGTTATGAAAACAGAAGACGCCATAGCTGAAGCCGACTCACACGGACTGGATTTAGTGGAAGTATCTCCAAATGCAGACCCTCCAGTTTGTAAAATCCTCGATTATGGAAAATTTAAATTTGAGGCTCAAAAAAAGCGAAACGAAGCCAAAAAGAAACAGAAAGTAATCGAAGTTAAAGAAATAAAGTTGCGTCCAAATATTGATGAGCATGACTATCAAGTGAAGATGCGCAGCGTTCAAAAGTTTTTGGACGAAGGTGATAAGGTTAAAGTTACACTCCGTTTTCGTGGTAGAGAGATGGCGCATCAAGAGTTGGGGGTCAATGTTCTGAATAGGGTCCGTGAAGACACCGACGAAGTTGCTAAGATTGAAGCTTTTCCGAAATTAGAAGGACGCCAGATGATTATGGTGATTGCGCCTAAATAAGGGGCCGAGGTCTGATATTGGTTATTTCCATTTTTGTGAACTACGTTGAGTAGACACCATCATTTTTTGGACTACCTTCTGCACCATGGAAAATTTAATTAAAATTAAAAACAAGGTCGCTGTTTATGCAGAACGTACTTACGCATCCTAAAAGGAAAACCAAAGTTGTTTTTGTACAACTAGGTTCCCCGGAAAACCCAACTCCCAAAGCTGTGCGAAAATACCTTCGTGCCTTTTTGGGTGATCCAAGAGTGGTTGATATTAACCCTTGGCTTTGGAAAATAATTCTCAACTGTTTTGTATTACCTTTGCGGCCGAGAAAATCTGCACAACTGTACAAAAGAATCTGGGATGGTAAAAGCTTTCCATTGATAACTAATACTGCTGAGTTCACAAAAAGTGTGAAATCAGAACTAGCTACAATAGACCCGAAAGGATATGTCGAGGTCGATCATGCCTTTTTATTATCCCCTCCCTTTGTCAACGAAGTGTATGACAGCTGGGAAGAAGATTTGAAAAATGGAACCGGCGCAACAAAGCTGTTGGTTATACCCATGTTCCCCCAATATTCCGAGAGTACAATAGCATCTGGTATTGATGCGCTTGCAAAAGAACTTGCGCAGCGCGTCAAGATTCCAACGTTTGAGGTAATTACAAATTTTCATCGAACACATGCATTTATCGATAATTCTGTCAGTAAGGTTGATGCTAAAATAAAGGAATTGCTTGACCAAGGTATACGATTAGATAGTTTGGTGATATCCTTTCACGGAATGCAGAAACGACGGGTGGTCGAAAAAGGTGATGATTACTACCGTCACTGCTATGAGACTTTTCGTCTGATTACCACAAAATTGAAGCATCTCCGGCCCGAACAGGCAATAATGAGTTTTCAAAGTCGATTCGGCTCAGAAGAGTGGATTACACCGTATACAGACGATGTTGTTGAAGATTTGATAGACAAGGGGAAAAAAGAAATAGCTGTTTACTCCCCGAGCTTCGTTGCAGATTGTTTAGAAACGACAGATGAACTTGGTCATGAACTTGTTAATGAGGCTAGGGAATGGGGAGGTAATATTTACCCGATAGAGTGTTTGAATACCGATAAACAGTGGTGCAAAGATTTTGCTAAATATACATTTGTTCAGGCGGAGGGCTCGGCGCAGGACAAAGAAGACATTGAATACCAGTTGTCTTCAAGTGACTATGCTGAAATACCTCGGCTACGTATGAATATGAAGTAGTTCTGTTGAACAAGGCTTTTCTATTTAGATAAATTTCTTAAAATTTATCACGTGTGACACCCTTTGTTCATCTAACAACAGACTGCTCATGCGATTAACGTAGAGATAGTTTTTGGAACTTGCCTTACTCAGAAGATTTAGGGTCTCCCGGATATGTGGAACCGCAAGGATTACTCATTCATACACTCGTAAATAACCTTAAAATTAACCTGATAATCTTCTGACCATCCTAATGAATCTAGGACTCATTTCAAGAATCACTGAGTCTAATCAATACTTCTAACTCCCTCATACACCATACCAATCCTACCATAATTCAGGGAGTCTTATAAGGAGTTGAATAGTTGATTTCCCACTTTAACAAGCTGATCTGAATAATTACGAAATCAGTTTATAGTGTGTCTAAGGCTGAGAATGATTCTCAATAAGTCCTTGCCGTTTTATTTTCTTTTGTTATTTATAGTGGAGTAATCAATAAAATAAAGGCTAAAGCAATTATGGAGGCTATAGAACTTTTAAGAACGCGCCGTTCAGTCGTTGTCCGAAACCTTTCTGGTCCTGGTCCAAGTAAAGACGAGCTTCATGCGATTATAGAAGCTGGATTGCGGGTTCCCGACCATGGGAAAATTGGTCCATGGCGCATCCAAATCATCACGGAGAAGGGACAAAAGAAACTCGGGGATATTTTTGCCCGGGCTTTCAAAAAAGAGCATGGGGACCGTGCCAAAGACCCTATGATTGAATTTGAGAAAAATCGCCCAAACCGAGCTCCATGTTTGTTAGTCATTACGTCAAATATTATAGTTCCCCATAAAATACCAGAGATGGAGCAGAAACTATCTGGTGGTGCCTTGTGTATGAACATTTTAAATGCAGCCCATGCACTAGGGTATTCAGCTCAGTGGTTGACGGAGTGGGTATCTTATAATGTAGAGATTAAAGCAGCTCTTGGACATGATCCATCTGTTGATATAATAGGGATGATTTATATAGGCACTCCTCTTGAGCAACCACAACAAAGAGAACGCCCCTCCATAGACACAGTAGTAAGTGAGTGGTCTGGCTAGTAGGGAATCATACTTTTTATGTGTTAGAGTTTTTTATGACAAACAGCTTGTAACTTATTGCCATCCAAGTCTCGGATGTATGCACCATAATATGCTGGGTGATAGTATGGCCTAAGTCCAGGCTGACCTTCATCTATTCCTCCAAGTGCTAGAGCTTTTGCATGGAAATTATCTACCGCTTCACGATCACTTGCGATGAAAGCAATGTGGCTCCCATTGCCTACTGTTGCTTTTCTTCCGTCAAAGGGAGCGATAATCCAAATTTGTTCGCCGTCTCTCTTGCCATACGCTCGGTGTTTGTCTCCCTCGGAAAAGCTACGGTGACCTAAAACTTTAAGGACTGGATCATAAAACCCTGTAGCTCGAATTAAATTATTCGTTCCAATAGTAACATGACTGAACATTATTTCGGCTCCATCGGTGATACCAGATACTGTTTCACTTAATGCGCCTCTGCCCAATTCAAACCTGATCCGACTTCGGCTACCAAAGGCACCGATATTTCTACCGCGGGAAGCGCGGCAGTTTCCATAGTCTTTTGAACAACTTGTTTCGTTTCATCTAATTGCTCGTTTGGCACCTCTAATAACAGTTCGTCGTGAACCGTCAATAGCATTTTGGCATCTAAACTAGATTCTTCCAATGCGGCGGGAACTCTTATCATCGCCCGTTTGATTATATCCGCAGCTGTGCCTTGTATAGGGGCGTTGATAGCGGCCCGCTCATAAAAGCCACGCCGAGCAGGATTGGCCTCTTTAATACCTGATAAATGTATCTTTCGGCCAAATAAAGTTTCAACATAACCATTTTCACGGGCTGTAATTTTAGTGTCTTCCATGTAAGTTTTTATTCCAGGATACTTATTAAAGTAGGAATCTATAAAGTTTTTTGCCTCACTTTGTGGGCAACGTAATTGTCGAGCTAACCCAAAACTCGAGATACCATAAATTATACCAAAATTGATTGCTTTTGCATTTCTTCGGACCATTGGGTCTATATTTTCGAGCGATACATCGAAAACCTCGGAAGCTGTTTGAGCATGTATATCTATGCCATCATGAAAAGCTTTTTTTAGACTCCCAATATTTGCGATATCTGCAAGTAGACGAAGCTCTATCTGTGAGTAGTCAATCGAGATAAAAGTATTTCCGCTTTCGGCTACAAAGGCAGTTCGAATCCTTCGGCCTTCTTCAGTGCGGATAGGTATGTTTTGTAAATTTGGAGAATTTGAACTTAGACGGCCTGTATTGGCTCCTGTCATTGAATATGAAGTGTGTATTCTGCCGCTCAATGGATTTATTTCTTGGATAAGAGCATCCGTGTAGGTGGATTTTAGTTTAGAAATTTGACGCCATTCAATTATCTTTTCTGCCAAATTACTGCCATTGGCGGCTAATTCCTCGAGTACCTCGGCCCCCGTGCCGTAGGCCCCGCTTTTATTTTTTTTCCCACCCGCTAGTCCTAACTTATCGAATAGTACTTCGCCTAATTGCTTTGGAGAGCCAATGTTGAATTCGGAACCTGACGTCGAATATATTTCTGCGGCTTGATTTTCTAGTCTTTTACTAAAATCTTCTGACATTTTTTTGAGAATCAATGGATCGACTTTTATGCCATTATTCTCCATTTGGGTAAGTATTGGGATGAGTGGTCTTTCTAATGTTTCATAGACCGTTGTCATTTTATTTCTAGCCAACATTCCTTTCAGTTTTTTATGAAGTCTAAACGTCATATCAGCATCTTCGGCTGCATAATCGAGTGCTTTTTCTACATCCACTTCGGCAAAGCTGATTTGTGATTTTCCTGAGCCACAAACGTCCTTGTATTTGATATTTGTGTGATCAAAATGTAGCTCTGATAGCTCGTCTAATCCATGACCATGAAGACCCCCCTCTAAAACATAGGATAGACACATGGTATCATCTACTGACTTGAGTCTTATGTTCCCATTCTTTGCCTGTTGAACTACTAGCGCATCATATTTTATATTATGACCAATTTTGAGTATGCTTGGATCCTCTAACATGGGTTTTAATAAAGCGATAGCTTCGTCAAATGGTATTTGCCTTATCGTACTGGCCCCATCAGTTAATAGATTGCTTTGATGCGAAGGGTTATGCCTTAATGGTACATAACATGCTTTTCCATTTTTTATCGCAAGAGATATCCCTATCAACGTAGCTTGAGTAGCGTCTAGTGAATCAGTCTCTGTATCGAAAGCGACGATGCCTATTTTTGTAATTTCTTCCAACCACTTCTCCAATAGACCTTTCTCTTGGATCAATTCATAGCTTTTCTCAGTTTCGGACTGATCGGCATTTTGTAACTCTGCTGTACCGTCAAAGTTATTCTTTTGAACTTCGAATCGTGCTGTTAACTTCTTAAAGCCTTGTGTTTTAAGAAACTTAACCACGGTATGGGGGTCTGGAGCACTTACCTTCAATGATTGGAGCGATTGAGGAACTTCAATATCCGTTTTTAATGTAACTAAATCACGGCTTATTAGAGCCATTTCTGAAAAATTTATTAGATTATCTCGTCTTTTGGGCTGTTTTATTTTACCAGCATTACTGAGCAATGAGTTGAGGTCACCATACTCGGCTATTAATTGGGCTGCTGTCTTCACACCTATACCAGGAACTCCTGGAACATTATCTGCAGAATCACCGGCCAAGCTCTGTACATCGATTACCTTCTGTGGCTCCACCCCAAATTTTTCAATAACTTCAGCAACGCCAATATATTTATTTTTCATCGGGTCATGCATTACCACCGCATCACTGACCAGTTGCATTAGGTCCTTATCGGAAGATACGATAGTGACCTTTGCGCCCTCGCTAATAGCAAGTTTTGTGTAAGAGGCTATTAAATCGTCGGCCTCAAAGCCATCCATTTCAATGCAAGCTAGGTTAAAGGCTTTTACTGCCTCTCGAATGATAGAGAATTGTGGGATTAATTCCTCCGGCGCAGGGGGACGATTAGCTTTGTATTGATCATAAATGTCATTTCTAAAGGTTTTACGAGCCGTATCAAATATGACTGCGCAATGGTCCGCTTCTAAATCGTCAATCAGTTTTATCAACATATTGGTAAAGCCAAAAACAGCATTTGTTGGGGTTCCGTCTTCCCTGCTCATTGGGGGCAGCGCATGGAAAGCACGAAAAATAAAGCCAGATCCGTCGACTAGACAAAAATGAGGCTTGGACACAACATTTTGAGTTGTTTTATTGGCCATGTTTATGAATCCACTGTTGTAACATATTTTGAGAAGTGTATCGCTTAAGTGGCGGGATGCAAGTGCCCATTATATTTTGGGAGAGTGCAATCACGGTAAAAAGTTTGGTCTTAACCTTGATAAAATTATGCATTTGACTGCATACTGATTTTATTCGAAATAATAATTTGGCAGGTAGGTTAATGTCTAACACTTCGCTCGTATCCACGAAAGTGCGTTATATCAATTCTGAATGGAAGGGGCGTGATGAAGCGCCTCGCATAGGCTCAAAAGAGTCGCGGAGGGAGAATACCGCTTACCAAAATATTAACGTGCACGATGCCCGCCCAAGAATAATCAAAGATGAAATTGGTCTTGAAAAAACAGGGTTTACTCTGGTCGAGAATGTTTCATCTTGTATTAATTTCAGAGATGAAAAAGTTATTAATGAGATATACCTTCCTGAAATGCGAAATTTAATTTGTCAGGTTACAGGTGCTTCCGTCGCTTATCATTATGGATTTTTGGTAAGGACAGAGACGCCAGTTGATTTTAATGACGGGTACGCTCGGTTTGTGCATTGCGATTATAACGTAGAGCGCATTGAAAGTATGTCCCATGATGTTCTCCGTAATAATGGTGTAGAACCTAAAAAGGGAGAATCGTACGCCTGGTTCAACACATGGCAACCATTCGATAATCCTGCTATAAATAATCCACTTGCATTTATTGATGCAGGTACCCTCCCGCGGGAGGATGTAATAGATTATTATTACACCGGTCGAAACAGAGATAGCTTGGTTGCTGCGCCAGTGTATAATCCTGACCATCGGTGGTGTTACTTTCCAGAAATGACTACCGACGAGGTCATCATTTTAAAACAAATGGATCAGCGCCCGGATAGGGTGGTTTATTGTCCGCACACGTCATTCGATAATCCTGCTGCAAAAGAAGGGACCCCACCGCGCAGAAGCATAGAAACGCGAGTGTTGGCTGTATTTAAATAATCATTAAGCGCAATTTTGATGAAAAATTAAGGCGGTCTCGGTCGATAAATATAGACGAAAAACTGAAAGTTTATTTTTAAAAGTGCATGGTTAACGATAAATTGGAGTGAACAAATTTATGCCGAAGTATGGTGGTAAAGGTGTAGCCTTAATTATTGGGGCTGGTGATGCTACTGGTGGGGCAGTAGCAAAAAAGTTCGCTATGCAAGGCTACGAAGCCGTCATAACCCGTCGAAAGGTTGAGAGGCTTAACCGGATTACGGAGAATATCAGGTCTGCCGGAGGGGTTGTTCATCCATTTGGAGTTGATGCTCGCCGCGAAGAGGAAATGGTATCTTTCGTTAAAAAGGTAGAAGATGAAATAGGTGCGATCGAAGTGGCAGTTTATAATGTTGGTGGGAATGTTCGCTTTGGTATTTCAGAAACTACGTCGCGCGTATTTTTTAAAGTTTGGGAAATGTGTTGCTTTGGTGGTTTTTTAATGGGTAGGGAAGTCTCTAACTATATGAGAACCCGTGAACGTGGGACTATTATATTTACTGGTGCTACGGCCAGTGTTCGAGGTGGAAACGGGTATTCGGCATTTGCAGCTGGAAAGCATGGGTTGCGGGCTCTTGCTCAATCCATGGCGCGGGAACTATCTCCTAAAGGTATCCATGTTGGGCATGTCGTTATAGACGGCGCTATTGATACGGAGTGGATAAAAGAAATGTTCCCCGACCGTTATTCGAAGAAGGATAAAGACGGTATATTAAATCCGGACTCTATCGCTGATTCCTATTGGGCATTGCACCAGCAACCCAGGAATGCGTGGACTTTTGAGATGGATTTGAGGCCTTGGATAGAGACATGGTGATATTGAAACGTTTAATGGCGAAGGTAAAATATGGCCGCTAAGGCTTTAATGTTTCAAGGTACAGGGTCGGATGTTGGGAAGTCATTATTTGTAGCTGGTTTATGCCGATTAGCTTCAAAAAAAGGTTTATGTGTTCGACCGTTTAAACCCCAAAACATGTCAAATAATGCAGCAGTAACTGCCGATAATGGGGAAATTGGTCGAGCACAGGCATTGCAAGCATTGGCTGCAGGGATTCAACCAAGCATACACATGAACCCAATTTTACTTAAGCCAGAGACTGAAAATGGTTCTCAGATTGTAGTCCAGGGTCGTCTTTATGGACATGCGACGGCAAAGCAATATCAAAAGATGAAGGCAGACTTATTTCCGTTTGTTATGGATAGCTTTGAGAAAATTAAAGAAGAGGCGGATTTAGTATTGATAGAAGGAGCTGGTAGCCCCGCTGAAGTTAATCTTCGAGCAAATGACATAGCTAATATGGGATTTGCAACAGTGGCTAATATTCCT
>TARA_B100001057_G_scaffold304548_1_pt1 | contig 12548 bp, 9 predicted proteins | sample TARA_B100001057 | Tara Oceans TARA_B100001057 (sample SAMEA2621839) | marine metagenome | biome: marine biome (ENVO:00000447); feature: surface water layer (ENVO:00002042); material: "saline water (ENVO:00002010), including plankton (ENVO:xxxxxxxx)" | depth 5 m
GAAATAGGAAGTTATCCTTTTTTTAGGCTTGGTAAAATAGGTGTAGCTATTGTTACTAGATCAGTTTCTCTAACAAAATTAAAAAATGTTAATAAAGAATTATTAAAATTAGTAAAAATAAAAAAAATTAAAATTTTGCAAATTTAAATTAAATCATACACTTCATCCACAGTAATAGACTCTATATCAGATGTGCCATGAATTTTTTTGCTATCTATTATTTTTATTTGATCATTTTTTGGTGCAAATTTTTCAGAATTAGTTGGCCCAAACAAAACTATCATAGGAATATTCGCAAGACTCATCATGTGCATTACACCATTATCAATTGAAACCGCTTGATCTAATCTTGCAGATAAAGCTGTAACTAACGCAGGGCATGATAACTTTGAATTTATTTCAGGAAACAAAGCTCTTGGCACCTGGTTTTTAATCTTTTCAATAATATGCTCTTGATTTTTTTCAATAAAAAAAACAGGAACTTTATTTTTAATTAAAGATTTATTTGCAAATGAAATAAATTTATATATTGACCAGCTTTTTTTTCTATATTCATTTCCTTGTGTAATCGAAAACCCAATATAATTTGACTTAGGTAATAGTTTTTTTGCCTCGATAATTAAATTTCTAGGTAATTTATTACAATCAAAATTAATTGTTTTTATTTTATCTTCCAAAAAAAAATTTAAATTTTCTAAATGATCTTTAGATGATAAATTGATCTTTTTTGAAGAAAAAAAACCATTAAATGTTTTTGAATAAAAATTAAAATGCGGAATTCTTTTTAGAATTAAAGAGTTTCTAAATTTAGTTTGAAGGTCAATAATTAAATCAAATTTAAAATTATTTTTTTTAATAGAATTTTTTTTTACAAATGGTAAATGCCACCATCTAAAACCAAAATATTTAAGATTTAAATTTAGGGTTTCAATTTTAATATTGTACTCTTTTAATTTATCTTCAAAGTGATTAGGATGAGCACCTAAATAAAAAATATCAGATTTTTTATAATGATTTTTAATGCTAAGCAGAAAAGGAATTATTTGAATCGAGTCCCCTAAACCGCCTCCTGAATTATAGATTAATATTTTTTTCACTAAATTAATATACTTTATAAAATATAAATTATAATATAAATTTATATGTATAAATATATTATTGCTACAACTAAAGATTGGAATATTAATCAGTATAATAGATCTGCGTATAAGAAGAGTAAAAATTGGCATCTAGTAACTGATACAAAAAAATTATCAATTGCGTATGTAAAATCAATTAATCCAAAGTATATTTTTTTTCCTCATTGGAGTAAAAAAGTTAATTCAAAAATTACTAATAAATATGAATGTGTTTGCTTCCATGAAACTGATGTACCGTATGGTCGAGGCGGAAGTCCAATACAAAATTTAATTATAAGAAATCATAAGGAAACTATAATTTCCGCTATTAAGATGACGGAAGTGTTAGATGCAGGTCCAATTTACCTTAAAAAGCCATTAAAACTTAACGGTAATGCTCAACAAATATATGAACGGGCTTCAAAGAAGGTATTTAAAATGATTGATATAATTGTTAAGAAAAAGATTATGCCAATAGCTCAAAAAGGGAAGGTTGTAAAATTTAAAAGAAGGAAACCTAAACAAAGTATTTTGTCAAAAAAAACTGGATCATTAAATCAATTGTATAATCATATAAGAATGCTAGATGCTAAAACTTATCCAAATGCATTCATTAAGTATGGAAATTTAAGGATAGAATTTAAAAAAGCAAAAATTAATAGGAAAAGTATTAACGCTATTGTATGTATTAAGATGAATTAGATAATGATATCAAAATATAAAAAAATTTTAACCTTTTTTGCTCATCCAGACGATGAAACCCTTGCTGCTGGAGCTACAATGAATAAACTCTCAAAAACTGGCAGCCAAGTGTACGTTGCCATTCCAGCAACAGGCATCCATGCAAGAAAAAATATTTTAAGAAAAACTGCTAGAGAAAAAAATTTATTAAGTTTACGTAATGATACTTTTAAAGCTCTTTCAATTATTGGAGTAAAGAGATCAAATATAATTATTGGTAATTTTGATGATAATGAGCTCGATAAGCAAACATTATTAAAATTAATTCATTGGATTGAAAAAATAATTAATAGAATAAAACCTGACGCAATTTTTACTCATCATCGTTATTGTACAAATATTGATCATCAATATTGTCACGAGGCTTGCATAGTAGCGACAAGGCCATCTATAAATTCCCATATTCCAGTTTTTTGCGGCGAGGTACCAAGTAGCACTGGATATCTTAAACCAACTCAATGGGAACCAAATTTTTATGTCAATGTATCTGAAGACGATGTGAAAGCAAAAATTAAAGCAATGCAAACATTTAAAGACGAAGCGCGTCCCAATCCACACCCGAGATCACCAGAGGTATTAAGGTCGTTAGCTAAGGTTAGAGGGTCTGAGTCAGGTTTTTTTTATGCGGAATGTTTTATGATGCAAAAAATGTTCGACTATTAATATATTAACAATAACATTAAAAATCATAGCAAGTTAATTTGATAAAAAAAATAAAAGATTAATTTTTTTACATTTATATGAATAAAGAATTATTTAAACTAAGAGATTTAAAAACAGATGATGTAAAAAAATATATAGATTTTTTATCTGATCCAGAAGTTACTATTTGGCTGGAAGATGAGGTTCAAAATATCGAGTCTTATTCAAATATAGAGAATTATTTGACATATGGATATTATAGACAGGCTATAGAACACGATGAAAAATTTATTGGGGTTAGTGGTTTAGATTTAACAAATGATAAAAAAAAAGTTGCACGGTTTTTTATTGTGATTGGTAAAAAAGAACTATGGGGAAAAGGTATCGGTCTAGGTGTTATTAAATCAATAGTTAAATATGGTTTTCATGTGCTAAAACTTAGAAAAATTAATTCAGATTTTCTTATTCCAAACGAGGGAGTAAAAATTATTCATGAAAAGGCTGGGTTTAAACACGAGGGTTTTTTGAGAAAAGATAGTTTTAGAAATAATAATTGGATAGATAGAGAAATAGTCTCTATTTTTCCTGATGAATTGACAAAAATCAAAGATAAGTAATAGATAATAGACTTGCTAAACTAGGTTTTTAATGATCAAATTAAATATAAGAAGATTTACTCCTGCACTCTGGGAAAAATCATTTTTCCAGAAAGAGAAAATTCAAACTAAATACAAAAAATAGATTTCTTAAATCACCCTCTAAAAAAAAATTTATAATAATTTAAATTTGCCAAAGTACAATTTTTGATGCAGATTATTATTTATAAAATATAATTTCGTAACTATGGAGACATTAAAATGAGAGTGCCATTTATCATTTCTAGATCACTAATAATTTTATTCTTAAGCACATTAATTTCTTTTTCAGCAATTTCCGCTGAAAAAAAAGGAAAGATTGATAACTTTAAAGAACCCAAGAATATAGCCGCATTTAATAAAGAAGCCGGTAAAATTTTTGGAAAAGGTGATTGGGTAGGAGCAGCTAAGTATACAAATAAATACGGTGGTAATTTTAAAGCTCCAAATAAAGAAGATAAGAAAGATTATGAAAATTATAAGTCAGCAAGAGTTTGGCAAGGATGGGCAAAATTTGTTTTAAATGATTATTATGGTTCACTTGTAATATTTGAAGAAGTAAACAAGTTAAAGTCAGAAGCACCTGAAAATAATTTTAATGGATATCTAGGTTTAGCCTGGAACAATATAAAGCTTAATAATTTTAAAAAAGGTAAAGAGTATGCAAACAAAGCTTTAGAAGTTGGAAAAAATGAGCATGATTGGGGAGCCTACGATGCATTAGCTTGGATCGCTATCAAAGAGCAAAGATATGATGATGCTTTAGAATTTGTTAAACAAGGTGACAAAGCCACTATGAGTAAGTGGAAAGTAAAATTAAAAGACTCAGCAATTACAGAAGGATGGGTGAACGTATTTAAAAATGATTGGGATGCAGCTACAAAAGCGTGGAAAAGTGGCTTAAATCGAGATTCAAAATGCTTTTATTGTAGAGACGGAATGGCAAGATTTTATATTTCAGAGGCTTCAAAAGCATTAGCAAAAAAAGATGAAAAGAAAGCAAAAGAATTTTATGCAAAAGCTTTAAAAGAAGCGGTAAGTGGTGCTAGAGCAACTAGACATAATAGCGGCTTAGTTACGCTCGTAGATACGGCGCTTTACGGTCTTGGTGATAAGAAAGAAACGATTAAAACCTATTCTTCACTTGCAAAAAAATGGAAAACCGATCCATTGTATTTTGCAAAGCTAGGTTATGCTCATCTTTATGCCAAAGACTATAAGAGTGCAGAACTTAATTTCAATAAAGCTATAGAAAAACAACCTGGATATTATTTGGCAACGTCAGGACTATCTGCAATTAAATTTACTAAAAGAGACATAGTAAAAGACGGATGGGCACTTTATTATAAAGGAAAATATAAAGATCAACAAAAAGTTTGTGAAAGTAAAAAAGAGTCAGCAGTTAAGGTAAACAATCCAGCTGCACTCGATTGCATCGGATGGAGTTTATTAGCACAACAAAAATATAGTGAATCTGCAACTGCTTTTAAAGAAGCTTTAAAAATTGATCCTTATTTTTACTTTTCTTCAAGTGGACTTTCTACAGCTCAAAGATATCAATTAGTAAATTATACTGAAGCATGGTCTCTAATAAATGTTGGAAGTTTTGATAGAGCAGAGGAAAGATTGAAAAAAGCAGAAGCAAAAGTTGACGCTGATCTAAAATTTTTAATGAATGATGCTAGAGCATGGATAAAATTTTACAAGAAAGATTACTCTAACGCCAAAAAAGATTTTGAAAGTATAATTAAAACTAACGACAAGGCTTATGGATCTTATAAAGGTTTAGCTTATATTGCCATGGAGAAAAAAGATTTTAATACAGCTGCAGATCAATTAACTAAATCTTTAAATTTTAATCCATACCAACCATTAGCAGATTATATATTTCCAGTAAACAAAATGCAAAAGGCTGGTCAGTGGGAAAAATCAAAATATATTCTTGAGTTAGGACAAAGAATTTATCCTTATTCTGCAGATATACAGTTTTTATTAGCCAAAGCTTATAAAGAATTAAAAGACGTTACAACAGCAGAAACTAAGTTAATTATAGCAGCAGGTTTAGCACCAGCATACATTGAGCCGGTAATGGATAAAGTAGGTTTACCTGCAAAAAATCTTACTGCTGCTTATTATGCTGTTGCATGGAATAGTTACTATAGAGGAAAGTTTAAAACTGCTGATAAAAGATTTGCGCAATACTTTAAAAATGGTGGAAATTATTATCTCGCTTATAACGGGAATGGTTTAAATAAACTTTATTTAAAAAAATATTCTGATGCAGAAGCTCAATTTAAAAAAGCACTTGAAGTGAGAAAAACAGCTAAAGGCTTTGAAAAATTAGAATATTTAGACGCTGAAGCTTATTCAGGTTTAGGTTGGGCTAATTATAATCAAGATAAGTTTGGTGAAGCAAAAAAATATTTCGATACAGCTCTTAAAAAATGGCCTGGTTATATAAAAGCAAATAGTGGTTTAAATACACTGCAATATAGAAAAAGAGACATCGTAAAAGATGGATGGAAAATTTACTATGAAGCTTTTAAGGAAAAAACAGCAGAAGGTGCAAAAGCTAAATACGTAGCGGCTTTAAATTCATGTACAGCACAAATTGCTAAAGCTGAAGCTGCAAAAAACCCAGCTGCACAAGACTGTGTAGGTTGGATGAATTTAGCTCTAGATAATAGCACAGCAGCCAAAACAGCTTTTGAGACAGCTTTAAAAATTGATAAATCTTTCTGGTATTCTAGCAGTGGATTAATACAGGCTAAAAGATCTGGATACACACTTTACAATAAAGCATTTTATCTAGCTAACAGCAGTTTGTACATTAAAGAAGAAGATAAAAAATTAGCTCAGTTAAATAAAGCCTTAGCTTTATTTAAACAATCTCGTGAAGAAATAACTGAAAAAGATTGGAAATGGCTAGTAGATGATGGAGAAGCTTGGGTTGCTTATTACAAAAAAGATTATGCCACAGCGAAAAGTGGTTTTACAAAAGTAATAAAATCACAGCCAAAAGCTTATTTGTCATTTAGAGGTCTTTCATATGTTGCGGCAGCAGAAAAAAAATGGGACGAGGCTGGAAAAAATTTATTTAAATCTTTATCTCTTGCTCCATACCAAGGAGCTGCAATATACACCTACATAACTAAAGAGCTTATAGAAAATGAAAAATTTAAAACGGCAAAAGATATTCTAGAATTTGGTGAAAAAGTTTATCCATATTCTGGAGATATCCAGTTCTTATTAGCAAGAACTTATATGGGGTTAAAAGATAATGATAAAGGAACTAAGAAAGCATTAATAGCTGCTGCCTTAGCTCCGGCCTATATAGATCCTGTTTATGATGATCTTCAAATCGATGAAAAAAAATCAATTGGCGCATATTATAGTATGGGTTGGGGAACTTATTTTGCAAGAAATAATGAGCAAGCAATTAAAAGATTTGATCAATATCTAAAAAATGGGGGTAAATCTAAAAATGCTGAAAGAGGAAAAGCTTTTGCTTTATTTAGAATGAAAAAAGATGCTGAAGCAAAACCAATTCTTGAAGCAATGATAAAATTAGAAGATGAAAAGAAATTACTTCCAATTACCGAAGTAGTTCCAATTCCTAACACTAAAAATCAGTGGACGGTAGTTTATGACTCAAGGTCAACTCTAGGATGGTTACATTTTAGAAATAAGGACTATGATCAAGCAACTAAATATTTTACTCAAACAATAGATAAATATCCTTTTTTAATTGATGCTCTAACTGGCATGGGTTACGTCAAACTTGAGCAAAATGATAAGGCGGGGGCTAAAAAGTATTTTCAAGATGCTTTAAAATTATCCCCATATTATCCGGATGCAAAAGCTGGCCTTAAAAAAGCTAGTTAAAAGATATCGATGCACGCTAATAGTAAATGGTCTCTAAAAAAAGATGTTTTTTTAGAGATTGATGCAGATGGTAAAAGCGGAATACTTATTGACACCAATTCTTCTAATTACTGTTCTTGCAATAAAACTGCTTTAGTAATTTTAGAAAAACTAAAAAAAGGTAAAACCGATATTTCTAATTTGACAAAAGAAATTTTAAAAACGAATGAGATAAATCAAACAACTGCAAGAAAAGACATAAAAGACTTTTTAATAAAGTTAAAAAATTTAAACTTAATCAATGAAAAAATTTAGTGAAGTAAGAATAGCAATAACTGGGTTTGGTGGATTAGACAACTCAGAGCCCGGTACAGCTGTTGCTAGAGCGTTAAAATTAGGTTGGGAAGGAAATATTTCAATAGATGCCTTGGGGTATGATGCTTGGATGACTGGAGCTTTTTCCCCTGGATTAATAGACAATCTTCATATTATGCCTCCTCTTGCAGAAGGGGAAAATGCTTTTTTTGAGAGAATAATAGAGATTAATAAAAAGAGAAAATTTCATGCAATTATACCAAGTTTAGAATTAGAAATACCAGTTCTATCAAGATTAAAGGAGAGATTAAAAAGTAGAGGAATTAGAGTTTTGGTTCCAGATATTGAACAATACAATTTGGCTATAAAAACATCTTTACCTTATTTTTGTTATAGAAATAAATTTCCAACACCCAAGACAGCACATGTGCCTAATATTTATGACATTCCTTATATTGCAAATCAATTTACTTATCCTTTAGTTGTAAAGGGGGTTGTTGCTTCAGCAAAAAAAGTCAATAATTGGTCAGACGCTTTGTATTATGCAAAAATATTTAATTCAAGGTGGGGAGGCGGTGCGATACTTCAAGAAAAAGTTGAAGGTGAAGAATACGATGTATCGATGGTTGCAAGAGAGGATGGTTCTTGTGCAAGTGTTTTGCCAATGAAAAAACTTGGAGTAAACCAAAGAGGCAAAGGCATTATAGGAACACCAGTTAATGACCCAGATTTAATAAGCCATGCTCAAAAGATATTAAAAAAACTTCACTGGAAAGGGCCATTAGAACTAGAATTTATTAAATCTAATAATACAAATAAATATAATTTAATAGAAATAAATCCACGTTTTCCATCATGGATTCTACTTTCTCAATTTGCAGGAATTAATCAACCACTTACAGTTTTAAAAGAAATACTAAATCCAGGTTGCCCAATTAGAAATTTTACAAACATGAAAAAAGCTTTTATTAGAAATATCGAGGAGCTTACAATTCCATTTGATGAAATTAAAACTTTGTCAGCACATAAATCTATATCTTTAGATAAAAAAAAATTTCATAAAAAACATAATTTAAAGAAAAATATAAAAGATAAAAATTTACCATCAGTTGCAATCAGTGCAATTAATAGCTTCGACTATGTAATGCCAGGACTTGGTGTTGCCAAAGCAATTTCCGAGAGTAACAAAATTGGAAATATATATGGCTTTGCTTATGGACCTTATGATACTGGAACTGCAAGAACAGATTTATTTAATAAAATATTTTTATTTAGAAACATAAGTTCAAAAAAAATTCTTTTAAGTAGAATTATGGATATAAACTCAAAAAATAAAATTGATGTTTTAATTCCTAGCCTAGATTCAGAGTTACAATCTTGTATAGAAATACAAGATATACTCAAAAATATTGGAATTTCTACTTTATTACCTTCTTTAAAATCTTTTAAAAAGACAAAAGAAATTACAGGTATATTTGGACATAAAGGCAAGGCGAGAGATGGTCTTATACTTCCAAAAACAGTAAGATCCGACTCAATAGAAAGTTTTAAGTTAGTTGGAAATTCTATTGGCTATCCTTTTGTTGCAAAAGGAGTTATCAATAATTTCACAGGAAGCCCTACTGTTGTTTATAATAAAAGCCAATTACCGTATATTTGGGAATTTTATGATAGCCATGGCTTTGAGTCTGTTATTTCTAAAAAATTTTTTAAAGGTGAAGAATTTTCTGTTACAGGTGTTTGTGATCGTAAACATGATCTTAAAGCTCATTTATCTATTAAAAAATTATTAAAGTGTGAGCAAGGAAATACGTGGGCAGCAAGAAAAATTTCATTACCAAAATTGGAGAATGGCATAAAAGTTCTTTTAAAAGAAATTAAATGGATAGGCCCTGTTGAACTTGAGTTTATACGAGACAGTTTTGACGAAGAATTCAAATTAATTGAGATTAACTGTAGGTTTCCTGCATGGATAAGCTACGCAAAGGATGTTGGTTATAATTTACCTTTAATGGTAGTAGATTTGGCATTAGAACAAAAAACTGATAACTTTTTTAAAAATGATGATTTAATATTTATAAGAAATTGTAATGAATTTTCTGCAGACAGGGTTCAATTTGGAAAATTTTTAAAAACAGAAATTATAGATAATGAAAAAAAATAATTACGAAGCTCCTAATATTGAATTAATTCAAATAAGTACTATTGGTAAACATAGTGTCCTTAACATGAATACTTCTTCAGTTTTTGAAGAGGTTGAAGATGTAGAAAAATTAATGGAAAAATATGGCTCTCCTTTGTGGCTTTTATCAGAAAAAAAACTAAGAGAAAAATATAGAGAGTTTAAAGAAGTTTTTACTGAGGATGGTATTGAAACAATAATTGGATATTCCTATAAAACTAATTACTTACCTGCAGTGTGCTCTATTTTGAAAGAAGAAGGTGCTTACGCAGAAGTAGTAGCTGATATGGAGTATAAATTAGCCAGATCTTTAAATGTACCAGGGTCTGAAATAATTTTTAACGGGTGTTATAAAACAAAACCTGAATTGAGCAAGGCAGTTAACGAGGGAGCTTTAATTAATATCGATAACTTTGATGAAATTGAGTTGCTAGATGAGATAGCAAGAGAATTAGGAAAAAAAGCTAGAGTGGGTATTAGAGTGAATTTTATTATGGGTAACTCACCTTGGACCAAGTTTGGCTTTAATTATGAGACAAATCAAGCTGAAGAAGCTCTTAGAAAAATTTCAAAAAAGAAAAATTTAAATTTTGAAGCTATACATAACCATTCTGGAACATTTAACGTAGATCCAAAAATATACTCAAAATCTACTAGAATTATAATTGAACTAGCAGAGTATGCAAAAAAAATTGGTCTTGAAACAAAAATAATAGATATTGGTGGAGGCTTCCCATCTTCAAATAAACTTAAACCAGAATATGATATTCCAGGTGGAAGCAAATATAATGAAGAAACTTTAAAAAGTTTTGCTAATGAAGTGATGTTTTATTTAAAAAAATCAAAACATTTATTTAATAATGGAAAACCAATATTAGTTTTAGAACCTGGTAGAGCAATTGTTGATGAGTGCATGCAATTAGTTTCAAAAATAACTTCAAAAAAAAAAGACCCTGGTGGAGGGACAAATATAGTAATTGATGCTGGAGTTAACGTGTTGCCAACTGCTTACTGGTACAATTTTGAACCTAAGATAGCCAATAAAACTAATGGCGTTAAAAAAAATGGTTCTAATGGTTCTAACAAAAAAAATGGTAATGGATATAACGACAAATCTGTAAAAATATACGGACCTTTGTGCATGCAAATTGACTCAATTAATGACTCGGTTCATTTATCTTCAACAAATATTGGCGATATAATAGTATTTTCAAATGTTGGTGCTTATAATTTGACTCAATCAATGCAATTTATACAAACAAGACCAGCAGTTATCTTACTAGGACCACATGGGTCAGAGGTTATAAGAAAAAAAGAAACTTGGAGAGACATTTTCAGCTTAGACTCAGTTCCGGAAAGACTATCTTCGAAGTCTAATGGTAAGCATTAAAGATTGTATTGAAGCCACTTTAAATGGAATAGCTCAAATTGCTTTTTCAATTAAGCCCGTCTACGGTATTATAATTTTTATCAGTATATTATTTATTTCCCCGATGAGCGCATTAGGCGCAATTATAGGCGTTTCATTGAGCTCACTAATTTCCTTTAATTATTACAAAAAATCTTACTATTCGGAGTGGAAAAAGGGGTACTTTAGTTATAGTTCAGGTGTTTTAGGTATAATTATAGGCTCTTATTTATTTTACAGCCCAATCTATTTCTTAATTTATATTATAAGTATAATTTTTTGCTCATTACTAGACATGGTACTTAAACATTTTTTTTTTAAATATAAGTTACCTACTTTTGCTCTTTCCGCGATAATAACTTGTTGGCTAGTATATTTAATATTACTCTATAATAAATATCCATTTTGGATTTCAATTGGAACATTTCCATTTAATAAATGGAGTGCATATATTTGTATAATTGGAATATTGGTTGCTTTATTTTTAAATAATAAAAAATCAACAATAACAACAATTGCTTTTACTTTAACCGGAATTATTTTTTGTAGACTAGTATTAAATTTATCATTTTATGAGTCAGCTGGTTTATGGGCTTTTAATATTGCAACAATTAGCTACATAAGTTCTATAATTTTTTTACCATTAGGTTTATTTGGAATATTATTAGTTTTTATTTCAATTTTATTAAGCTCTATAATTTGGCTTATATGGATTTACTCAGAATTTTGGCAAGTTTTACCAGTGCTCATTACTCCATTTACAGTAAGTATTTTAATTTTAATATTCATCACAAATAAAATATTTGGTCCTATTATTTATAGTTCAAATTTATGGAGCATTATTGATTTAATTAAAAAAAACAAGAATATTTGCGTACTTTCTGGTGCTGGAGTCAGTACACCATCAGGTATTCCAGATTATGTTTCAGGAGAATGGCTCAATAAAAAACATAATTTAAAAGACTATGACTTTACTCATTTTTTAAAGAGCAGAAACTCAAGAAAAATATATTGGGATGTTTGTTATAAATTTTACACTAATTATAAAAAAACTAAATATAACATTATTCATGAAACTCTATGTAAATTAGAAAAAAGTAAAAAAATATCATCTGTAATTACCCAAAATGTTGACGGATTTCATCAATCTGCTGGTTCACAAAAAGTTATTGAACTACACGGCAATATAACAAAAACATCTTGCATACATTGTAAAAAAAAATATCAATGGGAAAAAATTAATCAAGAATGGCTTAAAAGGGATGTTAAATGCAGTGAGTGTCTAGACTTCATTAAACCTTCTGTAATTGCTATGGAACAAGACTTGGATCCATTAGTCTGGTCTAAAGCAAAAAGAAGTGTGAAAGAAGCTAAATTACTTTTGATTTTAGGAACTCAATTATCAATCTCATCTGCAATAGGTCTTTTGGAAATTGCTCGAAATAACAAAACTAAAATTATAATTATAAACAATACTCCAGTTGCTATAAATTTAAATAAAGAAGAGGAAATTCTTTATTACCCTCTAGAAAAATTTTTTCAAATTTTATCTTTGATCAAATTAAAAAAATAAAGTAAAAAATGAGTAACAATAAGAATAACACAGTGCCCTCGTGGTGAAATTGGTAGACACAAAGGACTTA
>TARA_B100001057_G_scaffold73507_2_pt1 | contig 12547 bp, 12 predicted proteins | sample TARA_B100001057 | Tara Oceans TARA_B100001057 (sample SAMEA2621839) | marine metagenome | biome: marine biome (ENVO:00000447); feature: surface water layer (ENVO:00002042); material: "saline water (ENVO:00002010), including plankton (ENVO:xxxxxxxx)" | depth 5 m
TGAAACATCTTCTTGTGCAGCGTTAAACATCATTCTCTGAGAGTATACATCGCTGGCAAAATTTATGATTGCGCCAAACTCAGATGCGTCATTTTTAAACTCTGTTGGCCCTTCCTCGTGATCATGACCTTCCTCCTCCTCTTCCTCTTCATGATGCTCTTCTTCCGCATGCTGCTCTGTGAGAGAATAGTTGGTTACAGAACCATAATAATCGACCCTGTCTAGCAGCCAGTTATTTTTGATGTTGTATGAACCTTCGAGATTGAAAGAATCGGAGTCAGTTTTAGAAAATATTCTCTCTTCTTCATGTTCTTCCTCTTCTTCCTCTTCTTCATGCTCCTCACCATGAAATGGAATACCATAGAGTGATTCAAGTCCTACAGCAGAAACACCAAAATAACCCCAGTCCCCAGTTTTAGAGACACCGAATTTATAAGACTCTGTTCCTGTATCAGAATTTGGTAAAAATTTTGGGTTTTCCTCATGATGCTCCTCTTCTTCTTCATGATGACCTTCTTCTTCCTCCTCGTGTTCTTCATGAATTATAGCGCCATATGGAATTTCATAGTTTTGAAAATCAGTATCTCGGTATCCTAAACTGAAGTTTAAGCCACCAAAATTGTTTTCGTACGACAACTCACCAATATTTCCATTATTTACTGATTGCACCTCATAACCCACGGTTAAATCAGATTCAGCGAAATCCTCTCTGGCAATTGTATTATCAACGATATTGATAATACCGGCCGATGAGCCATTTGCATAAAACAGTGAAGATGGACCTCTTACAACTTCGATTTGCTGAATGTTATTGAAATCAATCTCTACAGGATGGTCTGCACCCAAACTTGTGACGTCTCGATTAATTCGACCATTTCTCATCACCTTAACTCGTGAGCCACCTAGTCCTCTGATTACAGGTTGCCCAACTGCGCTGCCATAATCTGCTGAGCCTATACCCAATAAATCGTCTAAGGACTCACCCAGACTTTGGGAAGCCATAGTGGCCAATTCATCAGCACCTATAACATGAATTGGATTATGGATCTGATTAAGATTCTGCTCAATGTAAGATGAAGTAACAACGATCTCTTCAATTACGTCTTGAGCTATAATTTTATTTGTAAATAATACACTCATTAACATGAGTGCAATTCTTGTGGTTTTCATTTTTTTCTCCAGTGATATAAATAAGTACGGTAAATCTTGTGTATCTATACTTTATTCACTGGTGGTGCTCTTGAATGAAATAATGGATTATGAATTGATAAAAAAGTGGAAGTGTTCAGGAGAACAACTGAGGATGATAATGTAAATGCTGAAACAGATACATGCGTCTTAAAATCATCCAGTTCACCTATCTGGCAGAGGTCACACTGAGATTCATAATGCTCTTCAACGAGAGAATCATGAGAATGAAAGTCGTGCGAGCTGGACAATATAAACATTGCCATCGCAAAAAACATTACTGTGTTATTAGTTATGAGCCTCATTAGCGATAATGTAACTGAATTAGACTGATTATTTCAAGGATTTAGGTGATTTTTATTGGGAAAAAACAAATCAAGTTTATTTTTAATGTTTGTTTGGATATCTTTTTAAAAGAAAAGTTAGCGTCTATCGATAACATAAAGACTATATGAAATCCTCGTAAGAAAAGTAATTTATTCCATTTTTGTTGGATGAATTTGCCATGGAGTTTGCTACGTTTGAAGCTTCAATACTTCTGTATTTTTTTAATGCCCCAACTAAGACCATATTTAATAAGAATGATCCATATTGACCCAAAAACTCTAAAGGTCGAACCTCATCTCGGTTTCCAAGCAACAATCCTGGTTGAAAAATATTCACAGAATCAAAACCCACGGCTTTAATCTTATTTTCAAGTTGTCCCTTAGTTTTTAAGTAAAAATTTTTTGAATCTGCATCAGCGCCAACTGAGGTGACCAAACTAATCTTGGTGGCTCCAGATTCGCGCGCTTTTTTTGCGAAACCTAAACAATAGTCAAGATCCACTTTTTTGAATGATGCTTGTGAGCCTGCTTTTTTTATCGTTGTCCCTAAACATATATAGATATGCTCACAATCAGGTAGATGTCCCTGAACCAGAAACTCGTCAAAATCAATGATCATCGTTGAGACATTTTTCGGTAAATCATTAATCGATCTTCTAGTGATTGCGATTACGCTCGAGTCTTTTTCGCCAAGATAAGTGAGCAGATGTTTTCCAATTAGGCCTGTTGAGCCCAGAACTATCGACTTTTTTTGCATAGTTCATTTTAACTTATTTTAAATGAATATACCCTATCCTCAATATCTTGAATTGATGTAAAATTATCAGACAAACTGGAGAGACAATGCAAACACAACAAATGGATCGAAATGATGTAAAGAGTTTCCTTGAGTCATGGACCGAGGGAATTATTGCTATTGGATCAAGTTACTCAAAGGGTGATGATTTCAGAGAAGAAGCGATCAGTTTCCTCAAAAAACATTATGCATTTGCTCATGACGAGGTTCTATTTAAACCAACTTTCACCAATGAGATTCTCTTCAGAAATGATTTTGATAGTGCGCTATCCTATTTCATAGGTGGTGATATTTCTGAAGATTCAGGTTTTGCCATAAGGCCCTGGAGGAAAATTGAATTGATTGAGAGCAATTTTATTATAGATAACTCAACTAACGCAGTGATGGGCGCTCTGGCTTTGCTACCATATGATGAAAAAAAAATAACCAAAATTGCCTTCACTTTCATTTTAGCAATTTACGATAACAACATTAAGATCAGAGTACATCATTCGTCTCCTCTGAAATAAAAAACTTATCTTTTTGACTAATAAGATGAGATCTTATGCATCTGTGATATCAAATATCCTGATACTTACATCGTTTTTACACATGGATTGTATGTCGGCAACTGTTCCTTCCTCTGTTCTAAAAGCAAGATAATTCTCGTAATGTTGTTTTGTATCCCAAACTTCTGTCATCACGAAATTATTCTTATTTTCCACATTCAACGTTAGATTGATACCCTGACACCCATCATAAGCGCGTGTGACAGGATATGAGCCACGGCATATCTCGACAAACTCATCAATCAGTCCATCCTTCAACTCACCTTCTAATAAGACACTCACGGTCATTTTGGTCTCCTTGTTATAAAAATATTTTTGGAATTAATTTTGGTGTGTGCTTCTTATATTCCTGATATTCAATAAGATTACCCCACTTTTCGTTACCCCTTGCCTCAAGGATCCTAACCCCGCTTATGTGATTGAGCAGAAGATATGTAAATACCGGTGAGAACAAAGCTAAGAAATTTAATCCGGCAAATGAAGGTATACTCATGATTGTGATTCCAGTCCAAAGCATGATTTCACCAAAATAGTTTGGGTGACGAGATCTTGACCACAAACCTTCATTGATGAACATATTTCTATTTTTTTTATCTAAACGGAATTTGGATTTTTGATTATCTGCGATTACTTCTATTGCAAATCCAATAATAAAGACTGCCAAACCAACAATAAACACATTGTTGACTACAACGCCAGTTGGACTGGAAATAGCCACCAATGCAGCCGACGAGCAGATGAATACCCACATACCCTGCAAAGTCCAGGTCATTAAAAATTGTGAGTACGATGTTTTGATAGAGTCAAATCTTCCATCTTTTCCAGTTTTATGAACTCTAGCAAAAAGAAAAGAACCCAATCTTATAGCCCAGATAATTATGGCGCCGGCAAGCAGCAGATTGCCAAGTGATGCATTTTGAATGCTCTGTGTGGCGAACAATGAATATGCGCAAACGCTCAAATAAGTGAGACTTCCAATTAAATCATAAAATTTCTCAGTTTGGAATATAAATGCCGGAATGAAAGCCAACCATTGTATTGCGAACGCAATTAATAAAATTCTTATGATTAAATTCCATTCATCCACTACCAGGCTATTAAAAGAAATTAAATCGGCATAAGTTTTTGTAAACAACAAAACCACTAGAACGATTGCCAAATTTGTTAAATGCTTCATAAACTCTCCCTCGTACTTATCAAATTAAAAGTTTTTTCTTAAAATTCTATTGTGCCTTCCAAATATCGATAGGAATCTCCACCTATTAACACTCTGTCACCACTCAACTTGCATTCAAGATGTCCACCCCTAGCTGAGAGCTGTTTTGCTATAAGATTTTCTTTATTCAGGACTCCTGACCAATAGGGTACCATTAAAGTGTGAGCTGATCCTGTCACTGGATCTTCGTCTATTCCGCAATTGGGCCCAAAAAACCTTGAAACAAAATCCACTTCACTTCCTTTGGCACTGATAATTAAACCTCTGCAATCCAGTTCAGCGATTTTGTTAAAATCAGGCTTCATTTCCCTAATTTCATGTTCGTTCTGCAAAATTGCCAGTAAATCGTCAGTGCCTCTGAATAAAATCTCGGGTCTTAATCCCAGAGATTCAGTCACTGATGGGTTTTCGTTAACTATTTGAGGTAAATCTGCTGGGAAATCCAAAAAAATTTTCTTATTTTCTTTAAATGCCCTTAGCTCTCCTCTGTTTGAGTTAAAAATAATTTCATCAATATTTGATTCGACATATTCATCAAATAGAATTCTTGCAGAAGCCAGTGTAGCGTGACCACATAAATCAACTTCAGTTGTTGGTGTAAACCAGCGAATTGAGAAAGGCCGTGTGCTTATATTCACAAAGGCAGTTTCAGACAAATTATTCTCTGAAGCAATCGATAACATAATCTCATCTGGCAACCATTCCTCCAGAGGACAGACTGCAGCGGGATTGCCACCAAAACACTTGCTTGAAAAAGCATCTACCTGAAAAATAGGGATACTCACAATACCATTCTTTCCTCATCTTGATTCTGATTAGCGCGATAAGCCAAGAAAAAGAATGAAAAAATTAATATACTTCGGTTTTTGGTTTTCATAAAAAATTACTTAATTCTTCTCTAGTTAGAGCCACCTGACGATACCAATAATTCCCGCCGTAGCATAGAAAAATTGAAGCAATAAGATCCCGTTATGTTTGCAGAGTAAGGCCCAAAAACCAATAGACAAAGCCGACACCAAAAGTAAAAAAAACCCAAGAACCTCGTAACCAGTATTCGAAGCAACCAAAAGTGAATATATGATTGCCGTAGCGACACCAAACCATTCAAGAGCCTTCTTTTTATCTAATTGCCAGACGCTCATATAATTCTCGTTATTTTAATCATATCTATACTCCTTATCAGACCTTATTGTATATTTTCACCAAAACGAAAATCCTCGGGGGGTTGGATACCATGGAGATGCTCAACAAAGTAATCCCAGCGCTTCTTCATAAAATATCGCTTATTTCCGAAGCCATGTCTCTCTTCTGGAAACAAAATTAGATCAAAATCTTTTTCTGCCTCAATCAATGCCTGCACGACTAAAAGAGTGTTACTCGGTGGCACATTATCGTCAAGCAATCCGTGAGCGAGCAATAACTTACCCTTGAGATTTTTTGCCAACAATTGATTGGCCTGACTGTCATAATTTGTAAGATACTGTTTGTTTTTATCCTCTGGATAAACTTCCAATAAGCCCTGCCATTTTTCTCCCCAAGCGTCTTCATAATTTCGATTGTCATGATTTCCTGCACTTGAGACTGCAACTTTATAAAAATCAGGATATCGCAAGATAGCTCCTGTTGAAGCAAAACCTCCTCCAGAGTGACCCCATACGCCTACTCTATCCAAATCCATCCAAGGTCTGTCTTTAGCCAACTGACGAATGGTTTTGATCTGGTCCAATAACCCATTGTCACCCATATTGCCATAGAAAATATCATGGAATGACTTAGATCTTCCCGGCGTACCCATTGCGTCCACTTCAACAACAATGAAGCCCAACTCTGCTATTGCTTGCTTATCTCGACGAGCCGACTGAAAAGATCGGCTCCCCACGCTCCCAGTCTGCGGTCCTGGATAAATGTAATTGAGAACAGGGTACGACTGAGATGGATCCAAATTGGTTGGTTTATATAGCAAACCATAAAGATCAGTAACGTTATCACGAGCCTTTACTGTAAAGGATTCTGGCGCAACCCAACCGCTGGCTTTTAAATCAGTAATATCCATTTCTTCTAGAAGCATGATTTCTCTGCCATTCTTGCTCCGGATAACCGTTACAGGTGGTGTATCTGGTGTTGAATATGAATCAACAAAATATTTTCTAGAATTTGACCAGTTGATTACATGATGCCCAGCATCTGGTGTAATTAACTCAGGACTTCCTCCAGCTAAATTAACTTTATAGAGGTAATGATGGTATGGATCACCGCCCTCAAGATTAGCTGCTGTAAAATAGATATCACCTGAACTTAGATCAACATGTTCTAGATTTAGGACAGGCCAATCACCGGAGGTTAATTCACGTTTTAATCTGCCAGTTTCCAGATCATGAAGATAGAGATGGCCCCAGTTGTCTTGCTCTGAATACCAAATAAATTCATCCCGCTCAAATAGGATTCGCCAATTGGGGTTGCGATAACCAGATTCATAATAGGTAGGAACCGATTCAGTGAAGATTTTTCTTACCTCCCCTGAATAAGAATTAGCCACCTGAAGCGTCACCGTCTTATGATCTCTGGATGTTGATACAAAGAATAATTCTCCTCCATTTTGACCCCAGACAACATCAAGAAATGATCCATCTCTATCCGCGACATGATCACCAATACTCGATCGATGGGGATCAGGTGGCATCTTTAATTTGACAATCCGGGGAGATTCATCAAGATGGATGATAATGCGCTCAATTGTGAATATGTCACTATCTCCTGGCAGAGGATATTTCCATTCATCCAGCTCTGAATGGCCTACCTCAGTCGTGACTAGATACATCTCACCAACATTCCGTCCGTCATGTTTAAAAGTCGCAATCTTCTGAGAATCAGGGGACCATAATACTACAGGACGATCATCTCTTATCCACCCGGCATTATTGGTCGCGTACCCGTAGTCTTCTATGCCATCAAAAGTGAGTTGCGTGATCTCTCCCGATGATCTATCTCGAATCCAAAGATTGTTATTTTCAATAAAAGCTGCTTTTGTGTTGTCTGGGGAAATGAATTCATTGCTGAGCTCTTTCTGAAGTTTTGTGAGTTCGCTAGTGGTTATATCAAACGAGTATTTGTTTTTATTAAATAGAAATTTGATGGTTTCTAATTGACTGTTGACTTCTATATCTCGAAGATCCAATTCATGAGAATTTATGGTTTCATTCGTTGCTTCAGAAATTGCTTTAGCGAAATTAATTGGATTAAAAAGCTTTGTCTTTTTAGCATTCGATAAATCAGCGACAATGAATTCATTCGCGTCTTTGATACTTCTCTCATAAACCAATCGATCATCTTCCTGCCAGAAGAGTCTTTGAATCTTCCCAGTAACTAAGGGATCGGTGTTTACTCGCAGAAATTTCTCAGCTCTCTGATAATCGGAGATTCCAATAATTTTTGAGGTATTTTTCTGCTCGTCACTTGCAGATGAACAAGATGAGAGAATGAGAGACCAAAAAATAATTTTTGACGTTAAATTCAATGAAGAAATTTTGCAATTTTGTTTTTTCATCCGGTCCCCTCACAATTTTATTTTTATACCGCCATTTACGACGAAACCGTCTAAGGGTGCGTAAATATCGGAAAATACAGGATTCAATTTAGTTCCACTGACTATTGATCCAAATCGAGTTTGGCGAGTATCAGAAAAGTTCTCGAAATTTAGAAAAACTGAAAAACCTTTTTCATAAACTTTTTCCATCATCAATCCATAAATCCAAAAATCTCTGCCCATTGTGCCATCATTTAATTCTTGTTCGCCATAGTAATATGCCTCTAAGCCTATCCTGAAGTCGTTCTCCCGCTCAAAAACAAAAACATTATTCATTCTATTTTTTGGCATAAGTGAAGATGTTTTAACAGACGTAGTCATATGTTCTTCAACATCAGCATGAGTGTATCCGAAAAAATATTTGAAATCTTTCCACCGCCACACCAAGCCCAGCTCGGCACCCTGCGTATCAAGATAATCATCTGGTTGACGGTAAGCAAATTGATTGCTGCTTAATTCTAATAATCGAAGCGGATTATTTACCTTGTTATAAAAAACCAATAAGTTTAAATTTAACGTAGCTTCATTATTGAGCACAAACCTGTGATTTAAATCGGCATTGAGGCCCATTGATTCCTCTGCAACCAATTGGTTTGTGTCAATAGGCAATATCCCTCTGTAATGAATCGCCTCAGCATCAGCACCAAATGGAGTTGGCTCCATGTAGCCCAAGCCCCCACCAATACGAACGGTTGTTCTCTCAGTTGGTGTATATAAGACTGAAATTCGAGGCAGAAAGAAACTACCATAATCCGATGTTGAATCAATCCTGATTCCACTCTCTATTGACCAGTCATTTTGGAAAAAAAATGTTCCTTGAGCGAATGCCCCGAATGTCCGGCTATCGAAGTCTATATTCGACGGACTTATGATTTGATCCTCATCAAAATTTTCAGTCCACAAGTTCAAGCCCGCCACCCAATCCATAGTTTCAGTTGATCCAAGCAAGTGTGCTTCTGTGAAACTTGAAACTTAAGTACCACTGAAAGAGTGGCTGGGAACACCAAGATCTTGTCGATAACGATTAACGCTGTTTCTTATAACAAATTCATTACCAGCTTGATTTTTTGTTTTGTATTCAAACTGCGTCGAAAATCGATCAGTTTCAATCCTTTCAAAATATGCAGAATCTAAATCTCTTGCTTCAATATAATCCATACTTCCACCAATTCGATCCTCCTTGATAGCATTAAATCCAATCGTAAATTCGGAGTTATTTTTATCTATGAAAATACGAGGATTTAATGTCCATCTCTCAAATTCTGGTATAGCGCTATAGCCATTATTCGCTGGATCATAAGCATCACTCCTATTATAAGAACCGAAGATTGTTCTGCCTATATTATTCTTTTGAAAAGAATTGAATATGCTTAAGTCTTGACCTCCAGATGAAGTTGCATTAAAAAGCAATGATGTTTCTGGCTCCTCTTGTGGTTTTTTAGTAATTAAATTTACCAAACCTGCAATCGCACCGCCACCATATAATGTTGAATTAGATCCTTTTATGATTTCAACTTGATGTAGATCCAATGGCGCTATCTGAAGAAGACCCAATCCAGATGAAAATCCACCATAAAGTGGCATGCTGTCTCTTAATAGCTGAGTATATTTTCCTCTTAAACCATGGATTCTTATGTTTGAATTGAAGCTTGTTGCAGATGTTTGTTGAACATGTATGCCAGTCATCTCATTCAGTAGCATACGAATATCTCCAGGCTTCATATTTGCCTTCTCATTAACCTCCTCACCTCCAAGTACTTCAATTCGTGTTGGTTGTTGTTCAAAACTGCGGGGATTTCTTGTAGATATAATTACTATTTCCTCAATAGCATGATCATCATCAATTGGTGTGGCGCTTAATGGTAAAATATTCAAAAATGATGAATAACAAAGAAAGATGAGTGATATTGCTTTGATTGCACTTTTTTTCAAATATTTCATTGCATACATATTCTGATAAATAAGAATAGAAAAAAATCTAGTTTGCGACCCATGGAGGTGCGATTAAATGTTCTGAATCAGCATCTTTTTTCGGTATTAATTTCTGAGTTCTCCCATACTGGTTATCTCCTCCATATAAATTCCCATCTGCATCGACTGAGAAAGTATGTACTTCAAGAAATCCATCAGGTAGGTCATCAGGAACTAACCAGGTGTATTTGATATTTCCATAAAAGTCGTAATTTATAAAGCGCAGTGGTCCAAGATCTGTTATCCAAAAATCATCATCATTAACAATAATGTCTAGCGGTAGTGTGAGAGGAGCACCTATGGATCTCTCGAATACAAATACTGCTGGATCCTCAGTAGCACGGAATAAATTGACACCATTTTTGCCTGATCTATCGGTTACAAAAACCCGACCTTCAGCTCCCACTGCAAGAGAATGAATTGTATTAAATTGACCAGGGCCATCACCTTGGCTACCAAATTCACCAAGATAGTTCATGTTGTTGTCATAGACTATGACACGATTATTTATCAGGCCATCGGCTACGAGAATCCGTCCATCTGGCATGAAAGCAACATCCTGAGGACTACCATAATGAGTTTCATCATTACCTGGCACACCTCTTTCACCATATGTAGCTATATGCTCACTTCCATCATTTGAAATCACATGAATTTCATGATGAGTCTGGTTTACAACCCAAAGTTTCCTCTCAGGATCATATGGATTTACCCTTATTCGCTCAGGTCCTGGACCGTCAGCATCCTCACAAAGATAATCTAGGTGGTTCCAAACTTTTATCATCTCTCCTTCCGCATTTACTTCAAAAAGACAATTTTGCCAGACTCTTCTCTCAGACTCTCTAAGTACGTTAATTCCCATAGCGCCTGCAAAACCTGGGAAGTTATCAGATTGCTCTCTAGGAATGGCTGTTTCTCCGCGCTGATTAATTAATATTCGGTCCGAAGCTTCAGCCCAAACTGCTGAATTACCTCCAAAAGCGTAACCCTGTGCTTGAAAAGGTTTTAGCCATCCACTCACAACATCATAAGGACTCTCAATAATGGGACCACGTGCGTTGCCAATTTCCTGGGCTGTTAGGGATTTACATAAAATAAAGAACAACATGGGTATATACATATGAAAATATGATTTAAGCATAGATTTAATTATCCCTTTCAATAAGTTTACTCCTCTGAAACTCATTATATTAAATCTTTTGAAAAAAGTTGTTTCTAATTTGTGTCACTTTTTTGTTCTTCCTCTACTTTTTTGTTTTTGTAATATCCCTGGAAAGCAATATAAGTCTGTATCAAGTTAGCAATAACGAAAGCAAATAAATCTACTAATATAAAAACAGCGGCTCCGGAAAATCTTGCTACGCCGGTGAGTAAGTAACCATTTAATCTAGTTTCATGCTTAACAGAACTAACCAAATATAAACTCATAATGCTCAAAATTAGAATTACCCATTGCCCATATTGTAAGAAATTTTCAATCATTATTTTTCCTCTTCGAATTATTGATTTTTTTACCTTTTTTATATTCCCGTTCCATGGCTACACATAATTTACACAAGTGTTCATATAGGGCTATTTCCACAATTTCTGCCACTTAACATATATTTGAACAAATCTATCTGACTCTGATCTAAACTTCGGCTTGTCCACCAAATTGCGTGTTCACTGGCATCTCTCTGCTCATCAATTACAAGCCCCCACATTGGGGCAATCTGATTTGGGATCATTGAGTAACGAACATCTGTAACAATATCTCTTTCTTTGTCATAACCTAAATAATCTTGTGAAAACCATCTAAACCTTTCGATATCCTCTCTCTGCTGGCTCTCTTTTTTGAGATTAGGTAGATGATAATGATAGTCAAAAACCCTGATACTCTCTCCTTCGCACCAAGAGGATGATTGAGCTATTCGAACAGCATCAACATAAAAAGTTTCTTCATGCTGATAAATGGACTTCCATAAAATAAGATTTCCAAATGATGGTTTAAGAGTTAGACGCTCAGGATTGTGTCCTCTCGAGTGCGCAAGTTCAAGTGCAACTGATAAAGCTCTTTCATATTGAATAAAACCAAGAGATAGATAGAAAATGATCCATCCAATGGAAAATAAACTAAATATTTTTTTCTTAGTTTTTACCGCAATCACCAGGAGAATTAGGACAGGTATCGTAAATAGTGGATCGATGATAGAAATATTATTCCAAGTAACCCGTTCATTGGAAAAAGGCCAAAAGAGTTGTGTTCCATATGAGGTGCATGCATCAAGTAATCCATGCGTTGCATATCCCAAAAAACATGCAAAATAAACAGTCTTAATACTCATGGATTTTTTAAATAATGGAAAAAGCATAAAAGCAACAAATAGGGAACCAAAGGGAATAAAAAAGAGTGAGTGTGTGAACTGCCTGTGGTACTCAAGAAATAAAATTGGGTCAGTTGATGACTGAATTAGAACGTCTAAATCGGGCGCCAGTCCAGCAAGAAAGCCAATTACACCAATCTTGAAGATATTGTTTTTATTGGCTACAGACTGTGCAAATGCTGAGCCAACTGTTCCTTGAGATAGTGGATCCATGATGTTTTAGTTAATTATTATTCCCACTCCATAGTTACCTTAAATTAAACCCGCACTATATAAGGGTTTCAGAGGGAGAAAAATTAGTTTGTAGTAAGTTTGTAGTGCTTAGGTATAACAATTATTTCCTTCAATTTTAGTAAAGTCAGACATACTAATAAGCTAAAAATTTTATACTACGAAGCTTGTTAAAGTCATTCCTCGATCTCAATTTCGACAAACCTATCAATACGTTCACTCAATGTTTCTCCATCTTTCATCCAGTACACCCAGCCATTTGCTTGTTTCCATGTATAGCCTTCTCTGTGAAGCAACTTAAGTGCTGCCTTACTTAAGCTTAATG
>TARA_B100001057_G_C22870763_1_pt1 | contig 12542 bp, 11 predicted proteins | sample TARA_B100001057 | Tara Oceans TARA_B100001057 (sample SAMEA2621839) | marine metagenome | biome: marine biome (ENVO:00000447); feature: surface water layer (ENVO:00002042); material: "saline water (ENVO:00002010), including plankton (ENVO:xxxxxxxx)" | depth 5 m
TTCGGAAGAATTTACATAATTATCTACCCGGTTTATTTCAGTGTTTGATGGTTTTTTATATGACCCACTAACATCGTCGCCATCTCTAAAATAGTTTCCGCCACTTACAGTATAATTCTTATCTATGTATTCGTATGCGGCCTTAACTGCGGCGGCCCATCTTTCTGTGCCTATTGCTCTTTCGTTTCCTTTAGGTCTCCAGTTGTGATCACTGTCAAATTGATCGTAAACTTTCTTTAATAAGTTTATTGCCTGATCATTGACGCCACGTTCTAATTTTAAATAGTCAGTAAGGTTACCCCAATTTGTAGCACCAGCAACTTCATTAGAAGAGGCATCTTTATAATCTTCAACACCAGCCGCATTTACCATGCCTTTTACATTATCCTGATAATTTAATGATAAATTAATATCTCCATCAACAATTTTTTGCAATACATTTGCTAATGCTTGTTGAAAACTAGGACCTGATGTTCTATCTTTCATTTCTTTAGCAACAAGTGATTTCATTTCTTTAGGATATACACTAAAGTCAAATGCTTTAAACTGTTTTATTTCTGAATCATCAGTATTCATAGACCAAGTAATTGCACTTGATCTGTTTAATGGTTCGTCACTAATAGATTTCTTGACACTTTCAGGATCTACCAAATAGTCCTGGCCAGATACTCCTGCTCTGCTGTCGCCAACTCGTGTTATTTCTACATTTGCATTTTTAAACAATTTATATTCTGTGCTTCCAGCAGGTTCAAATATATTAGTATTTTGTAAATCTTTAAAAGTCACATTATATTTTGCATAAAACTTACTAAGTATTTTGTTATAAGGTACTTTTCTCCATGTATGGAAATAATTATTTGCACCTTCGAATTTTTCGATTACATCTAATCCATTTAAGGCATCTTCCGCCTGAGACCAATGTGCGGCAGGTATAACATATATACTACCGCCATCATTTACATTATCAAAGTTACGTTTAATTTCAGGTGCATTAGGATAATCTTTTATTTCTTGTAAAGAATTCTGTTTAATATATACAAAACTATAAGCAGGAATATTTAGTTTTGCTATTGAATTGCTTCTTACATTCTTTTCAAAATCTTTGTTACGTTTGTCTAATTGATTTTTACCTGCAATTTCTTTTTTCAAATTATTAAAACCTTCTGCTTGGAAAATTTTATCAAAGTCATCTAGTAATTTTTTAATTGCCTTAAACCTTTCTTTTACTACTTTTTTTATTTCAGGAACTTTATACTTACTAGGTTCTGTTTCTTTATTATTGTAATACTTTGATACATTAATGTTACTCATAACTATATCATCAAAGTAGGTAGGAAAATTATATGTTTGGTTATCTTCACTTTCAGGATCTTGAAATCTACCAAAAGTATCTAGAAGATCGTTCCATTCACGCATTGTGCCATTTCTTGTGCCTAAAAATTCATCACCGTCATATATGTCTTCATTTGAATCATCTGTAGGCTTGATAGTATCAAATGGTTTTAAAGCATCTAAATAATCATATCCTATTTTATACAATTTTTTATGTAAATCATTATATTTTTCTGTATCAGTTCTTTTTAACTGCCTTAAATGATCCAATCTAGTACGCATTTTTTGAATCATATTCATTTGGAATACTGTAGCATATCTGTCATCACTTTTAATATTTACATGATGATCTTTAGATGTAGGATGTTCATAGCCTTCATAAGGCTCTAAAAACTTAATTAATTCTTCTACTGCTTTTGAATTAGTAATTTTTCCTGGATTCAAAAGTGTCACTCGTACGCCATATCCAGAATCTTTTAGATACCTGTACATATCATTTTTTTGCCTTTTTTGCCCTAACTCTTTTAATGAAATAATTACATCATCTTTATCATTTTTAGGATTTACTTTTGTCATGATATCTGCAAGTTTGTCTATAATTGTATTATCTTTGGAATCGTCTGTTTGATAGAATTGCCATAAAGCATCTGCAAGTGTATCATAATCTTGTCTTCTTAAAAAGTCTGGTGTATTTACTATGTCTTTTTTAAATAATGCATTTACACCTTTTTGCAAAGTAGTTACATCTTGTGAATCATCTTCGCCACTATATCTAGCATCGTCCATACTAGTTAATAGTAAATTTTCTAAATCTTTGGAATCCATGCCTAAGTCAACTGCATACCTTCTAAATACTCCAACGTGTTTTGCTTTAGGAATACTTCTGGCATTGCCTTCTTCTATATTCCTGGCAAGCATTGCCATTGCTTGACCAAAATATGTTTTAGCCTTTTCTAAATCATTTACTGCTTGTCTGCTAGGAGAAATACTGCTAGGCTCAATATAGCCTGTAATACCCTCGTCTTCGTTTATGCTTTCGCCCATCCAACTTGGATCTCTGCCTGTGCCATCTCTGTAATCATCAATACTTTTTTCCCACTCTTTATCAGCATCTGGTTTACTATTTTCTTGATAAGATATAAAATATTCAACACTTCTTTCTAATAGATTTAAAATATCAAAATATTCCTTTTTACTAACAATTTCTTTGGCGGCATCTATTACAGGTGCTTCAATACTATTCAATCTTTCTTTGTCTTTAGGATCTATCTCTTGGCTTTTTCTTACTACTCTGGAAATCGCTTTAATATATTCAGTTCTAAATGCATCATCATCGTAACCTGCTTTCATAATAGTAGCATATCTTATAACTGCTTTAGTTACTTTTTCAAATTTTTCTTGATAATCTGATCCACCTGCAATACGGAACTCTATAAGTTCAGTACCTGATTTGCTGTCTTTTCTATAATTATCTTTAAAATGAATTGTGGAGTATTTTTCTTTGCTTACACCACTGTCTAAGAAAGATTGTAATTTTAAGAAACTTTTATTGTCTCCTTTTTTCATCTTTTCAGCCTGTTTTAAAACATTTCTGTACTGACTTCGTGTGTAACTGTTAGTTAATCTGTCAAATTGTGCTAATAAATATTCATCTCCTAACAATAATGCCATTTTTAATTTGTTTGGTTCTTTGTTTTCTCCGGAGATCTCCACTTCTTTTGAACCACCTCTAGGCTCTCCCTGCCAACTCATGGTTACATGTAGTCCTGTACTACGGTTGGAACCAAATTCTTCCTCTCCGAACTCGAAAAGACTTTTCATCTCCTCTAGCATTTCTCTGGGAGATTCAAACACAGGTGAAATTACTTCTGCTCCGGCTCCTTCATCTGGTTCAATGGTGCTGTCTTTTTCGATTGCCCACTCATCTTCGGCTCCACTGGTATCGCCATAGTCTCCTGTATCTGGATAAGTTGTAAATTTACTGTTGGTTTTTTGCCAATTATGAAATATATCTGCTACTGCATCTACTCCGCCGTCTCCGTATCTCTCGTAATCCCATCCATAGTCGTCTAGGAAACTGCTCATATTGTAATGTACATCGTTTACCCATTCGTCCATGCTGTAATCATCTCTGCATGAGTCTATGGCTGTGTCTATGAGATCATAATCATCTTCTGCTATTTCTCTTAAATAATCTTCATAATCGTCGTTATATTCTTCGTTGACAAAATCTCTTGCCCAGTTGTCCATATCCCAGCCATCTTCTTCACGGTTTTCATATTCTGATGGATCATTTTCTTCAAAATCGTCTTTATACTCTTCTACAGCATCCATTGTAGGACCTTCGCCGTATTGCATAAAGTCATTTATGTATTGATCTTCATCTCTGTTTTCTTCTATCCATTCATTTACAAGATCAGATACATAACCGTCATCAAATGCTTTTTCTTTTACATGATCTTCATAATCTTCATATGCACCATCTGGTATTCCAAATTCTGATTCTACTTCATCTAGAGTCATGTCATCTATATCATATCCACTGCCACTGTCTTCTGCACCATACCAAAATGTTTCTGCCTCAAAGCCACATCTTATAGGCAAGTCTAATGCCTCTAAGGCAATTTCTTTCTTGTTAAAGTTTATTTCAAATAATTCTGGTTTTGCTTCTTTTAAATTTCTTTTGGAAAGTTTTTTAATTCTATTACTGATTCCTCTTAGTTTTAATTTTTTATTTTTTCTTTTTAGTCTGTTACCTAACTTCCCCTCATTCATATCTGGTACTATTACATCTTCATCTGGATCTAATACCGTAGGTTTATCATTTCCTTTTTGTATTACTAAAAAGTTTTTTTGTGGACTAGTGCCAACAGGAGCAACTACTTTACCTAAAGGGTTTTTATTTTTATCAAATATTGTTGTATTAGATGCTACATCTGTCAATTCCTTTGCTTTACGAACAGGAGTCATTGCAAGAGTATCTGACTTATCTATGTCTGCCATTTTATCTAAGGGACTTGATGTTTTAGTTTGTGACATTGTAGGACTTGCAGGTACACCTTTACTTGGAGACGATGGTACTTTATTTGCTACAGATTTTTTAGTAATAGCATTTTTTCCTGAAAAGCCTAAGTCTTTATTGGGAGCAGGTAAATTTTTACCTGGAGAGTTGCCATACTCCATTAACAAATGTTTTAATGTTTTTACATCAGTAAATTTCATTATCTTCTTCTATTTAATGTTCTTAAACGTCTACTAGCAGGATTCATTCTTTTAGTTCTTTGTGCTCTTCTAGCCATTCTGGCACCTAATCTTGATTTAGTGCGTTTCAGCATTAACCTTTTTTTCATGTCTATAGGTGCATTACATTGTGATGCGTTAGAAACAACTCTGCCTTTACGTCTACCACTAGTACATCTAATAGCACGTTTTACTTTATTGCCGCTTTTACGCCATACCATTCTGGCTTCTATAATAGGTTCACTTGTAAATTCTTCTAATCTCATAGCACTTTCATTAATAATCCTACCACTGTAGTAACCAATGTTGTAAAGGTTAATCCTACAATAGCAACTATCCAACTTTCTAATTTGTCTAATCTAGTTTTTGTTGTATCTTTAAATTCTCTTAATTCTGCTGTAATGCTTTCTATCCTAAGCATATCTGCAATTATATGAGCCTCTATGTTACCGTCCTGTATATAAGGCTTTGGCATTTTATCTGGTTGAGGTTTCTTTGGCATTGTTTATTCCTACAGTAAATCTTGTTTAGTAAATTCCATATTAAGTGTACCTGTGGTGTCTATTGTGCCACCGTTTAGTACTATCCCATTAAGTTCATTTTTAAGTGTGTCTACTGTATGTACTCCTTCTCTTTCAAAAGCAAATTTAAAAATAAATCCTGCTCCTGTTAAACTTGGTGCACCATAATTTTCTAAAACATTTTGGCCAACACCATTTAGTTGTACTGGGTTATTCATAACAACTGGCTGTGCTCTTAATCCTATTACTTGTACAACACTTTCAAAGTCTTTCTGTGTATTATCGCCAAAATCACCTGTTCTTGTGATATCTAAGGTCGTAAATAATGTGTAAAATTCAATGTTGCCTGAAACAACTTCCGAACTTCCCATTGCTCCTGCTCTTTGTTCCACCATGTGTGTCTCCGTCTTTCTACTATTTATCGGTTTTACAAAAAGTTAAGCCAAAAAAAATCCCCACAATGAGTGAGGATTTTTTCAACAATGTTTTATATTATGCTAATTCAAATGTTTTTGCTGTACATGTTGCGTTAGCCAAATTGACTCCGTCAACTGTGCCTAATGCTTGAATAACGTCTTCTAAGTGAGCCGCTAATGTTTCACTATTAGAACCGTCATATGTATCTGTACCTTTTTCTCCATCAACCATAAATGCTATTGTTTGATTTGTGTCATACAATGCACTATAACCTAGGATAGAAAGATTTTCATTTAAAATAGAATGAAAAACTGTTTGTATTGCACTATCTGGACCAGTTTTTGCGTTTACGGCCGCCCCAAATCCAACTTCAAAAAATGTTGGTTTGTAGCCTATCATAAACTTTTCTTCATCCACATGTACAGGATTTACCTTAGTTTGCGCCATGTTGTTCTCCTATGTTAGTACCCTTTTGGTACCTATGCAAATATTTATCTTTCTGTCATAAAAAAAGGGCATGTAAAATGCCCTTCTTTATATTAAGTTTAAACTTAACTAATAGCCATATCAGTTCCAAGTGTAACTGTTGCTGATGCAAAACTATAACTGTTTGCTTCTTGTGTTCCAATTGCTTGTAATTGTGCCTGAACTGCAGATGCATCAAATTGACTTCCGTCAACTATACAATGAATTTTACCTGCTGATGCTGAAGGAACAACATACATAAGTGGTTGAATAATGCTTAATGCTCTTTCAACTGCTTCAAAAGGCGCATCGTCTTCTGATTGTAAGTCTGCACCTGTGTCAACTAAAACTGCTAATAGGTTGTGTCTTGATATAAGGGTACCTGTTGCGAATTCGGCTACTCCTTTACCTTCTCCTTTTGATTGTGCCATTTTTTTCTCCTAAAATTTTCTATAGACGTTTGCCTATATCTTACATTTATTTATCATTTTTTTATAATTTTAGAAAGTATAATGATAAAAAAAGGCAGTAAGAACTGCCTTTTTAAATAAGTTAATTAAACTTAGAATGAGACATCACCAATAACGTGTCCTGCTAGGTCACCGTTTGCTAGGTTGTCTGCACCTTCTAATACAAAGTTTACAGTTGCCTGTGCACCTGCTGTAAAAGATCCAACTTTTAAAATTGTTAAGTTTAAGTTTTGTACTGAACTGACTAATGCATTCAATTGTGATTGTGATATATTTCCTGCTTGTTGTTGAAAACTTTTTAAGAATACATCTTTACCAAATACTTCAATTGGTGCCGCCGCTCTTCTATCTGCTTGTGCCATTTTAATTCTCCTAAATTGTTTAGCGATATTTTATCGCCGTTACATTTATTTATCTAAATTGTATAAAAAATTAGTTATAGATCTTAACTTTGAATAAAAATATTTATTTTTGTAAGTATCCTGGTTTACTGCCAAATTTAGATTGATATTTAACAGTTGTTGCGGGTAAGAGACCCATTAGACCTGTGTCAAAAGCACCTGATAAATTTGCACCTGAAACTAAACCCGAACTAGTTGCTTTTACAATTCCTTGATCTATAACAGGCAAATATTTTTTAAGATCTTGTACTAATGCTGTATCACCTTTAATTTGAACATATTGGTTTCCATAAAACTTATCACTGTACTCTCTTTTTGTTTTTTCTGATTGTTTATTAGGTTCTTGTACTTTAATTTTACCGTCTGCTTCTGCTTGTTTAATTTTAGCAACTTTTTTCTTCATTTCATTACGAGCCTGTGTTTCAGCCGCCTGTTGAGCAGAATCCACAGATGCATGCCTAGGATCGTTTCTAGTTTTCATAAACGATTGAGCAACTTGTCTGTCATATGGATCACTAGAAGAAATAAGTCCCTGATAAACCATATCGGCTTCTTTTTGGTCTAATTCTTCCTTTAATATTATTTCATTAATTTTCATGATTGCCTTTGTCTTCCTCCGGCCCAATATCCTGCTATTGCGCCGATGCCTGTACCTGCTCTCTTATATTTATCTACATCTTTGCCAAATTTTTGTGCTATCTTTTTACCTGCATATCTTCCTGCTACTGCACCTGCTACTGCACCTGCAACTTTTCTGCTAGTGCTAGGCTTCTTTTTATATTTGCTAATTACATCATAACTTCTGTATTTAGTCATTGTTTGTAATGGTGCCATCATTTCGCTACCTAAACCTATACGCCTAAATTCTTGTATAATTTTTGATGTAACATATTGCTTAGATCTAAATTTAGTACTTTGCCAATCTGTTGCAAATCTTCTCCAGGATTTGTATCTGGCATCTTTTATTTTAAGTTGATTTTCCAAACTAATAAAAAATGATACTGGTCCATCAACAATAGCACCTCTGCCTATTTTATTAAAAAAGTTCCAATGTCTCCTATTTGTTAATTTGATTCCTTTTAAAAAATTTGTACTGTTTATATGATCTTTAAGTATTATATTGTCGTTGTCTGGATTATCAATTACATATCCCAACAAATATAGGTCTGTTGCATGTGTTCTAAATAAAGAATAAGGACCGTATTGAGTAGTACGTTTTGCGTATGCTCTTGCAAAATCAGATTGCTTACTATCCTTTTCCATTATGTATATTGCTAAACTGGTTAAGTAAAATAAATCTGCAACATTACGGCCAGTTAAGTTTTTGTAATTACGAGAAGTTCTAAAAAGTCTGCCTTCTGTGATTTCATTATCTAAAAAGTCTAATTCCATTATTCTCCAGGCCTCCCTGAACCAAAGTTTAATCTACTAAACTCTAATCTGTCAATAATTTTTAAAGCATTTCCTGTTCTGTCTACTGCAACAAATCCTTCCTCTGCTGTTACCTCAAATCCGTTTTCTGTTTCTTTAAATGTAGGCATTTGTCTTATAGTTTCTAATTTTTGCACTATTAAATTTTTTGCACCAATAAGTTTAGTATATAAGTCATATACACCTACAATACTGTTTACATGTTCTTTTAAAAATTTTACACCTTCTACTAAAATTTTCCTATATTCTTCTTGTTTTTTTTCTGTTTTGTATCCTTCAATCTTTTTTTCCATACGAGCAATATAACTTTGTGTAAACTCACTTGCAAATTTGGCAGGCTCTTGCTCAATATATCCTTGTCTGATATTACTGTTTACATGTGCTTTTAGATATTGTATAAAATCTTTACCAATTACATCTGAACCTTTGCCTATCCAGTCAAACATTGGCTTACCTATTTTTGTTAGATAACTATTAGCATCAGTAATTGCTTTAATTAAATCAACACTTTCCTGTTCTGTAAGTGTTACAGTACCACTAAGGTCCTTTATAGTAGCATCTCTAAACCAAACATCAGGATTTTTATTTAATTCATTACTATTATATCCAAACTTTGCTGAGGTGTCTGCTAGTGTAGGTCCTCCTACATATTCAGTATGAAAAACTATACCCATTTCTGCTTGTTGTATTTGCTTTGCTAATTCGCTGTCTTGAGGTACAGCATATATAATTGTATTTGGTTTAAAATAAACAACCTTATCTCCATCTATTGTGCCTGTTTGGACTGTGTCTTTTTTAAAAAGCATATCGCCTTGCACAACTGTATCTATGTTTAACTTGGATAAATTTTGTAATGCTACTTTTAGTATTTCCTGTAAACCAGGATCAGGATGATTTTGTAATATGTCTTTATCTGTAAAATTTAATTTGGGTCTTTGTGCAAATACACCTTTTGTACCTACAAAAAACTTTCCAGATTCAGGATCTCTGCCACACACTATTGCTGGAGCACCGTCCCATTTTGTTGTCATAGATATTTTTGTTTTACTACTGCCTTCCAGCATTTCATGTAAACTGTGAAGATAATCCACTGCTTCTTTGGCTCCATCATATCCTTTATTAAAAATATGATCTTCCAAATGTTCTAAATGGGTATTTTTATTTTCTGCTTCTAGTATAATTTGTGTTACTAGAGGTTTTGTAACATCTAAAAATTTCATTTTGTATCAACAGAACCATCTTGTAGCATTTGTATATATTTTTGCATTAATTCTTTTGGATTAATTTTTTGACCCTTGTACTCATCTAATAAAGGACTTAATCCTAACTTGTCTAGGGCATCCTTTTGTTGTACTGTCATTAAACTTTCTCTACTAATGTTAAATCCATTTCCATCATTGTCTTTAGTTTTAAGCCAAATAAGATCTTCTTGCCCTGGCTCGAAACCTACTGTTGCTCCTGGCTTTCCTTCTTTATTTCTGATAGGTCCTATTACTCTGCCAGTAATCATTTGTCCTTGTTTACTAGTATTTTTTCCAGCAAAGAAGTAGACATTTTCTCCAGTTGTAAAGTCTCTGTTAACAGAACTTAATGTTTCTAATTCCTTTAAATATTTTTCTAGTTGGTTATCATCTGCCAAAATTGTTGATAATGGGTTTTTTAATTCAGTATCTGGTGAGGGAAGAAGTTTAATTTCGTTATCTATTTCTTTAGTAAATTTTGTTACAGCATCTGGATTATACTTCCTTAATTTTTCTCCTCTTATAAGAAAAATACCAAATCTATTTAAAATATCTTTTCTTTGAGCATTACTCCATTTTGAACCAGATAATTCTTTATATGCATTACTAAGTTTTAGTATATCCTCTTTAGTTGCACCATCAACAACATTTGATTTTTTTCCAAGATAGGCTAAATTATAGTCTGCTTTTATAATATATTCTGGTAAACTAAATTTATGTATTTTCGTGAATTCTTCTCTATATTTTTGTGTTCGTGGGTCCATATTGGTTAAAGGTTCGAATTCATTAGTACCTTGTATCCTGCCTAAAGGAGGCATAGTATGTTGATCAGTGTCTTGTACAATAACCAAATTATAATTGTTATCCAATAGTGATACTATGTTTACACCTCTAAACTTGCCACGATCTACACCAGATTCTAATTTATATAAAGCAAGATCTCCTTCTTTAAAATTAGGTGTAACAAAAAATTTTATTTTATCTTGAAGCCTGTAAATATTGTCACCATATGCATCAAAAGTTTTTCTATCTTTTACTCTTCGATTATTAACAGAAGTTAATGGATCATCATCATTCACCATTAATGGTGCAGGATCTTTACCATAAGTTTTTTTATAATCTGCCGCTATTTCATCTAGTAGTTTTTTTATTGTAACAAAATCTGGATAAAGTTCTTTTACAGTTACAAGGTTTCCTTTTTCATCTTTTACTTTATTACCTTTATCTATATTTCTTATCATAGATTTTTGTAATACATTTACAAAAGAGTCAACATTTGTTTTATCAAATAGTTTGCCTTCGGGATCTTCATAATTGTAGGTGCCAAATTTATCTGCTAATATCTTAAAACCTTTTTTGTTATTTCTAAAATCTGCTACCACTTTATTTAGATCATAAGTTGTTTTCATATATGATCCAGCAACATCACCAATTACTCCAAATAATTTTCCCATTGCATTTAATTTTGGATTTAATTGGAATCTCATACCCTTTTTTGTATATGATCTAAGTTTAAAAGGATTACTTAAAATGTCAAATATTTTTAATTGTTCTGGTGGTTCTAAAAGATCTACACCATTACTTTGTTTACCTTTTATATTCATTAAAATATCATGTTCTGGAGAACCTACGGTTATTTTGCCACTAAATTCTGACTCCCAATGTCCTTCTGGTGGAGTTCCTTTGTACATAAAAACTATACTTTTACCTGTGTCAGGATCTTTAAATCCTGGGATCTGTGCTTTATCTCCGTCTTTTAATGGCGTTGCAGTTACTCTAGCACGATCATTTAAAATTCTTTTTTCGTTTTCTTCCCTATGCTTTTCTAAACTTTCTAAACTTCTATTACCTTTTTCATCAAAACCAGAAAAAAGCATCAATTTTTTATGTAAAAGAGCGAATTCCTCTTGTTTTATTCTAGATAATTTGCCATCACCTTTAAGCCTAAACCAATGACCATCAGTGCCCGCCCTAGTTTGTCCACCATCTGCTTTACACCATGCTTTTAATTCTTTTGCTCTTACTTTTGCAGTATTTAAGGGATATTCTTTTAAATTTATTACTTCTACTTCATCTTCGTTCCTAATAACTTCTGTTTCATCTGGGAAAAGAGTTCTATAAAAGTTAATGATATTTGGATTACTGATTGAAAAATCTTTCGTACCACCAATATAAACATGCCAATTACCTGGCTGATCTAAAATGCCTTGGGAATCATATCCAACATGATAGTACTGCGAAACATTTTGATCAAGTTCTGCTTGGTCTGGATCTGTGTACCCTAGAAAATACCTTGATGGTATAGATTCTAAAGTTAATAGACTTGACAATATAGCATTTGGTTCTGCTTTTTCTAATGCAGGTGGAATACCTTTCCTCCGCATGTCATCTGCAGGAGTTTCCATTATAATAGGTTTTACAAAATCATCAAGTAACATCTTTCTGTTCTCTCTGGGATTCTTTAATAATTTTAGTAATACCTCTGGAGAACTTTCTAACATCTTTACCTTTGATACTGTTTACCAATCTGTTAGTTAAGTCTTTTGCTGTTTTCTCATCGTAATGAGTTTCTATTTGCTCTATTAAATTTATAGCACTATTGATAACATGCTCGCCTCTATTAGAGACCACATGATTTCTATCTCTGTCAACAGAAATTTGATTCAATTCCTCTAATATACTACGGGTTTTTTTCACATCATCTCCAGAAAATATTATCTATAATGCTATTTATCATTATAAGTCAGTTTTCTTCAAGAACTCTCGCATGTTCATTGTTTGCTCTATAGTGCTTGTCTGTTCTGGTTCCTCTGTTTTTATGGAGTTACTGCGTTTAAGTTGATCTACTAAATTATTTGTTGTAACTGTCATTGCATCATCTTCATCTTCGCCAAGATCTTCTATCCTTAATGTGTCAGGATCAAAACTTAGATCTACTTTTGTGCCTACACCACTACTGCTTCTAGTTTTCATAAACTGTATCTGATACCTGCCTTTTTCTCGCATAGCATTACTTGTAAATAT
>TARA_B100001057_G_scaffold165784_1_pt1 | contig 12542 bp, 10 predicted proteins | sample TARA_B100001057 | Tara Oceans TARA_B100001057 (sample SAMEA2621839) | marine metagenome | biome: marine biome (ENVO:00000447); feature: surface water layer (ENVO:00002042); material: "saline water (ENVO:00002010), including plankton (ENVO:xxxxxxxx)" | depth 5 m
TCACCGGCATCAATACCGGTTATTTCTGCTAGGGCCTGATTCCACATCACAATTTCGTCTTCAGTGCTCAGCGAACAAACCCCTAAAGGCAGTTCCAGTAGTACTTGCCTGTGATAACGCCTCAGGTTGTCAAGATCAGCGGCCATGCCCGACAAATTACTGCGATACGACTCAATTCTGCTTTCAATAACATTGAGATCTGCGCTGCCGTGTCCGGCAACGATGCTAAAGGGCAAGTAGCTGTCTATGATGTCCCCTGCTATAGACGGTCCTAGCAGACCCGAGAGATTCGCTTCAAGGCGTCCACGTAGCAAGCGAAGCGATGAGGGGCGATTGTCATCATAGCGAATCTTGAGATCCTTCAGCGCTTGATTGACTTCGCGATTAGCTGCTTTCTGACCAAGCGGCTTGCTCAGCGATCGCACGAACTCTTCAGGAGATTTTGCAACCAATCCGCTGCGTATGCGGCGGCGGATAGTATCGAGGGCACAAATATCAGCAGAATTTCTCTCTTTGTCCGACGTGGCACTGGTGAGAGAAATCCCGATGAAGAGCACTGCATTGATCATCAATGATAACGCAGCGATGCCACTCCAATTTATTGTCGTGAGTGTGATCTCCGGATCATTGCCAAACAGTGGAATCAGCAGGAAGCCAAGCCAGATGGCGACGCCACTCAGCAGTCCTGTCAGAAAACCTTTCTTGTTTGCCTGAGGCCAGTACAAAATCGCTACTATGCCGGGCAGGAATTGCAGGCCAGCAGAGAAGGCAACGATTCCTATCGCCTGAACGCTGGTAGTATTTTCAGAAAGATAGTGCACCAGGAAGCCAGCCCATATGATTGCTGTGGTTAGGACACGCCTGCGCCAGGCAAGCCATCTATAGATATTTTGTTTTGCTGATGGTTGGGTGACCGGAAGAATTAGGTGGTTTAGACACATATTCGATAATGCCAACGTGATCACAATGATAAGTCCGCTAGCTGCAGAGAGACCTCCCAGATAGCCGATAAGTGTTAGCATCGGGTAGTCGTAGGCAACTCCTATTATTACCGGGAAATATTCTACCTGCACATCGCTTCCTGATTGGATTCCTGCCCATAAAATTGGTAGGACGGGAAGACTGATCAAAAGAAAGTAGAGGGGTAACGCCCAGCTTGCGAAGGCCAGTGAAGTTTGCCCATTATTCTCATTGAAAGTCATGTAGAACATGTGTGGCATTGCAACGGTCGCAGTGAAGAATAGAAGTGCTGAAACATGGAATGTGCTGAAATACTCGGTTTGCTTCAACCCGGCAATTAAATCCGGTCGCGACTGGAGCCACTGGTCCATACCTTCGAACCCACCAAAAGCACCATAGACGGCAAACGTGCCCACCGCGAGATAGGCGACGAGCTTGGCCAGTGATTCAAAGGCAATTGCCATGACCAGACCGTCGTGGCGGGTGCGGCCGGCTCGACGGGACGTACCAAATAAAATTGCGAAGAGGGTGATTAAAACGCAGAAGCCGGCTGCTACAAGTGCTTCGCTGGGTTCCGCTGTCAGAAGATTTGCTGTGTCGGCCACGGCTCGAATCTGTAGAGCAAGTAGTGGAGTTACCCCGACTAAAATCACAATAGTGGATACTGTTCCTGCCCAAGGAGACTGATATCTGAAAGCCATCAGGTCGGCCAGGGAGCTTAATTGATAGGTTCGAGATAGTTCAAGCAGAGGTTTTAAAAGCAGGGGTGAAAATAGAAAGGCCAAAGAGACGCCAATGGAATTCGCCAGAAACCCATATCCAGACTCAAGCGCGTTACCGATTGATGTGTAGTAAGCCCAGATGCTTGCGAATACGCCCAGAGCCAAGACATATACGACTGGTGACTGCACGATAGATGCGGGAATCCAACCTCTGTCCGTAATATAAGCAACGCCGAAAAGCAGAAGGAGGTAGGTACTTCCCAAGATAAATAGGGTGCTTAGGTCAAGGCTCATCACCGTCTCTGCCTCTGTGAGCCCAACTTGCTACGAGAATAATGAACAAACCAAGAAAAAACGGTCGATACCAGGCTCCAGCAGGCTGGTTGATCCAGTCAACGCTAATTAGAAATAGCAGGTAAATTACTACGATAAGAATTAATATCGCGCGTGGTATGTACACAGGCTCTTCTCGACGTCCAGCTTACTCCATAATCTTAGCTAACTTGGGTACACGCTGTATATCCCAGTGCTCTACACCCCATTCGAGAAGAAGGGAAGGAGTCGTTCTATTTAGAGATGGTGGCGGCTCCATGCCAAGTGACCGTAAAGCAGATGCGAGTAATGAAGAGGCGTTTGCACAGTCGATTGCTTTGGCAAAATGCTGCTTGCTGAGTTTTTGTCCGAGTTCGTTGACAATGATTGGGATGTGCGCATAACTTGGTGAAGCTAGACCAAGTAACTGCTGCAAATAAATTTGTCTTGGGGTAGAGGAAAGCAAATCGTGGCCTCTCACAACGTGGGTGACTCCCTGAGCTGCGTCATCAACGACTACGGCCAGCTGATAGGAGAGCAAGCCATCCTTCCTCTGAAGAATGAAATCGCCAACTTCTTGCTCTAAATTCTGGGTGTAATCGCCTTGGATTCTGTCAGTGAGCTGGATGAGCTCCGGATTGGTTCTGACCCTGATCGCAACATTAGGACCGCTTGCAAGTTCGCGACCCCGGCAAAAGCCATCATAAACTCCGTCCAACGCGTTGACTCGCTTCCGGCTGCAATCGCAGTGGAAGCAATGCCCTTGGCGCTCCAACTGTTGCAGTATGTGCCTATAAGCGCTTAACCTTGCGCTTTGGAACACTACTTCGCCGTCCCAGTTCATTGCGAAGATCCGTAACTGTTCTAGAATGCGGGCCGATGATCCGGAGATCTCTCTGGGTGGGTCTAGGTCTTCGATTCGAACAAGCCATTTTCCACCATGAGCTCTAGCATCCAGATAACTGGCGAGAGCGGCAACCAGAGAGCCGAAGTGAAGTGGGCCTGTCGGTGAGGGTGCGAAACGTCCGACGTAGCCTTCCCAGACCACCGTTCATTTTTCCATATTAGCTGCCCTGCGTGCCCGGTGTGAGGACCAGAGTCAGTGTGCCGACGGGTAGTCGAAATTGGTAAGCCATGTACAGATGATTCTTGCCCCTAACTTTAAGAACCTAATTGTTTCTCTTTGATTTCGTCGAGTGTTTTACAGTCAATACATTTGTTGGCTGTAGGGCGCGCCTCAAGCCGGCGGATGCCGATTTCGATGCCACAGGTCTCGCAGAATCCGTAGTCGTCCTGGACAATGGCCTCTATGGTGTTGTCAATTTTCTTGATCAGTTTTCTCTCCCGATCCCGCGTCCTCAATTCAAGGCTAAATTCTTCTTCTTGGGTCGCGCGATCTGCCGGATCAGGATAGTTCGCAGCGTCGTCCTGCATGTGATGAACGGTTCGATCGACTTCTTGCATTAACTGTTCGCGCCAATCAAGTAGGATCTGCTTGAAGTGCTCGCGCTGTTTCTCGTTCATGTACTCCTCGCCCTTCTTTGGCTTGTACGGAACGAAGTTTTTCAACACGGGTTGAGAGTCGGAGCTTCGAGTACCGGTCATAATCTTCATCGCTTCGCGGATTCTTCCGCTTGATCACTGATTGGAAGTAGTGTGAGTCGGGGTAAGCCTGACCAAAACTGGCAATTGTAGGCAACAACCCAAACCGCATTCTATATTGCGGTTGTCGGCGCTACTGGCTTTCCAGAGGGATCAGTTTTGCGAGAGACCGAGCTTCTGGACCGACTCAATTTTTAGAAAGCTGCGTAAGCTATCAGATTATTTATGGTGATGCTATAAAAATATAATCCCGCATTGGCCTTGCTAAACGTGCAAACCTGAAATAGTGAAATACCGCCAATCTGCGGTCTTTTTTTGGCTTTACGCCCTACTTGATGTCAATTCTTTACTCTATAATTAATTTCGGTCCACTGTGGCTCGCTAAAGGCGAGGTCCAACGTAACTTTTCCTCGCAGAGTGACATTGTGAATTCAAAATCAGACGTGCATCAGCCATCAAAACTCACAGAATTGGCGAAAATTAATCCATTTCGAGTCATGACTGTAATGCAACGTGCGACTGAACTTGAAGCTGAAGGCAACAAAATTGTTCATATGGAGGTGGGCGAGCCGGATTTTAGTACTGCAAGACCAATTATCGATGAGGCGAAACGCGCGCTCGATTCCGGCTTTACACATTATACGGCTGCTGTGGGTATCGACGAACTAAGGCGCGCTTTGGCAGATCACTACCTCGAACGTTATGGTGTCAGTGTTGATAAAGAAAGGATCCTCGTGACACCCGGTGCCAGCGGCGGTTTGAGTCTATTAGCGAACCTTCTGGTAGGCCAAGATGACGGCGTACTTATTACTGACCCTTCTTATCCGTGCGTGCGCAATTTTATACATTTAATGAATGCCAGTCCTCAGTTAGTTCCAGTGGATAGGACTCAAAACTTTCAGCCCTCGGTGCAGCAGCTAGAAAACTTCGCAGACGATAGAACCTGCGGGGTGTGGTTGGCATCTCCGGGTAACCCCACAGGCTCAATCTTGGACCGCGAAGCGTTGACCAGTATCTGCAGTTGGTGCTCTGACAAAGAGCTCCATCTACTTATTGATGAAATCTATCACGGACTGCACTATGTTGATGATCTTCCCAGCGTGCTTGAGGTCGATGACTCAGCGTTCGTTGTAAACAGCTTTTCCAAATATTTTGGCATGACCGGTTGGCGCCTAGGTTGGATTGTTGTTCCAGACTATGCTGTGGACAAGGCCAAAATACTTGCCCAGAATCTATACATTTCTCCTTCGTCTGTCGCGCAGTACGCGGCACTTGCCGGGTTTTCTGAGGAAGCACGAATAATTCTTGAACAAAGACGGGAGTCTTTTCGCGAGCGACGTGATTTCCTGTGCGCCTCGCTCCAAGAGATCGGTTTTATCGTTGCTGAAGAAGTGCAGGGCGCATTCTACGTTTATGCAGACATTTCCAGATTTTCCGAGAATTCTGGGCAGTTTTGCCATGACATGTTAGAGAGCCATGGTGTTGCGATTACACCGGGAAGCGATTTTGGCGACTTCAGAGCAGAGCAATTTGTTCGATTCGCATTTACGACAGGTATGGATAATCTCGCCTTGGGCGTTGAGCGCTTGAGGCGAGCTTTGCACGAATGACAATAGAGCCCCCTTTACAGCTTGCTCGGTTAAAAAAGCGTTATAAAAGATTTCTTGCTGACGTTGATTTGCCGAACGGTTCCGTACTTACGTTGCACTGCCCGAATACAGGATCCATGAAAAACTGCCTGTATCCGGGTAACCGCGTCTGGTACTCGGACTCAGGGAATTCCAAAAGGAAATACCCATGTACTTGGTACTTTATTGAGGACCCCAACCAAAACATTATTGGTATTCATACTGGGTTGTCGAACCGATTGGTCCGTGAAACGATTCTGGCAGACCGAATTTCGGACTTAGCTGGTTATCGAAATGTCACAAGCGAAGTGCGCTATGGCATTCGAAATAGTCGAATAGATTTTTACCTGTCTGATCATAAGAGAGAATTGCCGGACTGTTATGTTGAGGTAAAGAACGTCAGTCTAAAGGTGCAGGATGGTGTCGGATTGTTTCCTGATGCGGTGACGGTTCGCGGCCAGAAACATCTGGAAGAGCTAATATTTGCGCGCAAACAGGGTTTCCGCGCAGTGCTCGTTTTCTGTGTCCAGCATACGGGCATTGAACGAATCATGCCTGCTGATCAAATTGATCCTGTCTATGGAGACTTGCTCAGAAAAGCAGTGTCAGAGGGTGTCGAGGTGATGGCATATGGCGCGAGTTTCGACATCGAAAAGTCCCAAGTTGAGCTGAACACTCCCTTGCCGGTTACTTTCTAGGACGGAGCTGCCTTTACCTAGAAAGCCACAGGCTGTTTCAATCGCGATTCGTCGATCTCTACGTCCCTACCCTGAATCTCGAATTCGACTGCATACAGGGCCTTCCCTGTGCATGGTCCTACCAGGCACTGTCCGTTGTTAATTTCGAAAAGCGCGCCGTGTGTAGAACATCGGATGAGGGCTCCATCTTCATCCAGAAAACGGTGTTCTTCCCATTCTAATGGGATCCCAAGGTGCGGGCAGCGATTATAGTAGAGATGTAGCTGGTCATCTCTTTTTACAGCGAAGAGGAACGTACCGTTGACCTCAAAGCCTTTCGAGGTGCCCTCTTCAATCTCATCTGTTTTACATAGCGTTATCATCACACCAGTGCCTTTTCAAAATTTTCCAGTAAATTTTCAAGCTCTTCTATACCTACTGAAAATCTGACCATTGAGTCAGGAATACCCATTGCCGCTCTCCTCTCAGCACCTATTTCGTGAAATATGGTGTGGGCAACGGGAATTCCCAATGTGCGGTTGTCTCCGAGATTACTGGAGGATACTACGGTATCCATGCGATTCAGAAAATCGAAACAATCCAGCTTATCGGTGAGCTCCACTGAGAAAATTGCTCCGTACTTTTTAAACAGTCTCCCCGCTCGCTGGTGTTGCAAATGAGATTTTAGCCCAGGATAGAACGTCCTATTGATCCTCGGGTGAGCTTCGCAGAACTTTGCGAGTGCCAAGGCATTGTCGCAAGCTCGAGTCAACCGTAACGGCAGCGTTTCAGACCCCACGGCGAGATGATGTGCCGCGTCAGGGCCAAGGGCCCCTCCCATGTCTCGCAGCCCTTTTTTCCGGATCTGCGTGATGCCCCATTGTGAATGATCATCGACTTTATACGTGTCAAGAATGTTCGGATAAAGCCCCCAGTCGAAACATCCCGTGTCTGTCACGGTGCCCCCAAGCGCATTGCCATGCCCTCCAATGTACTTGGTTAGAGCGTTGATCGACAAACTCGCATTTACGGAACGTGGCAGAAAAAGAAACGGTGAGGTCATTGTATTGTCCACCACGTATAAAATTGAAAGTTTGCCACAGAGCCCCCCTATTGCTTCAAGATCTGCAATCTGGGTCGCCGGATTTGCGATGGTTTCAACGAACACGGCTCGGGTATTCTCCTTCACAGCAGCGGCAACGTTTGAGACGTCAGTAGCATCGACAAAACTGACGTCAATGCCGAATCGTTCCAGAGTGGTAAAGAAGCTGTTTGTGTTCCCGAACAAAAATACGCTTGCGATGAGGTGATCACCTGACTTAAGAAGAGAAAGCATAGTCGAAGTGATTGCGGCCATTCCAGTCGCGAAAGCAACGCTGGCTGTGCCGCGCTCCATTTTAGTAATTCGATTCTGAAGAGCCGTTACAGTGGGGTTTAGCTGTCGACCGTAGTTATAGCCCTCACGTTTGCCTTGAAACACTTCGGCAAGGTGGCGTGCGTCCTCGTAGCCGTATGCTACTGAAGGATGGATCGCTTTGTGCAGAACGCCGTGCTCCGGAGAGTCTTGGCGATCAGAATGTAAATTAGTGGTAAAAAACCCTTTTTTTGGCATGAGGACTCGAGCTCTGATCTATCAAAAGTATGGACTCTGTAGGCTGCTCGCGGTTTATACAACAGCATTGATTGCAATGGAAGATCACCGCTACTGTTGACTGTCGAGCAAGGTTTGACATCTGAGGCATAAGGCAGACTCAGGTTGTGCTTTGAGCCTTTTGTACCCGATAGGATTATCGCACTTACGGCAATAACCGAAATTGTCTATTTTAAATAGAGCAAGCGCATTCGTGACTTTTTGCAGGGTAATCGATTTATGTCTGTGAGTTGACGCGGCAACTTCTTGCTGTTGTATTGCGTCCATTCTTGAGACTCTGCCTAAGAGAGTCTGATCCAGTGTGACGGGTTTCAAGGCGTGGCGAGATTCACTTAGCTGAGTTTCAAGCATCATTTTCTTGGTTAAAAGTAGTGTGAGCAACTCTTCGAATTGCGCTTCTGTTAGTTCTTCTTTCGGCGGCATTTAATCGGTAACTTGATGCTGATTGGAAAAAAACGGGCGCTCGGCGATAGAGGCCTGAATTTCAGCCAAGCGCTGATTAAACTGAACGCTACTGCGATCCTGATATTGATCTTGAAAAGCGGCTTCGGACAGACCATCTCGATTATTGTCTACGACAGGCATGTATTCATAGTCCTCCGTAAGTGCAATAACTCGGCGCTGAAATTCCAAAGCCGATACGTCGCTCTTCGTCGCAAATTCTGCCAGAGCGACTCCAACATAATTGGCGGTTAAATCTGAAAAACTGAAGCCGGTTCGATACCGGGCGTCATAGGCTTCTTTGGTCGTTGAGAGTATTTGCGCCCATTCTGAGCCAGCTGAAGAAGAAATGGCCGCGATACTCACGACATGGTGAGCCAGATCTTCACGTCGCTGCAAGCGAACTTCTACAGGCCTTGGTTCCGGCAGTTCCTCAGTGTTCAGAGAGCCCCCAATGGAAGCGATATCCTCTCTATTTAGGTAGATCGAAAGCGCCTGAAAAGCGGCTATGTTTTCTGCAACAGGATCTTCAGACAATGAACTCTCTTCTTTTGCAGATGTAAAAAGCGGTATCAAGAGAGCGTTGAGTGATATTGCTCGAATGTCCGGTGGGATAGCGTTTATGGTGTTGATTATCTCGGCAAAGTAGTGAGCAATCCTTCTGCGATCTTGATCGGAGACGAATAGCTGCTGGACTTGGTTGCTGACTCTGGCAATTAACTCTGGTTGCCATTGAATATCGAATTTCATTGCCGCTGGTGAAATTTGCAGGTCGCTTATATGATTGGTGAGTGCTGCCAGTTCCGCTCCGCTAGGGAAGATAGCCGCCAGATTCTGAATCAGTAGATTTTGTAAAGGTTCGAGGATGCGTGCTGGCAACGCTAGTTTGCCTACTTTGAGTTGCTGGAGCTTCATATGCCCCTTTTCCAGACTCAAGCTGCTTTCTAAATTGAGAAAAAAACGGAATGGAGTGCCAGCCAGACCGACGCTTGCATCTAATTGCAGCGATCCTTCGGATAGTTCTACTCGGCTAGCCCAGCGAGGCGACAGCTCAAACAGCTGGATGCCATACCGGAGCAGCAAGTTCAGCTCTTCGGTGTCGAGGCTGATTGATCTTCTACTAGCGCGAGATGTCGACTCGGGGGCATTCTCCAAAAGAATTTTCTCGAGTTGAGCCAATTCAAAAGGAGACATGACTGGAAGAGGCGCTACCACGGGTGCGTAGGAAAGTATAAGGAGCAGCAACACGATCGGCACGCTTATGAACGAGAGGAAGAGAGGCATTAGAGCCATGCGTAGGACGTTGAGTTTTTCCATTTTCTTGTAGAGCCCAAAGCAAACTGCGTGAATTATCTCGAGAACATTTGGGCAGTTGAGTTTTTGCCAATCACAGAAAGTTGTGCATTCCACTAGAGTTTACTGTCTCTAACGCACTTTTTCGAAAGAAAGTAATAAAAACTCAAGATTCTGCTGGATTTATACTGCAAATAGATGCACAAGTCAGCGACTTGGCGTTAGTATCCAATCCAACAAAATCGCCGTTTATTCTAAACAACTCAGATCAGCAAAGATTAAGGGCAAGGAGTGGTAATGAACAGCAAACTACTGCGTGGCTCAGGCCTCTGTCGACGGTTGCACTGGCGTTCCTTAGTTCTCGGAGTCTTATTGTCAACCCTGACAGCCTGCGGATCTCAGTTATCGCGAGTCGCAGCGACCGGAGAAGCCGGAGCGGCGGGCACGGCAGTTGATCAGGCGTCATCAAATAAGGTCTCTGACGTCGAGAGTGAGCTCGCGAAGGCCGAGGATCGTCAACTGCAAGCAGAAGCTGAGGAACGGGAACGTCGGCGCCTCGTTCAGGAAAGACAGATAATTGAGGCGGAAGCCCGTGCCGAGGGGCAGCGTTTGGCTCGAGAAGAAGCGGAGCGAGAACGACGGGCCGCAATTGCGGAGGCTCGTGCCCAGCGAAAAGAAAAACTTGATCGGGTTGCAGCACTCGAGCAGCGAATTGTTGAGATACAGGCCGAAATTGGGCTAGATTCTGAAAAAGCTTCACTGATGCAACAAGCAATTACCGCTGCTGTCGAATTAATGGACGTACTGACCGAAGAGGTAGCGAAATACGAACTTACCGATGAGACAGGAAACACGCTTGAACCATTAGCGAAAGACCTGATAGCTGAGTTGAAAGCCCGAAAGGACAAACTCGTCGATCAGGCGCGGGGGCTTTGAGGTTTCTAGACCATGAGTGACAACATACTCGATTTAAATGCCCGTAAGCCGTCTATCGTCGAAAGGCGGAAGGAAGCTCGTGTCGATGCTTTAAGGCAAGCCTTCAGAGAGGCCAGAGGCGAATCCGCATCCCAAGCGTCCAGTAAAAAGTGCAAGCGAAGCCGTAAGAAAAACAGGTAGATCCTGTGCCAGAGATATTTCTGATCAGTTGGCTGGCGACCCAACTCGTTTCTTTGGATCACTAGTTATCCCGCGACTTGCAGCCTTTGTTTGTTATCGACGTTGTGTTAAAGTTCGCGCCGTTAATTTTGCTACTAAAAACAGGGAGAGGCACGTAGATGTCGGGGATCACAATAACAGTCACCACAGTGCTGTCGCTATTGGGCTTGGGAATCGCATTTTATTACATGCGAAAGGTTACCTCTGTGCCTGTGGACAGTGGCTTGGATGCGAAGGATAGCGAGCGGCTAAGATTCATCCACGGAGCGATTGCTGATGGTGCGATGGCTTTTCTTAAGCAGGAATACAAATTTCTTGCGATCTTTATGGTGGTTTTCGCCGCGATTATCGCTGTCTTGATCGACGACTCTCACACACCTGACTATCGCGAGGGGATTTACACCGCGATTGCGTTTCTCTTCGGGGCGGCGATCTCGATTGCGTCCGGCTACATTGGCATGATGGTGGCCACCCAGGGTAATGCAAGAACGACCGTTGCGGCGAAGAAGAACATATCTGAAGCCTTCGATATGGCGATCAACGCGGGCGCTGTCATGGGTTTCGCGCTGGTTGGTCTCGCTGCTCTTGGGCTGGTGATCATTTACGTGGTTATGAATTCATTGCTTTCGGGACTGGGCCCTGAAAACAATCACATTCTGATGGAAGTCATTGCCGGATTTGGCCTCGGGGGCTCTACCATCGCTCTGTTCGCTCGGGTCGGCGGAGGCATCTTTACCAAGGCCGCCGACGTCGGTGCGGATTTGGTGGGTAAAGTTGAAAAAGGTATCCCTGAAGATGATCCCCGAAATCCTGCCGTTATTGCCGATAATGTTGGTGACAACGTGGGAGACGTTGCCGGCATGGGTGCGGATCTTTTTGGTTCATGCGCCGAGTCTACATGCGCAGCGATGGTAATCAGCGCTGTAGTCTTCGCTGCTGATCCGAATGCATTGCTTTACCCGATCCTGATCACCGCTGTCGGTATTCCCGTGAGTTTAGTGACAAAACTGCTCATTGGCGTCAAAACTGAGGATGATGTTGCGCCCGCATTGCGTAAACTGTTGATTATTTCTAGTGTCTTGATGGCAATAGTTATGTTTTTCTTCACCATGGCTTTGGTGCCGGAGTTTTTTGAGCTCAATGGCGAACAATATACCAACATGGGGGTTTACGGATGCTTCCTGTCTGGCCTGATTTCAGGTTTAGCGGTTGGTCTCCTAACCGACTATTACACTTCGGACAACTACAAGCCAGTTCAGGAACTAGCCGGGTCTTGCGAGACAGGGGTTGCCACAAACATCATTTTTGGACTATCTCTCGGTTACAAGAGCACGGTCTATCCATACCTATGTATCGCGGCCAGTATTTTTATTTCCTGGGGGCTTGCGGGTATGTACGGTGTGGCGATCGCTTCTTTGGGGATGCTCGGCACTCTTGTGATTGCCTTGATGATCGATGCGTATGGTCCGGTTGCTGACAACGCAGGCGGGATTGCAGAGATGGTCGGGCTTGAAAGTGCCGTCCGAGCGCGCACCGATATACTTGATTCAGCCGGCAACACTACTGCAGCTATAGGTAAGGGGTTCGCTATCGGAGCGGCCATTCTAACATCACTAGCTTTGTTCGCGGCTTTTATTACGGCGTCATCCAACCTTTTGGGCGAGCCAATTACCATGAGTCTTCTTGATCCACTGGTTTATACAAGCGTGTTTGTGGGCGCGGTTCTGCCGTTTCTATTCATGGCGATGACTATGCGCTCGGTGGGTGACGCGGCTTTTGAGATGATTGAAGAAGTGCGCCGTCAGTTTCGGGAAATCCCTGGCATTATGGAAGGCACAGGTACACCCGATTACGCGCAGTGTGTCGCGATATCCACTGACGCCGCCCTGAAAGAGATGATAGCGCCCGGAGTGCTGATCATGGGCTCGCCCCTCGTTGCTGGCTTTTTGTTTGGCGTTGAGGCGGTGGCGGGGGTCTTGGCGGGCTCGCTGATTGTTGGCGGTGTTCTAGCGATCTCTGCTTCTAACAGTGGCGGGGCATGGGATAATGCTAAAAAGTATATCGAAGCAGGTAATCATGGTGGCAAAGGTTCGGAAGAGCA